>Ga0153954_1000458_pt1 | contig 32708 bp, 26 predicted proteins | sample TSFL038MetaG_FD_102277 | JGI IMG/M metagenome (GOLD analysis project Ga0153954, IMG submission 102277) | Attine ant fungus gardens microbial communities from Florida, USA - TSFL038 MetaG | ecosystem: Host-associated > Fungi > Mycelium > Unclassified | place: USA: Florida, Wekiwa Springs State... | reverse complement strand
TCGGCGAAAACGCCTTCGCCGCCGCGAGGGCGTTTTGTCTCGGTGCGACGATAGTGTAGTGCGCTTACTTCGACGATATCCGGACCCAATCATCATGGGCGCGGCTCTTCAGCGCCTGCCAGTCGGCCGAGGCCACATCCCAGTTCACGATGGTGCGATTGGTCTGTGACACCTCACCATTGGCCACGCTTGAGGTCTGCATCGAATCGATGACGTAGACGCCGCCAACCAGAAGCAGCGCGCCCAGGATCATTCCGAAAAACATCTGCATCACAAAGCACTCCAGATGACGGCCATCAACGCGGTCTCGCGCCGATGGTTCCCGGCCTGAAGGCCGCCGCCTCACTTGCGGCCGAACGCCCGCATCAGCCAGTGCAGGAACACACGCACTTTTGGCGAGAGCTGGCGATTGCGGGCTCACGTCCCGTTCAGCCAGTTCAGCAGTTCCGCATTGATCTCGCGCGGATAGGTATGACTGAGGTCGCCGATCTCGCGATAGGTCACCCTGGCGCCGGCGGCCGACAGCGCTTCGCTTGTGTGACGCGCGACCTGCACCGGAAACATCCAGTCGAGCTTTCCGTGCACGAGAAAGATCGGCAAGCCGCGCAGCCGCTCCGCATCGGCCATCTCCGCCATCAGCGGATGAAAGGTCGACGCCACGGGCGCGAGATGCGTGAAGGGCGATGCGTTGTCGAGCCCGCTGACATGGCAGAAGGTGCCGCCATCGCTCATCCCGGTCAGCAGCATGCGCTTGGGATCGATATTCCAGCGGCTCCGCACGAAATCGAGCATGCGCATCAGGTTCGGCGTGTCAGCGTCCTCGCCCATCAGCGCCCAGGTCGGCCCTGTCGCGGTCGGCGCAATCAGCACCGCACCGAAGCTTCGCGCGTCGCGCAGCCAGCTCCACAGGAAATTGCGCCCGTTGCCGCTGCCGCCATGCATCGCCATCACCAGCGGCCAGGCGCGGTCAGGCGTGTAATATTCCGGCACGTAGAGCGAGAAGCCGCCGCGGCTGCCGGGCTCGTTGTGGTCATGCATCACGCCGGTGTCGGCTGATGCCGGCTGCGCCAGCTTTGCCGCGAGACCTTCATCGTCGCGCAGCGCGGGATCGAGGAAGAAGTCGCTGACCGGCGGAAATTTTGCAGCCAGCGGATAGAGCGCTTCCTGCGCGCGCGGCAGGAAACGCAGTCCGCGGAACACGGCGATCAGGTCGCCTCGGCCATGTTGCACGGCGCGCAAACCGGAAAAGGCCTTGAGCGCAGCATCGCTGGCTGCTTCGAGCGCAGCGCGCACATCGGCGAAAGCTTCCGGCCATTCGGCCAATTGCGAGCGCGCTGCCTGCAATGCTGCTTCCGGCGAGCCGATCGCCTCCATCACATGCCCGAAGTCCGGCGGGTCGAGATGGCGCGCGATGAAGGAGAGCGCCTCGAGCGATTGCAGGAGTGGTGGCAGCATGCCCACGATGTCGTCCACCACGGCCTCGCTCACGGCCCAACTCCCAATGCGAATGGAACCTTGTTAATGGGGTCTCGTTAGTAGGGCCCCGTTAGTGGAGTCTTGCTAGTGGAGTCCCGCTAGTGGAGTCTTGGGCCCTTCAACAATTTGGCGCGATCGGTCGAGGCCAGCGTGACATCGAAGGTCACGCCTTCATGATGCACCGTCAGCGGCACGTCGACGCCGGCGGCGCCGAGGGACCAGAGCTTTCGGTAAAAACCGGCCTGACTCGTGATCTTCTCGCCTTTGACGGCGAGGATCACATCGCCCGCTTTCAATTCGGCACGCGCCGCCGGGCCGTTGCCGGAGATGCCGATGACCACGACGCGGTCGTCGATCTCGGTCGAATACATGCCGAGCCAGGGCCGCGCCGGCTGGTTGACCTTGCCGAAGCGGCGCAGATCGTCCAGCACCGGCTTCAACAGATCGATCGGCACGATCATGTTGACATGCTCGGCCTTGCCGCTGCGCTCACGCTCGAGCTGCAGCGAGCCGATGCCGATCAGCTCTCCGCTGCTCGAGATCAGCCCCGTGCCGCCCCAGTTCGGATGCGCAGGGTGGGTGAAGACAGCCTCGTCCAGCAGATATTCCCAGTAGCCGGCAAATTCCTGCTTGGCCACGATCTGGCTTGCGACCGAGCGGGTGCGGCCGCCGGCGCCACCGACCACGACTTGGTCGCCGATCCGCGTCGCGGCGGAAGAGCCGATCGGCATGGGATCGATATTCAGGTGGCCGAGCGCCTGCACCAGGCCGAAGCCGGTGACTGCATCGAAACCGAGCGCATGGCCTTCCATCACGCGGCCATCGCCAAGGTGCAGCCACACGGTTTCGGCCTCGGTGATCAGATAGCCGATGGTGAGCACCAGCCCTTCGTCGATCACGACGCCATTGCCGGCGCGCTCGGTGCCGAGCGTTTCGGCAGTGAACCCATCCTGCGGGACGATGGAATGCAATCCAACGACGGAGGCGAGCACGCGATCGAGATCGAAGCTGTAGTCGCCGGGATGGGGCTGGAAGGCGGACGGCACTTTCCATTCGGTCAAAGAGGGCATGACGGCTCTCCTGTTCGATCGGCGCATGTTTGGCGCGTGAGAGATGGCCGCTCTTGGCGTTCCGAATCCGGGTCGGCGGCCGAAGCGGCTTTGGTTTCAAAGCGTAGCATTTCCTGCCCGAAGGCGCATTAGTTCTGTCGTATAGAACGTGAACGAGGTTCTCAACCGAGAGATGTCAGCAACGCTTTCGCATTGCGGACATCGGGAGCGGTTTCGCCGCCTTCGATGTAGTCAAGGATCGGTTCGACCAGCGCGCGAATCTCGCGATCGGACCGGGTGCCGCGCCACAACTGGCCGAGATCGGTCGCGGCGCGCAGCTCGAGCAGGCGTGCGTCCTGGCCTCTTGCAACCTCGATCGCCTCCTTGAAGCGGGATTCGGCGTGGGCGCGCCCGGGCTTGCCTTGCCGCAGGGCGGCCTGGCCGGACAGGCGGTGCAGATCGGCGAGCCAGTAGCGCTCGCCGGACAGCGAGACAAAATTGAAGCCGTCCGCAAGCGCGGCCTCCGCCGCTTCGAGGTCGCCCGCCTGCAGCAGGGATTGGGCGAGGCTCGAGAGGATAATCGAGTTGCCGGTGGCGCCGCCGGACTTGCCGAGTGCGATGCGCGCCTGTCGCATCGCGACGATGTGCGCCTCGACCGGCTCGCGCATGGCGCGGGTGAAGGCGCAGAGCAGGCTCGCGAGCAGGCGGATCTGCTCGACCTTCTTCTCGGCGCAGAACGCGGCCAGTTCGGCGCTGTCGCGCTCCAGTCCCTCGAGGTCGCCGAGCACCAGTTTCGGCCAGGTAATGGCGCAGAAGGTCCCCGATGCGAAGGTCGCGGCATGGCCGTGCTCAGCGATTTCCTCGCGCAGCTGCGCGCTCATTTTGGCCGCGCTGTCGAGCAGCCCCAGCGACAGCCGCACCAGCACCTCGAAGGAAAGGGCAGCGATGCCCTGGTCCCATCCGAACCGGTAGCTCAAGGCCTTCTGCTGGCGCACGTCGCGATAGGTCGCGGCCTTCTGCAGGTTCGCCAGCGCGGCGCGATTGTCGCCGGCGTAGAACTGCAACGTCCCGAGTTGGCGATGGCCGAGCAGCCGATAGGCCGGATCGTCCCCACGCTCCGCCACCGCGATGATCTCATGCGCGAAGTCGAGCCCCTCCTTGAGCCGCGCGGACAGGGTGGTGCCGGCGCACAACCCGTACAGGATGGAGACACGCTGCAGATCGGAGCCGATGCCGCGGTCGAGCAGCCGCTTGGCCGCCATCATCGCGTCGAGTGTCTCCTGGGCAGAGACGCTCCGAAGCGGCACCAGCGCATTGGCGCGGGCGACCAGCAGCGCGAGCTCGAGCGCGTCGCGCTCGCTTTTCTCGGCGATGCCGGAGATCAGCGCGAGGCCGGCATCGGCATGGCGCTCGGCTTCGACCGGGGCCGATTGCGACAGCGCGAGCTCCGCCGCGGCAAGCCAGGCCGATGCGGCCTGCGGCGCCAGCCCGGCCTCGGTGAAGTGATGCGCGATGGTGGCGGGCGCATATTCTTCGGCGGTGACGTGTTCCTTCAACGCCGTGGCGATCTGGGCGTGGATGCGCTGTCGGCGGCTGCGCAGCAGCGAGCCATAGGCGGTGTCCTGCACCAGCGCATGCTTGAACACATAGCTCAATTTCGGCGGGGCGCCGCGGCGATAGATCAACTCCGCATCCACCAGCCGGCGCAGCACGTCGTCCAATGCCTCGCCCTTGACCGGTGAAATCGCTTCCAGGAGCGCGTGCGGAAATTCGCGACCGATCGCCGCGCCGATCTGCGCGATTTCCTTGATCGGCGACAGCCGGTCGAGCCGCGCTGTCAGCGAGTCCTGCAGCGTCGAGGGAATTGCGAGTGGGGTCAGCGCGGAGGTCAGCACATAGGCGTCGCTTTCCTCGCGCAGCAATTCGGATTCCAGCACGCTCTTGGTCAGCTCCTCGATGAAGAGCGGCACGCCGTCGGTCTTGGCCAGGATCTGGCCGAGCACCTCCGCCGGAAGTGTCTTGCCCTCCGCGACAAGGTCGACCATCGCGGCCGACTGAGTGCGCTCCAGGCGGTTGAGATGCATGGTCGTGACATGGCCGCGCCCGGCCCAGGGCGGCGAGAATTCCGGCCGAAAGGTCATCACCCACAGCACCGGCATATCGCGCATCAATTCCACCACGCGGCCGGCGAGATCGAGCGAGGTCGGATCGATCCAGTGCGCGTCCTCCAGCACCATCAGCACCGGCGTCAGCTTGGCGAGCGCCGTAATGGGCGCGATCAGTGCGGCGATGGTCCGCTCCTTCAACTCGGCGGGCGGCAGGTCGATCGGCGGATAGCGGTTGCCGGTCGGGATCGACAGCAGCGATGCCTGGAACGGCGCGACCTCCTCGATCGGCAGATCAGCGATCTTGAGCATCCTCTCCAGCTTGTCGAGCCGTTCGCTCGCCGGCTCGCCGCTGACGAAGCCCGCGACATTCCAGACCTGGCCGATCACAGGATAGAAGGCATCGTTGACGTGATGCGGCGAGCATTGATAGCGCAGCACCATGTGGCGCTGTCCGTTCAGCCGCTCGCGCAAGCTGGCCACGATGCGCGACTTGCCGATGCCCGCCTCGCCCGACAGCATCGCGACCTGGCCCTCGCCGTTCACGGCGCGGCGCCAGCGCTCCAGCAGCAGCGCCATCTCCTCGTCGCGGCCGACAAAAGGCGTCAGGCGTTCGGCGCGCGAAGCCTCGAAGCGGCTGACATTCTCGCGCTGGCGCGCGATTCTCCAGGCCGGGACCGGCGGGCCGAAGCCGTTCGGGATCAGCGGGGCGCATGGCGTCAGCTCGAACGCTTTGCCGAGCAGGCGCCGCGTCGGCTCCGACACCACGATGGTGTCGGGCTCCGCCAGCGATTGCAGCCGCATGGCGAGATCCGGCGTATCGCCGACCAGGCCGCGCAACTGCGCCTCGCCTTCGCCGATCAGTTCGCCGACCACGACGAGGCCGGTCGAGATGCCGATCCGCACTTTCAGCGCCGTGCCATGCTCGCGCCCGAGGCAGGCGACCGCCTCGACCAAGGCGAGGGCGGCCCTTGCGGCCCGCTCGGCAGCGTCCTCATGGGCGCGCGGGTAGCCGAAATAGACCATCGCCGCATCGCCCATCCATTTGGCGATATGGCCGTCGAAGCGGGTGACCGCCGATGCCACCGCGCGCTGGAAGGTGCGGATCAGGTCGGCCATGTCTTCGGGATCGAGCCCCGCCGTCAGCTCGGTCGAGCCGACCAGGTCGCAGAACAGCACCGTGAGCTGCCGCCGTTCGAGTGCTCCCGGCGCGTGGGATTCCGCGGGCAGCGCCGTCTCGTTTGCGAGCTCGCCGATGGCATGGAGCATCCGCTGGCGATGCCCGAACGGAACGCCGAGATCACTCAAATGCTGTTCGGTCAGCTCCTGCAATACATCGGCTTCGATCTGGTGCTCCCGGAACAGAGCTTCATATTGACCGAGGCCGAGACTGTGGAGCCAGGTCCCGACGTCCATGGCTGCCCGTCTCTCCCTCTCGACCGGGCCAAATTATCGCGTGATCAGTTATTGTGGCAGGTGGATTTTTGCTGGCAAGGCGATTTGCCGCGATGCCCCCCGGGACCCTGTATGGCCCGCTGGGACGCAAAGGCTGTCACGGAAACCTGAAGATCTCAAACATTCGGGGGCATTCAGCCCCCGAAGCCATCATTCAGGGTCAGGGTGCTGTCCTGGCCAATTTCACGGCGTTCGGTCGCCGGATGACGATCTCACCCGCATCGGTTTTGACGGCCACTGCGTAGAGCCCGGGGGCATCGCCGTTGAATCTCAGGGCCAGCGTGTCCGATCGCTGCCCCAGCCAGTCGCTCATCTCCTCGGCCGTGCCGCCAACCTCGATCCAGGACAGGCCGCGCGGAATGGTCGGGCACGGCCCCGTCACCCGTTTTTGGCTGCCGTGTTGATTCAGGTCCGGAAAGAAGAAGAAATTCGGCACGCCGGCTTTCCAGGCGGTCACCGCGGCCGGGGCGCGAGGCGCGCCGACCTCCGTGCCATCGGGCGTTCGCTTGAGCATGGTGGTCATCACCTCGACATTGAGTCGCTTGGCTGCGGCTTCAAGCTCGGCGAGGGAGCCCGTTCTCGCACACCAGCCGATATAGACGTCACCATCCTTGACCTGGTCGTTGAACCAGGCCGCCGTCGACGAGCGATCGGGGATCATGTGTGCGTCGACGACGGCTTCGACCTCGATATAGGTGTGGTCACCAAGCGGAACGATGCGGTTCGCCAGCCCCGACATCGGAAACCAGCCGCCGTCATAATTTCCGAGCCCGGTCTCGGCGCGCAGCCGGTGCGCGCCTTCGTAGACATTCTTCACGCCGAGACAGATGTGATCGATTTCGATCATGCCCGTGCTCCCGATGCTTTGTCGCAAGAGCCCTCACGAAAAGCCGTGCTCGTAGACCTTGCGGATTTCGGCCGCGGACTTTCCAGCCAGTCCGAGCCGCTCGAGGCTGCGGCCATTGGCGGCGTAATCCTTGCCTGTCATCTGCTCGACCATTTCGATCACCGCATCGATCGCGGGCGTCGGCACGCCGACGGCCTTGCCGATCGCGCTCATCGGAATAAGCCCGGCCGGGACATCCTCGCCGACATATTTGTGGTCGAAATCTTTTGGCGACGGCGTCGCCTGATACGGCCCGTCATTGTTGAAGGTCAGCTTCTGGCAGGTGTCGACGAGGGAGCTGCCACGGACGTGATAGACGCGTTCGAACCAGTCCTCGAGTGACAGCACCTTGACGCCGAGCGCCGCCGCGACGGCGACGCGCTCGCTATTGATGCCGCGCAGCAGATTGGCCACCAGCGGCGTCACGCCCTCGCCGTAAAATCTGAAATTGCCGCCGCGATCGATGTTGGAGGCGTTGGCGACGCAGTTGGCGACATGCAGCATCGCATTCATGTTCTGGAAGCTGGTTGCGACCGTGCTCGGAGCCATGACCGCGGTCGGATATAGCGGCGACAGCCGGGCGAACACCGCGGCGGTCCGCGTTGCCGGGAACGCGGCGATCTGCAGCCACTGCTTGGTGACGATCGGGCTGACGCGGACCGGGCTCCGCCGCCACGCCGACGTCGGGTAATTGTCCATTTCGGCGATGTCGATCGCCGCCTTGCAGCCGGCGGCATCGAGCGCCCGGCGGACGACAAGCGCGCCGCCGGTGTTACCTTGGATCAGCAGCAGTAGCTGGCCGTCGACCAGGTGCGGCGCCATGTCGCGCGCGGCCGCCTCCTGGGCATTGCCGCCGGTGCAGACGATGATGATGGTCGCGCCATTGATCGCCTCGCGTACGTCGGAGGTGACGAACTCGACCGGCGCAAAATCGACGTTGGCGCCCTCGAGCTCGAGGCCGCCACGCGCCTTGAGGTCGGCAAGCAATGCTGCGTTGGTGTCGCAAAGTCGCGGCTTGATGCCGAGCCTGCCGAGATCGACCAGCGTGTAGAGACCGCCCGAGCCGGCCCCGAGGATTGCGACGGTTTCTTTTCCGGTTTTATTGTTCAAAGGCAACTTCCTTCACTGACGATACGTCGACCGGATCCGACAGGCGTCCGGCCCACACGATGCACAGGCAGGCCATCACCAGCGTCACGGCGAGAAAGACCAGTCCGGCGGCATAGCTGCCGGTGTGGTCCTTCAGCCATCCCACGACGATGGGGCTGATGAACGAGAAGAAGATGCCGACGGAATTGACAATGGCCACGACGACGCCGGCGGCGTCGGTGGCGAGGCCCTTGGTCGGGAGCTGCCACAGCGGAACCAGCGCGCAGCTCATGCAGCCCTTGAGGAGTGTCAAACCTATCAGCAGCATGACGACATTGCCGGAATAGGCTGCCATCACCGCACCGACCGCGGCGATGAAGGAGCCGATCGCCGCGTGCCACGATCGTTCACCGGTGATGTCGGAATGGCGTACCCACAGGAATGTTATCATCGCGCCGATCAGGGCCGGCAATGACGTCAGAAGGCCGACCTGGAATACCGACAGGTCCTGACCGAAGGTTTTTGTCGAGTTTGCGATCACCTGCGGCGTGAAGATCAGCACCGCATAGAAGCCGAGCTGCAGCAGGCCGTAGGCCAGGGCGTACAGGGTCAGGCGAAAGTCGCGGAAGAAGATCCTGACGCACTCCGCCAGCGAATGGCGGGTATGGGACGTCACTTCGATCGCGGACATCAGCCATTTGCGCTCGGGCTCGCTCAGCCAGGTCGCTTCCTCGGGCTTCGAGGTGAGATATCTCCAGGTGAAGAAGGACAGCAGGATCGCCGGGATTCCCTCGGCAATATACATGTTGCGCCAGCCGGCGAGACCAAACCACCCGTCGGTATATTGGATGATCGCCGTCGACATCGGCGCCCCGAAGATGATGGCGAGGGGCAGCGTCGTGCAGAAGAACATCCGCGCCCGCACCTCTTTCGGAAACCAGAGCGCAAGGTAGAGAACCATTCCGGGAAAGAAGCCGGCTTCGGCGATGCCGAGCAGCACGCGCGCGATCACGAGCTGCTGTCCGTTCTGGATGAACCCGGTAAGGGATGACAGGATGCCCCAGGTGAGCATGATCCGGGTCAGCCAGACGCGCGCGCCGAACTTGACCAGGGCGAGGTTGCTCGGGATCTCGAGGAAAAAGTAGCCTGCCAGGAACATGCTCGACGCGAAGCCGAAGGTTGTCGCGTCGATCTGGAGATCCTTGTTCATGGTCAGCGCCGCCGACCCGATATTGATCCGGTCCAGATAGGCCAGCGAGTACATCATGCCGAGCATCGGAATGAGCCGCAGGGCGACTTTCCTCACGACCGCGCGATGCAGCGGATTCAAAGGATCGTACGCATGTTCCGACTCACTGCTCATGCCCGCCCTGCCTGTGTTTCCATCCCTGAATAATTTAGAGCATCAATCCAATTTGTTGACAAGCGAAGTTGCGGGTAGACCTTAGGTCCAATGCGCGGCCGTGACGCGGCCCGCATCCTTGTGTGCGGTTGCGAGAGCACGTATAGCTCATGGCGAACGTCACTCTTGCTTCAACCGTGGATTTTGCCGATGTCCGGTCGAGCGTCGCGGTTATCCGACAACGCCATCGATCATTTGCCGTTGCGAACGAGCCCGCCCAAGCAGGATCGCAGCCGCAAGACGTTGAAGGCGATCCTCGAGGCGACGCGCTATCTGGTCGAGCGCAAGGATTTCAGCGCGATCTCGATTTCCGAAATCGTCGAACGGTCGGGCACGAGCAACGGCTCGTTCTATGCCCGCTTTCCCGACAAGGCCTCACTCCTGCTCGCGTTGCAGCTCGCTGCGCATCGGGAGGTTATCGAGGAGCTCGACGCCCGGCTCAACCCCGAGAAGTGGACGCATCATGATCTGAGGCAGACGGTCGAGGCGATGATCCCCGTCCTGATGCATATCCCGGACAAGCATCTCGATGTGTTCAAGGCGACGCTCGTTCAGTCGCTGCGTCATCCCGTGCTGGCCGCGAATGTCGATCAGATCACCCAGCGCAAGATCGCACTTGTCGCACGGCTCGTTCTTTCCAAGAAGGACGAGATCATCGCCGATGACGCCGAGCGGCTGGCGTTCCTGGCGGCGCGAACCGTGGAGCTCCTGCTCCAGCAGCGCCGCGTCCGGATGTTCCGGCGCAAGCCGCGGGAGCGAAAATACGAAAAGCAATTCCAGTCGGAGCTGGTAGAAATCTATCTGCGGATTCTGGGGTGTCAGGTCTAGAATCCAACAGACTGGGTCCATTGCAGACTGGGTCACATTCTGCACCGTAGCGTGCAGCACCGACAAGCGCGGCATGGTCGACGACGTTGGCATCCATCCCTGCCGAAAGTTTGTGCCTGGTTCCGATGAAACCTGCGTCGCAGCGCGCCTCCGTTGGGTGAAATCTGCCGCATCGCACCCTTGACCTAAATCAAGAGACCTTTCGCAAAGGCGAGCATCGTGGGCTGGCGGGCTCAAGGGTGACACGTCATGACGGAAAAGCCGGCAAATACGAGCGAAATCCTGCCTGGTATTGGAGTCCTGCCTGGTATTTTTGCATCCGCCTTCGAATATCTGGTCGATAGCGGGCAGCGCAGTGTTCTTTTCATGGACGTCATGCGCCGGCGTGGCGAGCAGTATCGCGAGCATCTGAGCGAAACTGTCCCCCATGTCCTCAGCTATCAGGTCGAACTGATCGCGGATGGACGGAACCTGCCCCGCCCGGTCAACTATGGCCTGGTGCGGGTCAAGCCGCCGACCGGCATCGAGATCGATCCGACGAGACGCCCCTTCGTCGTCACTGACCCGCGCGCCGGTCATGGTCCGGGCATCGGCGGATTCAAGGCCGACAGCGAGATCGGCGTCGCAATGAAGGCCGGCCATCCCTGCTACTTCATCGGCTTCACCCCGGAGCCGATACCCGGGCAGACCATCGAGGACATCGCGCGCGCCGAAGGCACGTTCATCGAAAAAGTCATCGCGCTGCATCCCGACGCGGACGGTAAGCCCTGCGTGATCGGCAACTGCCAGGCAGGTTGGGCGGTGATGATCCTGGCATCACTGCGGCCCGAATTGTTCGGGCCGATCATCATCGCCGGCGCGCCGTTATCATATTGGGCCGGCATTCGCGGCAAATATCCGATGCGCTATTCCGGCGGCCTGCTGGGCGGAAGCTGGCTCACCGCACTGACCAGCGATCTCGGCGGCGGCAAATTCGATGGCGCCTGGCTGGTCCAGAATTTCGAGAACATGAACCCCTCGAACACACTCTGGACCAAGCAGTATAACGTCTATTCGAAGGTGGATACCGAGGCCGACCGCTATCTCGAATTCGAGCGCTGGTGGGGCGGACATGTCAATCTCAATGCCGACGAGATCCAGTTCATCGTCGATGAGCTGTTCATCGGCAACAATCTTGCCGCGGGCCGGATCAAGACCTCGGATGGCAAGGCGATCGATCTCCGGGCCATCCGTTCTCCGATCGTGGTGTTCTGCTCCAAGGGCGACAACATCACGCCGCCGCAGCAGGCGCTGAGCTGGGTCCTCGATCTCTATAAGGATGTCGACGAGATCAGGTGCTACGGCCAGACCATTGTCTACACGGTGCACGAGACCGTAGGTCATCTCGGCATCTTTGTCTCCGGCGGGGTCGCCAAGAAGGAGCACGCCGAGTTTTCCAGCAACATCGATCTGATCGACGTGCTGCCGCCCGGCCTGTATGAGGCGACGTTCGAGGCAAAATCCGAGGAGACGGCCAACCCCGATCTTGCGCAGGGAAAATGGATCATGCGCTGCGAGCAGCGCACGCTGGATGATCTCCGCGCCATGGGCGGCAACTCTGCGGACGACGAGCGACGCTTCGCGACCGCCAAGAAAGTGTCCGAGATCAACCTCGCCAACTACCGGGCCTACGTCCAGCCCTGGGTGCGCGCAATCGCGACGCCGCAGATGGCCGAGTGGATGCGCAAGCTGCATCCGCTGCGCGTGAGTTACGAGATCTTCGGCGGCGAGGGCCCGCTCATGAGGAGCGTTGTCACGCAGGCCGACGCCATCCGCGAGCACCGCAAGCCGGCCGCCAGAACCAATCCGTTCCTGGAAGCTCAGGAAACCATTTCCAGGAGCGTCGTCAATGCCCTCGACAAGTGGCGCGACGCGCAGGAAGCGCTGAGCGAATCGATGTTCCTTGCCATCTACGGCTCGCCGGCGCTGCAGGCGGCCGTGGGTATCGATCCGAATACGAATCCGTCAGCGCGGCCGGAAATGTCGGCGGAGCATCGCAGGGCGGTGGATGCGCGCATCGCCGAGCTGAAGGCGAGGATTCCGCACGGCGGTCTCAGGGAAAGCGGGCTTCGTGCGCTGCTCTATGTCGGCATGGCGCGCGGCATGGTCGACGAGCGAAGCCTCGAGGCGCTGCGGCGGTTGCGAAGGGAAGACGCCGAATCGCGTCTGACGATCGCCGAATTCAAGATGCTGGTGCGCGAGCAATTCTTCATGCTGTTGTTGGACCAGGAGGCGGCTCTGGCCGCCATTCGGAAGATGCTGCCGAACGACCTGGATGCGCGCCGCGCGGTCTTCGCCACGATCCGCGAGGTGCTGTCGGCCGCCGGCGAAATCACCGGCGAGACCAGGACGCGTCTGGACCGGATCGCGCAGCTGTTCGGTCTCGGCGAGGGAGAACCAGAGGAGAGCGGACGCTCCTTTCGTCCGCAAGCAAAAGCATCATGACGCGTTTCAAGGCTTGAGGAGTCGAGCAATGAGCGTGCAGCCGGTTGACGTGGGCGAAACCCGCCCGAGCAAATACGACCGCCTGATCGCGATGGCCAAGGCAATCCCGCCGGCAGCGACGCTGGTGGTGCATCCCTGTGACGAGAGCTCGCTTCGCGGCGCGGTCGAAGCGGCCGATGCGGGGCTGATCAAGCCAATTCTGGTCGGGCGTGCCGCGAAAATCGAAGAGGTCGCCGCGAAACACGGCATAGACATCAGCCGCTTCGAGATCGTCGATGCGCCGCATAGCGAGGCGGCCGCCGCCAAGGCCGTGGAGATGATCCATGAAGCCAGGGGCGAGCTCCTGATGAAGGGCAGCCTTCACACCGACGAGCTCATGCGAAGCGTCACCGCCAAGGCTGGGCTGCGCACCGAGCGGCGCATCAGCCACGTCTTCGTGATGGACGTGCCGACCTATGCCGACACTTTGTTCATCACCGATGCCGCCATCAATATTTTTCCCGATCTCGACTGCAAGCGCGATATCATCCAGAACGCGATCGATCTCTTCGTCCAGGCTGGCTTCGGCACCTCGCCAAGGGTTGCGATCCTGTCGGCGGTGGAAACGGTGACGGCCAAGATTCCTTCCACGATCGAGGCGGCAGCGTTGTGCAAGATGGCGGATCGCGGCCAGATCACCGGCGGTCTGCTGGACGGTCCGCTTGCCTTCGATAACGCAATCGACAAGGAAGCCGCGCGGATCAAGGGCATCAAATCCGAGGTTGCCGGGCGTGCTCAGATCCTGGTGGTGCCAGACCTCGAGGCCGGCAACATGCTGGCGAAGAATCTGGCTTACTTCGCCAAGGCCGACGGGGCCGGCGTTGTGCTCGGCGCGCGGGTGCCGATCGTGCTTACCTCGCGCGCGGATTCGCTGCGCGCGCGCCTTGCCTCCTGCGCGGTCGCGACCCTCTACGCCGATGCCCGGCGGCGGCGTGCGACAACGGCGGCAGCGTGACCACCATGGATACGATCCTGGTCGTCAACGCGGGTTCTTCGAGCGTCAAATTCCAGGTCTTTTCGGTGGACGGCGACGGCCGGCTGCAACGCCAGATCAAGGGACAGATGGATGGCATCGGCGCCCGGCCACGGTTGCGCGCGACCGGCGCAACTGGCGAGACACAGGCCAATCGCGCCTATCCCATCGAGAACATCCCAGATGTCCCGGCGGCTCTGCAGGTCGTGGCCGGCTGGTTGCGGGACGACCGGCAAATTTCCCCACTCGCTGTCGGACACCGGGTGGTTCACGGTGGCCCCGACTACGATCGGCCGGTGTTGGTGGACCCCAGCATTGTGACCCGTCTCGAGCGTTATTCGACGCTCGCGCCATTGCACCAGCCCCACAATCTGGCGCCGATCCGCACGCTGATGGCGAATTTCCCGAACCTGCCGCAGGTCGCCTGTTTCGACACGGCCTTCCATCGCGCTCACGACGATCTGGCGGATCATTACGCGATTCCGTTGCGGCTCCACGAGGAGGGCGTGCGGCGGTACGGCTTTCACGGGCTGTCTTACGAATACATCGCCAAGACACTTCCCAGGATTGCTCCCGAGATCGCCGGCGGGCGCGTCATCGTCGCCCATCTCGGCAGCGGTGCCTCGATGTGCGCGCTGCGCGGCGCGCGCAGCATCGAAAGCACGATGGGATTTACCGCGCTCGACGGGCTGCCGATGGGCACGCGCGCGGGGCAAATCGATCCGGGCGTGATCCTGTATCTTCTCGCGGTCAAAGGCATGACGCCCGCCGAGGTGCAGAACCTGCTTTATCAGGATTGTGGACTGAAGGGCCTATCCGGCGTCAGCAACGACATGCGCGAGCTGCAAAGCAGCACCGATCCAAACGCGAATTTTGCGGTCGAGTATTTTGTCTACCGCGCGGCGCTGAATGCGGGAATGCTGGCTGCTGCGCTCCAGGGTGTTGACGCTTTCGTGTTCACCGCCGGCATCGGCGAAAACTCGGAAAGCATCCGCGCGCGCATCGCCGAGCGGCTCGGATGGCTCGGCATCGCGCTTGACCCAGCGGCAAATGCCCGACACGCGCAACTGATTTCCTGTCCCGGGACCACGCCCGTCTACGTCGTGCCAACCGATGAAGAGCTGATGATCGCGCAGCACACTCTGTCGCTGTTGTGGAACAGGCGTCCGTCCAACCAGACAAAAGCGAGAGCGTCATGAACATCCCGGTTTTTCCCGAGACCAAAGTCGCTCTCAAGGATCGTAAGGGGCTGATCGTTGGCATCGCCAATGACCAGTCGATCGCCTGGGGCTGCGCCAAGGCGTTCCGCGCGCTGGGGGCGGATCTCGCGGTCACCTATCTGAACGACAAGACGAAGAAGCATGTCCAGCCGCTGGCCGAGATGCTCGAGGCGCCCCTGTTCATGCCGCTTGACGTGACGGTCGAAGGGCAGATGGAGCGCGTGTTCGAACACATCAGGACGGAATGGGGCCAACTCGATTTCCTGCTGCATTCGATCGCGTTCGCGCCCAAGGATGCGTTGCATGGCCGCGTCATCGACGTTTCGCGCGATGGATTCCTCAAAACGATGGATGTCTCGTGCTGGTCGTTCATACGCATGGCCCACCTGGCCGAGCCGCTGATGAAGCGCGGCGGCACGATGTTCACCATGACCTACTACGGCAGCCAGATGGTCGTGCAAAACTACAACATCATGGGAGTGGCAAAGGCGGCGCTGGAGGCGACGGTCCGGTACATCGCCGCCGAGGTGGGCCCAAAGGGCATCCGCGTCCACGCGATCTCGCCGGGCCCGCTGGCGACGCGTGCTGCATCCGGTATCCCCGAGTTCGACGAGTTGATGGACAAGGCACGATCCAAGGCGCCGACGCGAAGCCTGGTAAGCATCGATGATGTCGGCGCCGCGACGGCGTTCCTTGCGCTCGATGGTGCCAAGCTGATCACCGGCACCGTCATGTATATCGATGGTGGCTATCACATCATCGATTGACGCCTGATCCTTCGGCGCCTCTCCCCCGTCTGGGCCTGATGATGCTCTCGAACGGCCGAACCTTGCGCTGGTTAATGATGCGCTCCGGCATCGCGCTACCCACGTTTTCGGCCGGAGATTCGACGCAATCTTCACCGACAAATCCGGCGTCATGATTTATTTATGAGTTGCCCAATGAAGCGATTATCGATTGCGCTTGCTGCTGTGTTGACCCTGCCGATGGTGGCCCGGGGGGAAGACGTCGGCTTCAATAATCTTCGCGGGGCATCAACTTGCCTGCGATCCATTGCCTATCGGGCAAATTGCCCGGCGTCGTGGGACGAGCACTGCCCACAAGTGTGGGTCGCTTCTTTGAAGCTCTGTCGCAATTACAGGACCAGAGATCGAGTGACCTACAGGTGGGCGCTGGTTTATTGGGATTATGTTAGATTTTTCGATGACTATGAACGAAAGCACCGCATTGTATGCGGTGAGGGTGACCGAATAGCCCGACTGCAGGCGGAGGCGCGCAGCAAGCGCGAGGGGGCCGATATCGACCGGTGAGGCCCTTTTGCCCGCGCACCAGGCCCGTCACGCGCGATCAAGAACGGTGTCATCCAACAAACGGCTCAGCTTATTTTGCCCCCTCAGAGCTGGCGAGTGGACGGGCTCCATTCGTCGATGTGGGCCAATCGGCGGCATCCGGGAGCTGAACGGAGCGCGATCCTTCCGGAAGGTGGCGGCCAATCGCGCGTGTCCTCCGCCAGGTTGCCAACGCTGTGCGCCAGGTGCACGCTGACCGGCGATATCGGTCCTTTCAGAGCATTCAATGGTTGGATTCACACGGCCGCCATGCGACGCCGGGGTCATCGAGGCGACGTCCGCCTTTGACGCGGCCCTGTCACAAAGACGCAAATGGCTGACGCTGGCGGCGGCCATCGTCGGATCCAGCATGGCCCTTCTCGACGGGTCAGTGGTGAACGTCGCGCTACCCGCAATCCAGCAGGCGCTGCATGCGGATGCGGCAGCGACGCAGTGGATCGTCAACGCTTATCTGCTGCTGCTCGGCGCGCTCGTGCTGATCGGTGGCTCGGCCGCCGATCTTTATGGCCGGCGTCGCATATTTGTTCTTGGCGTCGCGGTCTTCATTGCCGCCTCCATTGCTTGCGGGCTCTCGCCCAATGTCGGGGGGCTTGTCGTCAGTCGCGCGGTGCAAGGTTTTGGCGCCGCCCTGTTGACGCCCGCCAGCCTGGCCATGTTGGGGGCGACCTTCGGCGAGCATGAGCGGAGCAAGGCAATCGGGATCTGGGCCGGCGCAGGTGCTCTGATGATGGCGGCGGGTCCGATGCTCGGCGGCTGGCTGGTCGATCAGATATCGTGGCGGGCGATCTTTCTCATCAACGTCCCGTTCGCCATTGTCGCGGCGGGGCTTGCGCTCCGTTTCGGCTGCGAAAGCAGCGATCCCCGCGCAAAGCAACTCGACTGGAGCGGCGCGGCCTCGGTCGCGATCGGTCTTGCTGCGATGACATGGGGTCTGAGCGCCATTCCGGCGTCGGGCCTTCGCGACAAGACGGTGCTGGCCGCCCTGGGCGTGGCAGTTGCTTTCCTGACGTTGTTCGTCGTGATCGAAGCCCGTCTCCATGAGCGGGCGATGATGCCGTTGTCGCTGTATCGATCTCGCAATTTTTCAGCAACGAACGCGCTGACGCTGTTGCTCTACTTCGCGCTCGCAGGCGCGCTGTATTACTTGCCGTTTGGCCTGATCCGCCTCGGCGGCTACTCCGCGACACAGGCCGGCGCGGCGTTGCTGCCTTTTGCCGTGATCATGGGATTCGGAGCGTCATACACCGGGACCATTGCTGACCGTTTGGGGCCTCGGCTCATGCTCACCGCAGGACCCATCGTCGCGGCCTGCGGATTGGCAATGCTTGCTTTTGCCGATCTCAGGCAGCCTTACCGGGTTGGCGTGTTTCCGCCGATGTTGCTGCTGGGCGTGGGGATGGCAATTACGGTTCCGCCGCTCACGTCGGTGGTGATGGGAGCGGCCGGGCAGGCCCATGCCGGCATTGCTTCGGGTGTCAACAACGCGGTCGCCCGGGTCGCCGGCCTGCTTGCGGTGGCCGCGCTTGGAGCGGCATTCTTCGCAAGCTTTTTGCACCACCTTCCCGGAGCGACGCCTGCGCAGGCCAACGCGGCTCTGAACGCCGTGATGTCCGGGCAACCCGGCGCCAGTGCCGAGGCAATCGCCGCATTCGAGCGCGCGCTACGCGCGATCATGCTGGTGCCCGCGGGTTGCGCCGCACTTGCCGGCCTCGCCGGCTGGGTGTGGATCGAGCCGAACAGCACGCGTGCAGGCAGTTGAGATACGGCCGGCACCCGCGGACTGCGTATCCGAACCTTCATCTTCCATCCATTCGTCGTGCGGCGTTATACGCGTTGGCTTTCCCGCCGGCTCAATCCGGCTTGACCCCCGTATCCTTCACGATCTTTTGCCACTTGGTGACTTCGTCGCTGACGAAGGCGCCGAACTGTTCCGGCGTGCTCGATTGCGCGATGAAACCGACAGTGTTGATGCGCTCCTGCACCTTGGGATCGGCCAGCGCCTTGACCAGAACCGCGTTGAGCTTGTCGGTAATCGCTTTCGGCGTGCCCTTCGGTGCGTCGAGCCCATACCAAGTGGTGTAATTCAGTTCTGGAAGGCCGCCTTCGGCTGTGGTCGGCACTTCTGGTGCGATCGATGAACGGGTCTTGCTGGTGACGGCGATCGCGATCAGCTTGTGATCGGTGACGTAATTCATGCTGTTGAGGAAGCCGAACAACAGCTGCGCACGGTCGGCGAGCAGATCGACCAGCGCCGGCCCAACGCCATTATACGGCACATGGACCACATCCGCGCCGCCATATTGCTTGAGCATCGCGCAACCGAGATGCGCCTGGGTGCCGGGACCGGTCGAGGCGCAATTGATCGTTCCAGGCTTGGCCTTTGCGATGGCCAGCACGTCAGGAAGGGTCTTGGCGCCAAGCGACGGACTGGCATAGAGCACGGCTGGCCCGGCGCCGACCTTGCCGATCGGTTCGAAATCGGTCGCGAGATTGTAGGGGATGTCCGGGCGGTAGGCCTGCAGCGCGACGATGGTCGCCGTGCTGAACAGCAGCGTGTAGCCGTCCGGCAGCGCCCGTTTCACGGTCTGGGCAGCGATGAGACCGCCGGCGCCGGGTAATTGCTCGACGATGAATTGCTGACCCAAGGCCTCGCTGAAGACCTGCGCGAGTACACGGGCCACAACGTCGGGACCGGCACCAACGATGATGCGGACCGGCCTGAACGGATAATCCGCCGCGATCGCGCGGCCGCCGAGGGCGGCAAGCGCCGCCATGGCAAACGACGCGGTAACCAGACGACGCACCAACGACATTTCAATTCTCCCGTATCCGTGACGCCGCTTCTGTTCGGAAGTTGGCCTGCTGTCTCGACGCACGGCCAACAGCAAGTCAGGATTGGTACACCCCATCGATCATGGCGAACGCGATGGTGCAGGGCTCCGAAGAACGATTGCTCCAGGCATGGTTGCTGCCGCGCTGGACGACCGTATCACCGGCCTCCAACTCGACCTCCTGGGTGTCGAGCACCAGCGTGATGCGGCCTTTCAGCACCAGGCAGAAATCCAGCGTCGCGGTTTTCTGCATGTAGGGATGCGGCGCATCGGCCGAATAGGTCGAGGCCTCGGGCGAGCCCGCGGATGAGAAATAGGCCGCGACCTGCTCGGCACCGACTTTGCCCTTGAACAGGCTATCGGGCGGGAACGTCACGACGCGGCAGAGTGACCCATTCGGCGGCGGCTGGATCTTCCGGTGCGTTTTGGTCAAAGCGATTCCGGCACCGAGATTCTCGCTGCCGTCATGGATCCAGATTTCGCTGGATTCGAAACCGGGCCGTGCCGGGTCGCGCCTGATGTCGGCGACTGCCTCGTCGGACAGGCGCAGCGAATATCCGTTGATGTCCGCCGTCACGATGCGGCGCACCGGCTTGCCGAGTATCGTCATTCCTTCACCCTGGCGCCCATCATGAGGAAGGCCATCAGGCTGTCGGAATCGACATTGGTCCAGCCATGCCAGTTACCGAGTTGCACGACGACATCGCCTGGTTTCATCGGATAGACGCCGTCATCGAGGATCAGGCTGCGCAGACCTTCGAGCAGGATGCCGTAATCCATGGTCTGCGACTTGTGATAGGGTGAGCTGTACGCATTCTGTCCGCCACGGTAGAGGGTGCCGTTCGGCGCCCGCTCGGTCGCGTGGCGCTCTTTCCTGCGTTCGTCGCGCGCCTGATCGTAGTCGGCCGGCTTGCCTTGGCTGTGGACGATGCGCAGATGCCCTCCGTCATGCGGCGGTTCGAAGTCGAACGGCGTGCGGCCATCGTCGCGGTCGCCGCCGATCGGTGCGGGCGTGCGCGGATAGACCCATAGATCGGTCATCGCCGCCGAAACATGCCGGTTCACGCTAGGCGCCGCGCTATCGTACAGCACGCACGAGCGGCCCTGGGCGTCCGTGCCGGTCACGACGCGGCGGATGGGTTTTGGTGTGACGCTCATCAGGACATGCCTCCCCAACTGCTTGTAGCTCTTTTCGTTGTTACGTTTCTTGTGGGCCGCCGAACTCGTCGGTCAACTCAGTCTTTCGCGGTCTTGCTCCATCGAATTGCATAATCTCCGGCCAAAGATCATGACCATGGCACCAGCACTCAGTGCTTCTCAAATGCGCGTACGAAGCCGGTCCGGCCGGTGTTGGCGGCCCGCCAAAGGCCTCCGTTGGCGCTGGTGACGTAGAGATCGCCGAGATCAGCACCGCCGAAGGTACAACGCATCGGGTCGCCGTCCGGGAACACATGGGTCTCGATCACTCGCCCGGTTGGCGAAAAAACGTAGATCAGCGCGCCGGGCCCCTTCTCGTCCGCCCCGGCGCAGACAACCAGGTTACCGGTCGCATCGACGCAGATGCCCTCGGCGCCGCGCTGGCTGCCGCGATGATCGCGACCGAAGCTGTGCAGCAGCAGCGGCGTGCCGAGCAAGCCGTTCGCCTCGATCGGATAGGCGCGCAGTTCGCGCGGCTGCTCGGAGTCAGGATCGCCTTCGCCGACATAAAGCGTGCGCTCGTCGGGCGAGAGCGCCACGCAGCGCGGCGCCTTGGTGTCGGAGGTCATGCGCCTGACCTGCCAGGCGTGGCTGGTCGGATGCTGTTCCAGGCGCAACACCGATGCATGCGGCAGGTCCGGGAAGACCTGCGGCCCGTGCGAGGGGAGCGCATTGTATGGATCGGTGAACCAGATGCGTCCTCGGCTGTCGACCGTCAAATCACAGGGATAGTTGATGCGCGCGCCGCCGAGCCAGGCTTCCAGCGGTGTAGCCGAGCCATCGCCCTGCATCTCGATGACGCGGCGGCTGCCTTCCTGGCATCCATAGATACTGCCGTGGGGCGACAGCGCCAGGCCGTTGGTCCGGTTGGTGAAGACCCGGACCGGCGAGGTCTCGCCGCTTGCGGGTTCAAAACGGTAAAGCTTGCTCTCCAGGACCGCGCTGAACACGACGGCACGGCCGTCCCAGATCACGCCACCGGTATGCCCGTCGCAGGGACGGGCGACACGTTCGAAGGTCCATTGCATCAGACGGCTCCTACCGGAATGCCGGGAATCTTGAGGCGGGTGCGGAACACGGAATTGCGCGTCGTGATGAACAGCGTCCGCCAATCGTCGCCGCCCCAGGCCATGTTGGTGCAGCCGGTGCCAGTGCCCGGCACATGCAGGCGCCCGAGCAGCGTGCCATCCGGCGCGATGACATGGATGCCGGCCGGTCCAGTGCAATAGACATTGCCCTGCCGGTCGACCTTCATGCCGTCGGCATGGCCGGTCTCGTGCCCGATCAAAGTGTAGAAGATCCGCCCTTCACCGAACGTGCCATCCGGCAGCACGTCGAAGACACGGATATGCGCGCGCGGTGTATCGTTGACATACATGCGCTTCTCGTCCGGCGAGAAGCACAGTCCGTTCGAACCGGCGAAATCCTTGACCAAGGCCTTCATCGATCCGTCTTTTCCCAGCCGGATAACGCCCTGCCAATCGAGGTAGCGCTGAACGTCGTCGCCTTCCATGCCCGGAATGAGCAAGCCGTTCTGCATTTCGGTCCAATAGATCGCGCCGTCGGACTTGATGCAGATATCGTTGGGTGAAGAAAGCTTCTTGCCCTCGAAATGCGAGGCCAGCGAGACCAGCGAACCGTCATGCTCCAGCCGCCAGATGTTGCGCGACGACCAGCCTGCGATGATCAGCCGGTTCTCGCGATCGAGCGTCATGCCGTTGAGATGGCCCGACCGCCCAAGCACGACTTGGCTGCCGACGCCCGGCACCCACTTCATCACCTTGTTGCCGATGATATCGACGTAATAGAGCCATTTGTTGCGCTGGTCCCAGACGGGACCCTCGCCGAACATCAGGCCGCGGGCGATTTCGACCAGTGGCGGATCAGCATCCGCGATCTCGCGCATGCCTGGATTGAGGACTTCGACGTACATGGCGTCAGTAGGCTCCCTTGGTTGAGCCCCAGGGGGCGCGGGCCAGTGCATTGATGTCGGATGTCGCATCGATCACGACCGGCCGGTTCAGCGTCAACGCGTGGCGCAGCGCTTCGTCCAGTTGGGTCGGCGTCTCGGCGCGGAGGCCGACGCAGTGGAAACTCTCCGCGACCTTGGCGAAGTCGATCGGCTCGAAGCACCACATCTCGCGCGCCTTGCCGCGCTGCGTACCGCCATAAGCTTTGTCGAACAGCGGGGTTTCCTGGTTGTAGGAAGCGTTGTTGTTGACCACGACAATCAAGTTGATGCCGAGGCGCGCCGCCGTTTCCAGCTCCGCGACATGGTAATAGAACGCACCGTCCCCGGTGAAGCAGACCACCGGCGTCTCCGGCAACGCGCATTTGGCGCCGATCGCCGCCGGAAAGCTCCAGCCGAGCGAACCAGCGCAGCGCAGGAATTTCTGGCCCGGCCGATTGAGATCGATCATGGTCCCGGCCCAGATTCCGGAATGCCCGGTATCGGCGACGACCGTGCCGCCCGACGGCAGCGCGTCGGAGATAGCGCGGCAAATCCGCTCCGGTCGCATTGGTGCTGCGGAAGACGTCAGGAACGGCATTTCCTGGGCGCGCCAATCCAGGACCAGCGCCTTGACGCGCTCACCCCAGCTGCTGCGATCCTGACGGTGCGACGATTGCGCGATTTGCAGTAGCAGCGCCAGGCCAGTCCTGGCATCGCCCAAGAGCGACACGCTGTTGGGATAGTTGCGTCCGAGTTCCTCGGCCTCGATGTCAAGCTGGATGACGGGAGTGCCGACGCGCGGCAGGTTCCAATTGGTCGTGAACTGGCTCCCGGTCCGGCTGCCGATGAAAAACACCAGATCGGCCTCGGCGACCGCCTTGTTGGCACAAGAGCGCGAATAGGTGCCGCAGACGCCGACCGACAACGGATGATTGTCGGCGATCGAGCCCTTGGCATTGAGGGAGGTGGCGACCGGAATCCCCAGCAACTCGGCGAACGCCACCAGTTCGGCGCGCGCGCCTGAGGTCGCGACACCGCCGCCGGCAAGGATGATTGGCTTGCTGGCCTTGGCGAGCAGATCAATGGCGCGCCGGCAATCCGCCGCGTCCGGCACCGGCCGATAGGCCGGCACCCGAGCATGCTGCATCTCGGCAATCACGGTGTAGTCGCCCTCGACGTCGAGGCTGTCCCCGAGCGCGCCGCGGATTTCCAGATGCGTGGGCGCCGGCGAGCCGGTGGTCGCGGCGCGGAAAGCCTGCCGCAACAGGTCGGGCAGGCGTTCGGGATCCTCGACCTTGACGTTGAACTTGGTCACCGCCTCGAACTGGGTGAAGTCTTCGATTTCCTGGTAGAAATTGCGGTAGTGCGATCTGGGAGCCGGACCGCCGGTGATCGCGATCAACGGCACCCGCGCCATGTAAGCGTCGCGCAAGCCGGCTGCGAGGTTGGAGCCGCCGATGTTTTGCGCGGCACAGATGCCGGGCTTGCCGCCGGCCCGGGCATAGCCGTCGGCCATATAGGCCGCGGCCTTCTCGCCATGCGCACCAACGCGGCGAATTCCAAGATCTTCCATTTCCGCCATGGCGGCGAGGACGACGGCCGGCACAAAAAAGACGTGGCTGACGTCATGCGCATGCAACGTCTCGGCCAGATACCGAGATCCAGTCATCCTAGGCAAACGAACCCTCCCTCGCCCGGTCCGAATTATGGTCGCGGAACTGGCTTAAGCACCCGGCATCGGTCGAGGACCAACGCGGGTCGACGATTTTTCTAGCCACTTCCCCTCGCGCTAAAAATCGCTAAAGGCGTAATACGCATATTCTGATTTGGAATAGTGATGAAGATCGAGCAGTTGCGCATTCTGTGCGAGGTCGTGGACCAGGGTTTCTCGATGTCGCGCGCCGCCGATGCGCTCGACATATCGCAACCCAATGTGAGCAAGCAGATCCGTCTGCTGGAGGAACAGATATCGGTCGATCTCTTGCTGCGGCGCGGCGGCCGGGTCATCGGCATGACCGAGCCCGGAGTGGAAGTGCTGAAAGTGGCGCGGCGTATCGTGCGGGATGCCGGCAACCTCAGGAGCATCGGCGAGGATTTCCGGCGCGGCGACCGTGGCCGCCTGACCATCGCGACCACGCATTTCATCGCCCGCTATCTGCTCACCGACCGCATCGAGCGCTTCCACCTGCAATTTCCCCGGGTGCATATCACCTTGCACGAGACCACTCAGCGCCACGCGCTGGAGATGTTGCAATCGACCGAGGCCGATCTTGGGATCCTCAGCGATCCGCCGAAGGGTGGCGCCGGTGGCATCGTTCAGCTCGTCAGCCGATATAAGATCGGCATGAGCCTCGTCGCCAAGCGCGATCACCCGCTGTTGCAGCAAAGCCAGGGACTGACGCTCCAGAGCATCGCGCGCTATCCGCTTGTTCAGCTCGACCCGAAGCTATCGGGCGGCTGGAGCGTCAAGCGCGCCTTCGACCAGGCTGGCCTTCACCCGGATGTCATCATGACCGCAGGCAACATCGAATTGGTGAAGGCCTATGTCGCCAGGGCGCTGGGTGTGGCGCTGCTACCGTCGCTTTGCGTCGACGAGCAGCACGATCCAGAACTTGGCAAGCTCGATGCCCATCACTTGCTCGATCCGTTAGCGCATTTCATCGGCCTGCATCCGGAATCATTTCTGCGAAGCTACGTGTACGATTTCATAGAAATGGTTTCACCGGAATGGACGCGGCGGCGGGTCAGCCGCCGCATGCGCCAGATGTTGGACGGCCGGATTTCATCGAATGATCGTCGAGCGTCATCCACAGTATGAGGGACACTCTTGTTGAGTGCCTCTCGTACCAATACCGCAGGACGGTGATTTGGGTACTGTGCGGGTGTTTTGACACTCTGATGTGTCTCACGACACAAGCCGCCCGCGCGACCGTTACGGATCGAGCTCGGTATCCCAATAGAGATAGTCGAGCCAGCTGTCGTGCAGATAGTTCGGCGGGAACAGCCGGCCGTTGCGGTGGAGCTGGTGCACCGTCGGCGCGAACGGCGCCTGCCTGGGAAACATCTTTGCCTGTTGCGGCGTCATGTTGCCCTTCCGCAAGTTACAGGGCGAACAGGCCGCGACCACGTTTTCCCAAGTGGTCTGGCCGCCTTTGCTGCGCGGGATGATGTGGTCGAAGGTCAGGTCGTCATTCGCCGAGCAATATTGGCAGACGAAGCGGTCGCGCAGGAAAACGTTGAAGCGGGTGAAGGCAGGGTGGGTGGTCGGCTTGACGAAGGACTTCAGCGAAACGACGCTGGGCAGCTGGATTTCGAAGGTCGGACTTCGGACCGCCTTCTCGTAATGCTCGACGATGTTGACACGGTCGAGGAACACCGCCTTGATCGCGTCCTGCCACGACCAAAGCGACAACGGGTAATAACTCAGCGGCCGGAAATCCGCATTCAGAACCAGTACCGGCCAACCGCCTTGCGAGACATGTGCGTTCAAATAACGCTCCTGACTCCCCATCGGCTGCGAAGCAGCATGTATTGACATACTACATGCAGCGTGACGGGATTGTGAAGAGCTTAGAAGAGCTTATCCCGCAAGGCCCGGCCGCGTGCCATGCGCACCAGCGACCTGCTTGAGGGCAGCGAATCAAGCGGGAGGACGCCATGCGGCGATGGTTTGCGGCGGCAATTGCGGCCGTTATCTGGCTTGGATGGGGCGGTATCGCGGGCGCGCAGGACTACCCCACGCGCGCCATCACCATGATCGTGCCATTTCCGGCCGGAGGCGCCACCGATACCTTGGCGCGGTTCCTGGCCGAGAAAATGCGCCCGATTCTGGGGCAGCCGGTCGTCATCGAGAATGTCGCCGGCGCGGCGGGTTCGATCGGCGTCACCCGTGCGGCGCGCGCCGCCCCTGACGGCTACACGCTGTCGATCGGAACCTCCACCACGCATATGCTGACCGGCGGGCTCTACAAGCTGCCGTTCGATCTGCTGAAGGATCTGGAGCCGATCATCCTGATCGGCAGCGAGCCGCTCCTGATCGTCGGCAAGAAGGGGTTTCCGGCGGACGATCTGAAAGGGCTGATCGCCTGGCTCAAGGCCAATCCGGACAAGGCCTCGGTCGGCATCGCCGGGGTCGGCGCCACCGGCCATCTCGCCGGCATCTCGTTCCAGAAGGTGACCGGCACCAAATTCCAGTTCGTGCCGTATCGCGGCAACGGTCCGGCGATGCAGGACCTGCTCGGCGGCCAGATCGATTTCATGATCGAGCCGTCGTCGAACTTCAAGGCGCTGCTCGGCACCGGCAACGTCAAGCCGTTCGCGATCACGGGACATGCGCGGCTGCCGTCCGCGCCCGATATTCCGACCGTGGACGAAGCGGGCGTGCCGGGCTTCTTCGCTTCGCTCTGGTACGGGCTGTGGGTGCCAAAGGGCACGCCAAAGGATATCATCGCCAAGCTGAACGCGACCATGACGCAGGTGATGTTCGACCCCCAGGTGCGGCAGCGTTTCGCCGAGCTCGGCATCCAGACCGCGCCGATCGATCAGCAATCGCCGGAGGCGCTGCGCGCCTACCAGAAGGCGGAAGCCGAGCGCTGGTGGCCGATCATCAAGGCGGCGAATATCAAAATGGATTGAGAGCGCCTTGTCGTGGCTTCGCAGGGTGGGCAACGCGACTTGTCCGCCGTAGCTCGAAGAGCGAAGACGGAAGCGTGCCCACCCCTACAATGACTGTATCGTTGAGAATGGTGGGCACGGCCCGTCGCGCGCCTTTGCCCACCCTACGGCCTCGCTCGCAATGACGCTTGCTAAATCTTCTCCAGCTTCTGCAGGCAGCGGCTGACGCGAACTTCCTTCGGCATGTCGGTGTCCGGAAAGCTGCTCTTCCAGTTGGTGACGCCGACCTCGCCGACATAGATGTCGCCCTTCGAATCCAGCGCGACGCCGTGTGGCGCGAGGAATTTTCCGATCTCGACGCCCGCGCCGTGCTCGCCGCCAAGCCGCGCGATGCGCTTGCCCCTGGCGTCGACGATGCTCAGCCGCGGGCCGAGATTGGGCACTTGGAGATTGACCGGCATGCCCGGGCCGAGCTCGCCGACGATGAAGTTGGGATTCTTGCCGCCGCAGCAACAGAGCGCGCAGGGCCGGTGCAGATTGTTCCACTGCGTCTCATATTTGCCGTCGCCGTCGAACACCTGCACGCGATGATTTTCGCGGTCGGCGACATAGACCCATCCGTCGGCATCGGTCGCGATATTGTGCACGATGTTGAACTGGCCGGGATCGGTGCCGGGCTCGCCCCAGCTTTTGATCAGCCTGCCGTCGGGCGTGTATTTGTGCACGCGGGCATTGCCGTAGCCGTCGGAGACGTAGATCTCGCCCTTCGGCGACAACGCGGTGTGGGTGCAGCGGTGGAACGGCTCGCCGCTCATATACGGCGCGGGTTTCTTCGGAATGCCGATGGTGAGCAGCACCTTGCCGTCCGTGGTGCATTTGCGCACGGTATGGTCGCCGTCATCGGTGCAATAAAGGTTGTCGTCGGCGTCAATGTACAGGCCGTGGGCGCGCGAGAACAGCCCTTCGCCCCAGCTTCGGAGAAAATTGCCATCACGGTCGAACACGATCATTGGATGCTCGCCGCGATTGAAGGCGTAGATGCGGTCCTTGCTGTCGACCGCGACGGAGGCAACGTCGGAAAACTGCCAGCCGTCCGGCAGCTTTGCCCAATTCTCCACCACGCGATAGCGGTGCTCGCCCGTGCCGAGGATGTTTTTCAAGTTTCTCTCCCATGTCATTCCGGGGCGCCCGAAGGGCGAATCCGGGATATCGAGATTCCGGGTTCTCGCTGCGCGAGCCCCGGAATGACATTTGTTACTCGATCAGCCCTTCCTCGATCGCCTTGATCTGCAGCGCCAGATAGCGCGAATTGATCCGGCATTGCGCGAGGCTGCCGGCGATGAAGGCAAGGCCCGGCTGCGGCGTGCGCACATACATGTTGCGCAGCTCCTGGCCGTCGCCAAAACCCCAGATCGGGCCGACGCGCTCGGCGACGGCCTCGCCGAAGAGCTTGCGCACCAGTTCCTCCTGCGGCCGGTAGCCGGTCGCGAGCACGATGAGATCGGCGGGCAGCGTCTCGCCGCTCTTCAGCTTGGCGCCGTCGGCGACGAAGGTGTCGATGTCGGAAAACTGCCTGAGCTTGATCGCGCCGCTGGCGACGAGGTCGGAGCAGCCGACATTGAAATAATAGCCGCCGCCGCGGGTGAGATATTTGAACTGCCAGCCGGTATTGTCCTCGCCATAGTCGAGCTTGAAGCCGATCCGCGTCAACCCTTCGAGCAACGGTCCGTCGAGCTTCCTGGACCGCTCGGTGATCATCTGATGGCTGCGCCGCGCCAGCCGCAGCGGCATCGAGGTCGCGATCAGGTCGTTGTCCTCCAGCGTGCCCTCGTTGTAGGCGGCGTAGGCGAGCTGTGCGGACGGCTCGATATTGGTGATGAGCGTCGAGGAACGCTGCACCAGCGTCACCTCGGCGCCGCTCGAGTGAAGATCCTGGGCGATGTCGTGGCCGCTGTTGCCGGTGCCGATCACGAGCGCGCGCTTGCCTTTCCAGGTCTCGCCGTCGTCATAGCGGCTGGAATGCGCGACGTGGCCTTCGAAGTTGTCCAGGCCGGGAATGTCGGGCAGGTTCGGAATGCCGCTGACGCCGGTCGCCATCACGATATGGCGCGGCTGCATGTTGTGTGTCGTACCGTAGCGGTTCAGCTCGACATTCCAGACGCCTTTTACCTCGTCATAGGCTCCGCCCATGAATTCCGTGCCGGTCCAGAAGTTCAGCTCCATGGCATCGACATAGGATTCGAACCAGTTGGCGAGCTTGTCCTTGGGGATGTAGACCGGCCAGCCCGGTGGAAACGGCATATAGGGCAGGTGATTGACCTGCACCTGGTTGTGCAGGGTGAGCGCGTGATAGCGCTTGCGCCAATTGTCGCCGACCCGCAACTCGCGGTCGACGATCAGCGTATCGATCTGGAGCTGCTTCAGCCGTGCCGCGATCGAGAGCCCCGCCTGTCCGCCGCCGACCACCAGCACGACCGGGTCGCGGTCGGCATATCTGATCGAAGCCTTGCGCAGATCGAGCCAGTTCGGTCCGCGGAAATCGCGCGAATAAGCCTGGCCGCGAGGTCTCGTCGCACCCTGCTGCTCCTCAAAGCCCTTCAGCTCCTCGAGCGCGGTGAGCAGCGTCCAGGCTTTCGGCCGGTCGCCGTCGGCGGCATCCGGGATCAGCCGCAGGATGCCATGGCCGCGGCCGATCGCCGTCTCGAACTTGAAGATCGCCTCGATCGAGCTCGTGCCGGCGCGCATCACCCGCCGCGGGGCGGCGCGGTCGGGATCGATCTGGAAATTCTTCGGCGTCGCGCGTCGCGCCAGCGCGGGCAATTCCTGCAGGATCGCGTCCGCGCCGTTCAGCGTCTGCAGCTTCCAGCTCAGTGCCAGCACGTCGCGCCAGTAGCTGTCGGAGAGAAACAGCGATTTCAGGGCGGCCTCGTCGGCGAGTGCGGCTTCGAATTGTGCGAGCCAGTTTTCGGCCAAGACCGGGATATCCTGGATCTTCTCGTCGGTCTTCGCTTGGCTATTCTCTCGGATACTCTCTTGGGTCTTGTCGAGCATGCGTGACCTCGTGACCGGCCGTCTGTCGCGGCCTCTCCCGTTCATCACGCTATACCGATCCGCCGCGCGCCAAAAGCGAACTATCCGTCCAGTGACAGCATATGGCCCTGATCGGGCGGAATACGTCCCTGGAGGGTATTGAGGTAAACCCGCTGCACCGCGTCCGGCCCGCGGCCTTCGATCACTCTGAGCCATTGGTTGAGTTTCGGCGCGAAATCCGCCCAGGCGGCCGAGAAGCGCTTGTCCACCCCGCCCGGTCCCCATTCCTTGGCGCGCTTGCGGATCTGGTCGGGTGCGAAGAACGGGGTTGGCCTGGCGCCGGGCAGCTCCGGCTCGGCGCCCGCGGTGCCGCGATGCGTCAGCCCGATCCTTCCGGAATATTTCATCTGCTCGCCGAAATGCCGGTGCAGCCCTGCGCGCAGCTCGCTATTGCCGGCCATGTCGACCAGCGCCACCGGCATGTTCGCGGGCATGGAGGTGATGCGGTCATAGGTGACGACGTCGTGGTAGCAGCCGAGCGAGGCGACAAATCCGGCATTGACCGCGGACGTCAGAGCGATCACGCGGATATCCTTGCGCAGGCCGTGCAGGAGATGTGCAAGCCCGATCGCGGTCTTGCTGGAGGCGGACGACAACATCACCCTGCGCGCGCCGAAGAACGCATTCTCGGCGAGAAAATCATCGACCAGGAATGACAGCATGAACAGCGGCCGCAGCAGCGCCTGGTAATCACCGGCCGGTCCGGCAAAGGCGGGATCGTTCGCCACGCGCGCATAGGCATTATAGACCGGCGACACCCCCTGCCGGTGCGCGGCAATGTCGCGCAGGCCGCGTTTGGAGACGTCGCCGGCCTCGATCAGAAGATGCGTCGCCATCGGGAAATAGCCGAACAGCCGCTCGCCCTCGGCAACGCCGGGATGTTTCGAGGCGATCACATCGCCAAATCCCCATACCGGAATGTTGCCGAAGCCATCGGGCGCCGGAAACAACTGCCAGTATTTCATGTCGTCGCCGAGCGTCGCATAGGTGATGTTGTTGGCGGTGAAGGCGAAGCGGTCGACCTTCACCAGCAACATGTCCCGAGGAAATTCGGGCGCGTCCGGCAATCGCGTCTCGATGGTCCTGCACTGTTGCAGGTCATTTCGTGCGACGATGAAATCGACGGCTTGCATGTTTCGACCCCGGCTCGTTCGATGCCGCGATCTTTGTGCTGCCGTCGCTTGGTTTTGCAACAGCAACAAAGTTTGAAACGTCGTTTGCTTTTTCGTCTGTTTTTTCGTCTGCTTTTTCCTGGCCTCCGATCACGCCTTCGCGCTTCTTGATCGCGCGATAAAAGCTCCACCACAGATGCGCCGCCGCGCCGCGCAACGGCCGCCAGGGTTCTGCGAGCGGCGCCATCTGTTTCGCCGTCGGCCGTATCTTCAGGTCCAGTCCGATCTTGATGGCTTCCTGCACGGCGAGATCGCCGGCCGGCCAGGCATCGCCGTGTCCGAGGCAGAACAGGAGATAGACATCCGCCGTCCACGGGCCGATGCCGTGCAGCGCGGTCAGGGTGTGATGCGCGGCGTCGGCGTCTTCCTCCGCCAGCACGTCCAGGTTCACGCGCTTGGCGGTGAGTTCGCGGGCGAGATTTTTCAGCGTCCTGATTTTTGCGGCCGAAAGGCCCAGCCGCCCCAGCCGGTCGGCGCGCGCGCGGCGCACGGCCTCATGGTCGAACGGATCGAACGCCTTGCAGAGCCGGTCCCAGATTGCCGACGCGCTCGCGGTGGAAAGCTGCTGTCCGCAGACGATATGCGCGAGGCCGACAAAGCCGGGCTCGCGCCGCCGCAGCGCCGGCATGCCGGTGCGCTCCAGGATCGGCCTCAGCCGCGGGTCCTGCTTGACCAGCACGCCGATGGCCTCTTCGAGATCGTCCTGGGTGTTGAGGTGAATGGTCATTGCGGTGCGTAGACTCTATCCCCGATCGTCACGGTCTGGCTTGTCTCGGCCATCCATGTGTTCCCTGTTTACGGATCGCAATGGAAGAATCGAATATAGCAGCGAGAAGGGACTCGTGGTGTCAGCTCTTAGGCCAATGATAACTGAGCGAACGGCAGGACCTGCAGGGCGTGGATGCCCGGGCACGACGGAGTTCTGTTGATCCATGTCCCCCGTCTATCGCTTTGCCCCGAGCCCGAACGGCTACCTTCATCTCGGCCATGCTTTTTCGGCGCTCGTCAATTTCGATTTGGCGCGGAAGAGTGGCGGGCGGTTTCTGTTGCGGATCGAGGACATCGACCCGACGCGTTGCAGGGTGGAATTCGAGGCCGCGATCTATGAAGACCTTGCCTGGCTCGGGCTGGCCTGGGAGACGCCGGTCCGCCGGCAGTCGCAGCATTTCGGCGAATACCGCCGCGCGCTGGAGAAATTGTCGGCGCTGGGCCTCGTCTATCCGAGCTTCGAAAGCCGCGCCGAGATCGCAAAACTGGTGGCGCGGCGGGAGGCGGAGGGCGGCTGGCCGCGCGACCCCGATGGCGCACCACTTTATCCCGGTCACGGTAGGCTGCTTTCCGCGGAGGAGCGCCGCTACCTGCTCCAGTCGGGCGCGCCCTACGCGCTGCGGCTCGACATGGAGGCAGCGGTTGCGCGGGCCGGAAATCTCTCCTGGACCGAGCATGGCGAGGGTTCCGGCGGCGAAACCGGCCGGATTCCGGCGCGTCCACAAGCCTG
>Ga0153954_1000457_pt1 | contig 32728 bp, 16 predicted proteins | sample TSFL038MetaG_FD_102277 | JGI IMG/M metagenome (GOLD analysis project Ga0153954, IMG submission 102277) | Attine ant fungus gardens microbial communities from Florida, USA - TSFL038 MetaG | ecosystem: Host-associated > Fungi > Mycelium > Unclassified | place: USA: Florida, Wekiwa Springs State... | reverse complement strand
TATTTCTGGATGACTTCCGTGGCCTTGGCAAAACCTTCGTCGCGGCGGCCTTGCTGGAAGAGACCTCGGGCCTCGTTGATCGCTTTCTGGGCCGGCGGCTCGTGCTTGGCGCGGAGGGCATTGAAGGCGGTCATCGCTTCGGAAGCCGCGTCGGCGAATTCGAACGTGTCGCGGAATTCGAGGAAGTCGTCAACCCAGGAGTTATCCTTGTTGGCCTGAATCGCAGCAAGAAAGCTCGCGGCCTTTGCTGTGCAGAGTATGTTGATATCCTTGTTGAGTTGCGTGAGGCGCGTGCTCGACTGGGGGTCGAGGGATAGGTTTTTGGCATGTCGGATCGCGGCGATGGCGTCACGATGTCCGGACTCCTTGAGTCGCTGCTCCGCGAAGCCGAGCAAGACCTGCGGGTCGTCCGATGCCATGACTTCGAGCCATCGGATCGCTGGTCCGACGGGCAGGCGTCCGAACATGTGTGCTGCATGATCGTCGGCGAAGAGGCGAAGGGCGGGCCAGTCCGCGTCGAGGAAAAGCCCGTGTGCATACGAGCCGTTCGCGAACGGGACCAACGGGTCATTCTTGCCATGCACGACCGCCAGTGGAACTTTTCGCTGCGCTGTCTGTAACGCGGCGTCAGAATAAGCCGAGGGCTCGCATTGGAAGATCAGCCCCGCCGAGATCGGGAAGGCTCCGGCGATCGCCTCCGGGCTATTCATCAGGATGCTGTAAGTGAGGAAGCCTCCTTGCGAGTGACCTCCCACGAAATAGTGTTTGATTGGATAAACGCTTTTCAGGTCATCCAGCGCTTCGCGGACCAGGGCCGGACTTTCGCGGTTGGTGCCGGGAAAGCCGTTGAACTTGCTCCGACCCACGTAGTTGACGTAGGTGTAGTTGAATGCCGGCTGCTTCGAGTCGAGGGCCGAAGGCGTCTCGCCGTTGATGCCGATCAGGAGGTAATCTCGGGCGATATCCGGCCAGGCGGACGCCAGCGTGTTTACATACGCCTTGGCGTTCATGTTGGACCCGTGCAGCAGGACGATCGCCGGCCACTTCTTGGACTCTCCGGGCTTGTAGCCCTCGGGCGTTCTCACCGAATAGGTGAGCAAGCCTTTGGTTGAGCCATCCACGATCGAACCGGCAGTCAAGGGGACGTGACGCACGAATTCGTCGGCCTTGCGGCCGTCCCAGCCATACCAGGCGGCCATGCCATCGGTACCGCCGGCTCCCGAGAGGGTGGTGCCCCGCGCATCGAGATCAAACCAACCGGGACCCGTGCGAAACGCCTTGATGCGGAATTCCAGGTGTCCCCCCTTGATGTCCCCCTCGAGACTCGACGTGCCTCGCAGAGCGTAGCGTCCCTTGACCTTCGTCCCCTCCTGGGTCAGTTCCATCAGGCCGAGATCGGTCAGCCAGAGTCCCGAGAAATCGGCGGGTTTACCTTGATCGACCTCAGGGGCTGGCCGCCAACCGTTCCAGACGTTTCGGTTACCATTGCTCGCCTGCAAGGACCCTTTGAAGGCATTTCCCGACGCTTCGATCGTCCACGTTGCCTTCACGTGGATCTTCCCTTCGTCATACTCGAGCGCGAGTTCTTGGTCCTTGACCTTCCCCTTGAGCGGGATCTTGAAGAAGACGAGTGAACCCGTGACGTCGTCACCATTCTGGGAGAGCGTGACCGGACCGAGGGTTGTTTTCCACTCGCCCGCAAAGCCTCTCGGCTCATCCGCGGCGCAGGTCCGGGTGACCACAAGGAGTGCCATTAACCCGAGAATCGATCGCGTCATGGTCGGGCTCCCGAGTGCGAGATTCGTGACCAGTGCCAGGATATCAGGAAGGCCGTCGATTGACATGGCGGCCGAATTGGGAGGAAGCCTTCAAGCGGGACCCGATCGATTCGGCGTCGACCCGTTGGGCGTGACGTGCTTCGCCCGCTCTGTGACAGGCTTGTGGGTATAACGCATGGATTTGCAAATTTCGTACGTCTTGTGGTCTTCTGCTTCTCCCGCGGATCGATAGGTGTTGCCAGGGCGTTCGGCCTTGGTGCCGGCCGAGCACGATGGCTCCAGGCCGTTGACTTCGCTTGAGCTACGAAGCTTGGCGCCCACTTCGAGGTCGTCGAAGCGCCGCAAGCCCGCATTCTGACGGCGTTATACCGAAAAACTTTTCTGTAGCTTATGGAAAAGATGAGACAGACATCTTATTCTAGTCCACCACCGCGGCGATGAATAAGCGATAATAGGTGAGCTTATGGGCGAACAAATTCCGTGATCTCCTAAAGTTCATGGGTGTAGTTCGGCGCCGGCTTGGCGGAAGAATTTTCCTTCGTGGACCTCACCTCTTTACCGCCGGATGGGGCTTGTTAGTTTCATCGGATAGCCAATGCACTCTTGACGTCGATCAGATGCATGATTTGCGAAAGTGCTTGGCAGATGAGAGTGGTTCTGCCATTGTGCTTTTTGTCGCTTTGTGTCTGCTCTGCGGTTGCGCCGTGAAGATCGCCATACCCGCGACCGAGCGATGAGGCTCAATAGTCGCGATGTCGGATCGTCGAGACTTCAAGACCACGAAGGTCGGACAGCGAATCGTGGTGAGCTTTATGACGCCTCGCCGCGATTTCGGCTGTATGAGGGTTCTGCACGGACAACGATCAACGGTCGTTAGGTCTAGCGCCGTTGTAGGGATTTGCCGCCAAACTCGTTGAGGCCGCCGGCTTACTGAAAGAGCCGCATCTCCCCCCCTCGAGGTCGCCATGATCAGATCGCTGAAGTTCGCCCTGACGAACTTGGCTCTACTTTTCCTCACCGTTGCGTGGAATCTCCTCGCGATAGGTGCTCAGGCTGGGCATGCTGTTGCCGATGCCGATGTGGGGTCGTTCGAGACTCACCAAGTCGCAGCCGGCCGGGATGAGTCCGGGCGAGCGAGGAAAACGGATGGGCTGTTGGGTCGAGTGCTGAGCCGGAGCCTGGATGAGGGGCAAGCGGCCTTCGATGGTCCGCTCGTCCTGGCCCTGCGTGAGGTCCCGTCCGGGGCACCTTCCGCTGACAAAGAGCAGGGGCAGGTTGGGGACGATCAAGATCGGCCCGTGAAGCCTGTTGAGGCGATCACGCCGGTTCCGAGGCTTGTGGGTTTGCCCGCGACCGAGGCTCGGCAGCGGCTTCGCCTGGCCGAGCTGCGATGGGCCGAGGGGGTGTTCTTCCTCGCACCCAAGAACTGGCGCGACGAGATCGATCCTGCGGTCATCGGTTTACAGGCCCCTCAGGCTGGGAAGCGAGTTTCGGCGGGTGCCTCGGTCGGCTGCTGGCGTTTCGCCCAAGCCGCTTTTCAGCAAAAGATCCTCAAGACTCCCAACCTGCTCGGCAAGCGCTGGACGGAGGCGCGCGACCTTATCATACAGGCCGGTCTGCGACCGGCTGAAGGACCCGCGATCCGCGACCTTCGTGACGACGACATCGTCGCCGATCAGTATCCTCGTCCCGACCAATCGGTTTACGAGCGAACCTCGGTGCTCGTGAGTGTCTCCCTCGCGGAGGACACCCAATGAACACGCTCTGGATTTGTCGACGATCCGTTCGAAGCGGATTCGCAACACTTGCGCTTGCAGCCATCGGTTTCACATGCTTGAGTTCGCCGGTGGTTGCGGACGACGCTGACGGCGATGCTTTTCGCTCCTCGGCGATCGCACAATATAAGAAGGACCGGCAGGCGGCGACGAAATTCGACGCGCGGACCGACTGGTTCCCGAACGCGACCGAGCTCGAGGCTGCCACCGCTGATACGACGAACTTCGAGGCCGTGAAAGGCGTGCGAGGCGTTATCGATGGCCGGCAACTGGCGCTGGGTTCCGAAGGCTCGAAGGTTCACCCTGGTGATATCGTTCGGATCGTTTACCACACCAAGGCGGGCAAATCCCGGCGTCTGCTCATGGTGTATATGGGCGAGCAGTCATTCCCCGGGAGTAACAGCTCTCGCTCCTTCTTCATCTATCCGTTAAACGGAAAGCTTGAGTACAACACCTTCCCGCCTCGGAAGGACGAGCGTTACCTCCAGCGGCTGTTGACCAAGGCGAGCGGCGAGCTACTCGCCAGCATGAAACTTTCCCTCGCCTATAGTTTTGAGCACGACCCGGCCCGAAACACCGATTGGCTCAAAGGACGGACGATCGGCAAGACACCGCTTTACATCAAGGTGCCTCTCGATGATGCGCGGTACCAGGTCTTTCGCGCCCGGTCCTATCCCACGAGTCGAGAGGACATTCCTCCCTTCTCAACACTCTGGACCAAATACCGCGCCAACCGGCCTGAGATCAAAAGTCACGCGGCGAAAGCCGGAATCGATAACGTCTGCGCGATCGAGTTGAGCTTCACGCTCGACCGGCATCCCCCGGCGAAAGACCACGCGATCGACATTATGGGAGGAAAGTATTTCCTGCGCTCGCAGGAGTTGTCCGATTTCCTCCGCTCGCCCAAGCAACTCGGGCCGCCGGACGTCGTCTTCAGCGCCATCCCCTCGGGAACCGCTGCGGAAGAGCGAGCCAAGCTCTATACGAAGCTGATGGACGAGTATTGGGAAGAAGTCAAGCAACGCCAGACCGACCCGAACGCTCCACTGAAGCCAGCTCCACATAAGGCGGTGGATCAGTTTATCCAATGGTCGAAGGCGCACCGCGATAAGACCGGGATCGTTCACTTCTCGCACGTTGGCGGCTATCAGGCAAACGTGGGCCATATTGACCTCTGGGACTGCGGTCAAGGGGAGTCCGGCGACTCCGCCTCGACTTACGCTCCGATCGGTCAATACCCATACGTATTCCCTGACGGCACCGACAACACCAAGCGCGGCGCGGCGCTTGAGATCGAGTTCTGGATTTTGAAGTGAACCTTCGACTGGGCGGAACCGCCTGTCGGATCCATGCCCGTTCTCTATAAATACATTGATAAGGTCAAGAGGTTGGATATGATAAAATTTATGAATTCAGGCTCCGGCCGGAGCGTCGGTCGGGCAACGGGCGGGTTTCCCACGCTGGCCTTGATCCTGACGCTGGCCTTGCTCGGTACCGTTCGGCCTGCGCCCGCGGCGGATCTAACGCCCGAGGAGCAGGCACTGCTGGCCAAGCTCGACACGCCAACGATCCAACAAGCTGTCGCCTTGGCCAAACAGGTGGACCTGTGGCGGAAGCGGCTCGAGGCTCTTCGGAAGCCGGTCCAGGCGCTCGCCGACGATCCCGAAGCCGAGGCTGCCCAGGAGGCATCGACGGACTCGATCACCAAGGTCGGAGTCGAGCTCGTGGACTTCGTCAAGAAGCAATGCCCCCAGGTCCGACCCTACCTCCGTTCGCTCGACCGGCTTGAGGGTTTGGTCCGCGGTGTCGAGCAGGCGGGCCAGACGGTTCAGGACAACGAGGATGAGTTCGCTGACATCGGCCTCGATGTCCTTCGCGACGATGTCCGCGACCTGGCGATGTCGGCCGCGGAGCAGCAAGTCCTGCAAATCTTCGACACCGACCTCCTGTCGGATCTGAACCTCCTGCGTAATCCAGCCGACTTCGCCCGCAACTTCCTCGAGAATGAGATCCAGGCGAAATACTTCGACCAGCCGTACACCGTCGGCGATGTCCAGTTCAAGCTGGTGAGGGGAGACCTGACTCGGCCTCTTTTTTCGGAAGCGGCCGACATCGGCATCGTGATGAGCTACGCCAGCGGTATCGAGCTGCGAGCCCATGGGCTGTATTTCCAATACAAATCAGGCAGCCTGCCGGAACCTCGGTTCAACCGGGTGAAGTGCGAGGCGCCCGACCTGGCGGCGCTCTCGAACCTCACACTCAAGAGCCTGGGCGACGCCATCCCCACGCTTGGATCGGACAAGATGGGCATCAAGATCGTCAAGCCCGAATTTCTGGGCTTCTCGGGGGATGCCAAAGGGGGAATTCGGTTTGGAATCGAAATCGGTGGGTTTCTTGACTTCGCCGATGTCAAGCTTTCGGCCGACGATATCCGGGTCTATCCCGACGGCAAACGTGTCGATGTGAAGGACTTGAGCTGCAACTTCCCCACGGTCGTGCCGGTCGCGAACACGGGATTGATATTCGACGGCTATGGGTTGACGCTGCGGCCTCGTGAGCCGCAGAAGCAGGTTTCGCTCAAGACATTCCTGGCCACCGCCGCTGGAGGAAAGCAGTCGCTGTCACTCGACATCGTGATCACGTTCGGGTTTCCCATCCAGCAGATCGAGTTCGAGGGAGCGCTCGTCCTGGGCCGCAGCGAGAAGATTGGCAAGGTCACCGGACGGATCTCACTCACGGGCCAAGAAATCTCGGGCACGCTCGACATCCCGGACCCCAAAGGGGGCGTCTTACCTGTCGGCGATATCATGAAGGCCAACTTCAAGTTCAAGCTCGACCGCGAAGGTTTTACCGCGGATGGGTTAGTGTCGCTCTACCGATCGATTCAATGGCAGATGGACTTGGCCCTGATGTTCGACGGCAACGGATCGCTCACGGCCAGCGAGAAACTGAATCTTTGCGGCGTGAATGCCGAGGCCAGCTTCGCGACGAAGTTCACGCCAGGATTCAAGACGATCGACGTTGAGGCGTTGCTGAACGCAAACGTGGACGTGAAATTGTTCCGCGTCGACGCGACCGTCCAGGTCAAGGCGCACTCCCCAGGATCTCCCGCCATCGATGTTCTTGCTTCGGCTTTGGGCGCCAAGGCCGAGTTTACACTGGATAGCCTCGACGACCTCACCCCTCTGCGCGTTGGCGAGGAGTTGGCCAAGCAACTCGGCGACATGCTGGCGAACATCGCCGAAGCCGCCTCCCAGTGGGAGAAGGACAAGAAGGTCCTACTGGCGAATTGGGACCGGCATTGGAAGGACGAGTTGCACAACCAGGCGCAGCGGCTCGGCATCGACGCGCTTCGCACCGGAAACCCTGAGGTCGACAAGATGCTTGGCGACCTGTCGCGCGACGGTAAAGCGCTTGGCGGGTTCCTTTCCGACACCGGCAAGAAGTCCGGCAAGGAGGTCTCGGAGTTCATCAAGAATCCGGCGGCCAAGGTCAAGGATTTGCCCGGCAATGTCCAGCGCGAGCTCGGGAATCTCTCTGACACCATCTCCGGCGGCATCGAGGATTTGGGCGGCCTCTTCGGCGGGAAGAAGAAGCACAAGTCCCCGGCCGGTCCCAGCCCCGAGGAGCTCAAGGCAACCGAGTGGACGAACAAGTTCAATCAACGGATGGGTGAACTCGTCGCCGCGCTCAGCGATCCCAAATTCCGGATTGATGTCATCCCCGTCGCCGAGAATCGTCGAGCCAGCGGCCAAAAACTCATCAGGAAGCAGGAGCTCCACGTCGCGTTCGGCGACACCTTGTCGTCCAGCGAAGGGAACGGTGGCGGCTCCATTGGCTTCACGGTCCGCGCGAGCGGTTTTCGGAGTGCGGTCAATACCCGGTCTGCCGCTGATAAGCCTGACCGGGCCTTCGGCTCGAAGGTCGTGGCAGGCTCGGTCGACATCACGGGATTGATCACCGACGATCCCAAGTCAGCCACCAAGCCGAAGGGACGCGTCGAGATTCCCGATATTGGCTCGGTGCCGCCCGAGCTCGACGCGAGCGTCCGCACGCGCGACAAGATCCAAGACCTGGTTGAACGGTTGCTGCCCGAGGTCGAGCTCGAGGGAATGCGCAAGCTCAACGAGATGCGGATCGCCGTGGACAATCCCGGCGACGAGCCCATGACGGTCTGGTACCACGTGCGCAAACGGGTCGTCGTGAACCGTCAGTTCCGCGAGGATTGGCAACCCGGTTTGAGCGAAGCGCCGGTGCGTATCACCATTCCGGCCAAGACCCGCCAATATCTCTTCCATGGCGAAGGACGCACCTGGGACGATGTCGTGGTCGGTAGCGCCTTGCGGATCTGGGGCGAGAGCGAGTCGGGTGAGCGCTGGGATGACTACCGCAGTAAAGACCTGCTCGTTGTTGCTCCGAACGCCTCGCTGAACGGCGAACGAGCCTATCACGCCACGAATCCGTCGACCTATGTGTATCCTTTTCGGCCTAAGACAGGGCTCCGCGTGTTCACCGAGCGGATGGTCGAGCTGAAGAATGAAACGCCCGAGACGCTCACCGTATCCCTCCGTATCCGATCCTCGGCCGATGGCGAAGTCCGTTGGCAATCGCTCGAGCGCTTTAATTTGAAGCCGGGGGAGACGCGCCGCCCCCAGGGGCCTGACGGTTTCAAAGTCCGAGGCTCGAGGATCTTGTTCACCGCCGAGAGCCCCAGCCGGCGCTATACGGCGCATGAGCGCGACCCTGTCTGGCTGATCGCCGAATCGGGCGGCATGCGTGCCTACCGAGCCGAGAAGATCGGTACGTACTTGCATGTCTTCAAGCCCGACACGCACGTCAAGACCGCCGCTGTAAGTCATTGATGGTTTGCTTCAGCCCCTTATTCATTCCAACCGGCCCGACGGCGTCGCGGTCGTCCTTGTCGATACCCTGGCAAGTGGAGCACAATCGATGTCTTCCCCCCTGCGATCGGCTTCGCAATGCGCCTTGGTCTGCGTGATCGGGTTCTGGGTCTGCATCTCGTCGACGCTCGGAGCCGATGCCACGGTCTCGCAGGCGATCGTCTCGGTCGACTGGGCCTCTGGCCTCATCAGCGTCCGGGCCGCCTTGCCGGCGGGAGTCGCCAAGCCGGTCGTGGTCATCCCGCCGGCACCCGGCGACAGCCGCGCTGGCTCGTCGGCGGCGAAGTTGGATGTCACCCTCCAGGGGACGCAGGTCACTCTGCGCGGCTCGGCTGACGCTGTTGCCGCTGCGGTCGTCGACGGGACCCGCTCGCTCCGCATCCGCGAGGCCGATAAGCCTGACGGGCCGACCTATCGTATCGACCTGCCGGCGCTGGATGTGGACCCTCGCGTCTCGACGTACCGCTACCCCAACTTCACCGAGGGATTAGCGTTATTCGTGCCGTTAACCGGCCTGCGCCCCGGGTATACCGTGCGTTGCGCGGCGGATGGTATTGAGCGAAAGCTCTCGACGGAAGGTGGACGCTTGCCCCGAGTGGCGGACGTTGTGCCGGCAGCGGACGGGACGACTCGGCTGCGGCTGATCGTACCGTTTCTCGATGATCCGGCCGCCGAGGCGACTTACCGTCTGACTGTCGTGAACCCCGACGGATCGCGTTCGGCGGCGCTGGCCGTCTATCGTCGCGGAGGCGCCGACGTAGCGACAGCCAAGGTCGTAGCCCCGGCCAGGCCGGCTCCGGCCGACGCCTTGGTCGAGGTTCCCTCCGTCGAACTGTTGGAATTGGCCGACGCCCAAGCCCGCGCGCGGGCCGCCGGACTCGTGCCGGTCGCCGTGAGTCTCGCGACGTTTGAGCCGCTCGATGATGCTGCGATCGAGGCGATCCGTCGGGCCGGAGGCAATGGGGCTCTGACCGTGATCCGTCAGGGCGCCGAGTCGGGATTTACCCTGCGCAGGGGTGAAGACTTGCTGCTTGGAGTGCGTGATCTCCGGAACGGCGGCAGCGATGCGGCAGTCCAGGCCACCGATGATCCGAACACCAGCGAACCGGCCAAGCTCGACGTTGGCGATGAACTGGGATTCGTCGATCTCAACGGCGACGACGAATCCCGCCCCGCCGTGCTTGATGACTCCACGCTCTCCGACTCCCAAGATTCCGTTGGCGACGAGGCCCCCTCGTACCTGGCGATCAAGGCGGACCCCGGCGTCTGGCTCGACCCGACCACATCGCCCGAGCAGGTCCGCACGGCCGCGATCGTGAAGCTGACACTGGATGCGATCGTCGCCGGCCTGGGCCGTGGGCAAGGCGCGGCCCTGGGGCCGATTGGGCGGGCGGTGCGCGAGGCGGTCCAACAGAATGAGTCGGAGATGGCCACGGCGGTCCGCAAGGGGGGGCGAGCCGATCAGCTACCTATCGAGGGGGTGTTCCGGACGGTGCTCTCCGTCCTCGGTGTGAGCCTGGAGGACCAGGCTCGCGAGGAAGCTCTCAAGGCCTGGCGTGAGGGACCAGGGCGAGCCAGCCTGTCCGCTCTCGACCGCAATCGGAACGGACGATATGCCGACGACGTCGCTCTCGCCTTCATCGGTTGGCTCATCCGAACGGGGCACTATGACCCGTCACTTGGTCTCGCGCTGGTAATGGATGCCGCCGGCCGGCCGGCAGTTCGGCTTGGCGGCGGTTCAACCGGTAGTACGAGCGTCAACCCTTTGAAGCTCGGGAGCAATGCCGGCGGTAATACCAAGCCCGCCGCCAAACCCGAACCGAAGATCCCGGAGGGCCCGGCGGAGGTCGATGCGGTCAGCACCCCCGACTTGGTCCGAATCCCTCCCGACCTTATCGGGTTGAGTGTGAACGACGCCGCGCAACGCCTGGGCGGACTCGACCTTATCACGGCCAACTTGACGAGCTATTTCTCCACCGACCAGGTAGCCGACGCCAATCCAAAGGCCGGCCAGTGGGTCCCGGAGCGGACCGAGGTCAAGCTGACCGTGCGCCGCAAGACACCACGCGTTGTCGGGATGACTCTGGCCCAGGCCGAGTCTACGCTTCGCGATTGGCGGTTTGGGTCCAATGTGCTTGATCAAGGGCCGCTCCAGACCGACTACGTGGCTGAGCAAGATCCGGCGGCGGGTGAGCCGATCGACCCCGCGCAGAAGATACGATTGCAGCTTGAGCGCGTGGTTCCCGACGTGAGAGGGCAATACAGTGGCACCAGCGTGCAGAACTTACGCGACGCGGGTTTCTCTCCGCGGTTTGCCCGAGGCCTCTCGCGCTGGGATACCGTGACGAGTCAGGAACCAGGCGGCGGTCAACGGGCGAGACTCCAGGGGGAAGTCCGACTGACGTTCCAGAGGCCGATCCCCGACGTACGCCAGAGGAGCTTTACCGAGGTCCAGAAAATCCTCGGCGACTATCGCCTCAAGGCGGTCCAGCCGGATGACTTCCAGGCTGACGATGACTTGTACGTGGCTAATCAGCGTCCTGTTGCCGGTCCCGGGCCTGTGGTGGGACCCGACGATGATGGCGAACTGAAGCCGATCGCGTTGACGTCGGGTCGAAAGCTTCCGGACGTGCGTGAAGAGAAGTTGGAAGAGGCTCGAGCGGCACTGGAGCGGCTTGATCTGCGTGTGGACGGCCGAGACGGGTTCCTGGAACGGATCCCGATGAAGGTGCTGAGCCAGTCGCCGGTGGTGGGAAGCATCGTGGCGTTGGAGAGCACGGTGTCACTGAAGGTGGGTCCAGTAGGTCCGTTGGTTCCTGACGTTCGAGAGGTCGCGCTTTCGGAGGCGATCCAAAAGTTGGAAGGAGCCGGACTCAAGGCATCTTATCCCGACGGGGCATTCCTGACCGATCAGGTGGTGGTCCAGGATCCATTGCCCTACGGACCGGACTCCCCGAGTTGGCTCCCGAACGGTTCTCCGGTGGCGTTGGAGATCGTGACGAAGGTTCCGAACATCGTCGGCATGACGATCACGCAAGCCAATCAGTTGTTGCGATCATGGGATATGAGGCTTCTTTACCCTGAGAAGACGTTCGGATCGGACGTCGTCGTCGAGCAGGACCCGGCCGCCAATCGTTACGTGTCACACAAGAGCGACGTTACGGCCACGGTCAAACTTGCCGTTCCGGACATTCGTCAGCAGGTGCTGACGCGTGCCCGCAATACTCTCAACACTTGGGACCTGGAGGTAACATACGAGGGCGACGCGTTTGACGACGACCTGGTTGTGGGTCAAGACCCTGCGCCGGGAACTCTCGCCGATCACGGGTCCAGGGTTTCCGTCCGACTGTTCGTGGTTGTTCCCGACGTGCGGGGAGAGACGCTGGCCCAGGCCAAGGAAATTCTCAACCGAAGGGACCTGGAAGCGGAGGTCTCCAACGGCAATGCCCTGGACAGCGACGTGGTTCGAGGCCAATCGGTGGCGCCGAACCAGTATGTCGAGCACAAGTCCGCGGTGACGCTCGGTCCGATCGTCGGCCATGTCCCGAACCTGGTCGGGCGGACTATCGGCGACGCGAGGCAGATCCTGCGGGACCAGGAGAACTTCCAGACCCAATACGACGACGGCCTGCAGGACGAAGACGTTGTGACGGCGCAGCAGCCTCAAGCCGGCGCTGAAATCGAGCGCGGTGGTACGGTCGAGCTAGGAGCCATGGTGCAAGTGCCGGACCTTGTTCGGCAGAGCGTGGAAGCTGCGGCCGCAGCCTTGAATAATACGGCGGGCAATCTCCAACTGAAGCTGACCCTGGATGGGCGAGACAGCGACGTCGTGATCGCTCAGGACCCTGAAGCCGGCCGTTGGACCAATCCTCGAAGCGCCATCAACGTTACTCCCGGTTACGTCGTGCCTCGGCTCATCGGCCTTAGCGAGGAGGACGCTCTGGGCATACTCCGTGACCTTGGCGTGCGAGGAGTTGCCGGAGGAGTCAGGACGATGGAGACTCCTAATCCCAACGCCGTCGGTCGTAGCGAGGTCGCCGAACAGTCCCAAACGCCAGAGAGCATCGTGGCACGCGATACGCCGATCGAGTACCAAATCGTCCGGTTCGTCGAGGAAGCAATCCGGGTTCCCAATCTGATCGGGGCTCGCTCGATCGAGAGCATCCGCGAGGCGGTCACGGCAGCAGGGCTCGAGTTCCGAATTATCAACAGCCCAGAGAACGGTCCGGTCCGTGACCAGCAACCGCCGCCCGGAGCTAACGCTCAACGCGGGGATCTCGTCACCGTCTTTTTCCCTCCGAGACGACCGGGTAACGACAATCAGGGCGGTGACCAAGACGACAATTCCGTGGAGGTGCCACCCGTCGAAGGGATGATCGTGCAACGCGCTGCGGGGATCCTGGCAAGGTCCAACCTGAGGTTCGAGTTCTTTCTGAACGGCAGGCGAGTATCCTATCGGGAATTGTTTGAACGGACCAGAAGACTGCCGGACTTTGAGCACCTCCATCGGATACCGAACCCCAGCCCAAGAGCTCCGATCGACTTTCAGTTCCCCCGGCCGGGGGCGCGCGTTCCGGCGGGTTCCATCATCCGCCTCATTGTCGATGGATTCCCGCCTGCACGTTGAGTGAGACCTAAACCATGAGGGAGGGAATAAGCAACAAGTCGGGTCGTCTGAAGTGAACATCTGTGGTTTCGCCGGGCAGGCGCGATCGCGTTGGCCCTTTCACGCGCGTTCGGACAATCTCGATCGCTGCTACCCCTGTTCTTGCGTTGAGGTGACCGATTTCGGTATTTTGTTTGATGTTTGTTGGATGACGGCCGAAGGTCGAAGTGGCCATGGGTCGTTTGAGCTTCATGAGAGAGGGGGCCGTCGATGCGATGGGAGCCTGGCCGGAACCCTCGAGGGCGTTCGCTGAATCGTCGCCAGCTTCTCCGGATTGGCGGTCTGGGGACGCTGGGATTGAATCTCTCGAACCTGTTGCGGGCAGAAGCCGCCGGGTCGCGTGGCCGGTCGGGGCCCGTGATCCGGTCGTGCATCCTGATCTTTTATTACGGTGGTCCGAGTCATCACGACACCTGGGATATGAAGCCCAAGGCTCCACGCGAAGTGCGCGGGGAGTTCGGTTCGATCGCAACGAACGTCCCTGGGATCCGGATCGGCGAGCATCAGCCGTTTTCCGCGAAGGTGGTGGATCGGCTGGCGATCATCCGGAGCATGCACCACCCGATGACGAACCACAACGCGGCGGCGTTCGCCACGCTAAGCGGTCGTCCCCCGTTGAAGGGGGATCTCGAACTGCTCGGCAACGATCGCAACGACCCGCCTTGCTTGGGTTCGACGCTGAGCCATCAACTCCCCGAGCGCCCGGGTTTGCCCACGTTCGTGGCCTTGCCGCACGTGATGCATAACGTGGTCCAGCTCCCGGGCCAGGTTGCGGGGTTCCTCGGCTCGGCCCATAACCCGTTCCAACTGGTCCGCGACCCCAACGCGTCCGACTTCCGGCTCGATGAGCTCGAACTTCCCGGCGACGTCTCGCTCGACCGCCTGGGGCATCGCGAGTCACTCCTTGAGGTCGTTGACCACCAGCTCCGCAGCGCCGACCGGGTTGCCGCCGGGGCTCACGATCTCGACACCTACAACGCCAAGGCGTTCCGGCTGCTGCGCTCGGAGTCGGTTCGACGCGCCTTCCACCTGGATGCCGAGGATCCGAAGCTTCGCGATCGCTATGGCCGCACCAAGCACGGTCAGAGCGTGCTCCTGGCGCGGCGGTTGGTGGAGGCCGGGGTCAGGTTCGTGAGCGTTTACGACCACGAGGTGAATGGCCAACTCGCCAACTGGGATGCCCACGCCGATGTCTTCCCTCGGCTCAAGAACGACCTGCTCCCGCCGGCCGACTGCGCCTTCGCGACCCTGATCGACGACCTCACGGAGCGGGACCTGCTCGACTCGACCCTGGTCATCGCCATGGGCGAGTTCGGCCGCACCCCCAAGATCAACGGCGCGGCCGGGCGCGATCACTGGCCCTTCTGCTACAGCGTGGTGATGGCCGGCGGCGGCGTTCGAGGTGGGATTACCTATGGCGCCAGCGACAAACTGGGGGCTTACCCCGACACCGACGCTGTGACTCCCGCCGACCTCGCCTCAACCCTCTTTTGGCGCTTCGGCCTCGATCCGGCGTCCGAGATCGTCGACCTCACCGGCCGGCCCTACCGCCTCGCCGACGGCCAGCCGATCCGTAGCCTCTTCCCTGCCTGAGGCCGTTGCGGTACAGAAGCGTCCTCGGGAAATCTCCGCGACGGTGCGGTCGGCTCCCCGATTGTGATCCCAGGCCGTTGAACCAACATCCGAGGTGTCTAGTGCCCAGGCGACGTGCGCGAGTGTTCGGTCTCGCTCTTTGGTTTCTGCTTCTCGGTTCTTTCAACCTCGTCGCTGGCGAGATCCAGGTTCGCCGTCTTTTCGGCCCGGAAACACCCACCGGTCCCTACAAACATCCGGCCTGCATCACCGAGCTCGACAACGGCGACCTCTACCTCGTCTACTACGGCGGCAAGGGGGAGTACGCCACCGACACCGCCGTCTTTGGCTCGCGTCTCAAGAAGGGGGAGACGACCTGGTCCTCGCCTCGCGTCATCGCGCACGACCCGTTCCGCTCGGTCGGCAACGGCGTGATCTGGCAGGCCCCCGACGGCCTCGTCTGGCTCTTCTACGTCGTTCGCTTCGGCGAAACCTGGTCCAACTCGCGGATCCAGGTGAAAATCTCCCGGGACAACGCCGAGACCTGGTCCGACGGATCCATCCTCGCCCTCGAGGAAGGCATGATGGTGAGAAGCCGTCCCCTCGCCCTTCGCGACGGTGACTACCTCTTGCCGGTCTACAAAGAGACGGGGCACGATCCCGAACGCGTCGGCGCGGAGAGCGTCTCGCTCTTCTTGCGTTATCACCCCAAGACGAAGTCATGGAGCGAGAGCGGCCGTATCCGGTCCCCCAAGGGGAACATCCAGCCGTCGGTCGTCCAGATCGATGACTCGTACCTGATCGCCTACTGCCGTCGCGGTGGTGGTTACGACCCGAACGAGATCGGCTACATCGTCCGTTCCGAGTCGCACGACGGCGGTCGCACCTGGGCGGAGGGGAAGGATTCTACCTTCCCGAACCCGAACGCCGCCGTCGACTTTATCAAGCTCACCAACGGCAAACTGCTACTCGTCTACAACGACAGCATGTCGAAGCGGACCCCGCTCGCCGTGGCGCTCTCGGCCGACCTCGATAAGACCTATCCGATCAAGCGAAATATCATCGACGGTCCCGGCGACTTTGGCTACCCGACCGCCTTTCAGGCCCGAGACGGCAAAATCCATGTCGTCTACACGTCGGACCGCCGCTCGGTGGTCAATCACGCGGTCTTTGACGAAGACTGGATTCTCAACGGCAAATGAGCCTGGAATGGGGCCACGGCTTGGGGGAAGAGTCGTGATTGCTGCCACCTCGGTCGCCATTAGCCAGCTTGGTGTACGTCAACGATCAAAGGAGTGACTCCTCCTTGATCGTCGAGCACCAAGCTGGTTTGGAAACAGAACCCGTCTCGTCGCTGTACCAGATCAGCGATATCAGGGAGCCCGCTTCGAACTCAAACATGAAGGAGCTGAAGGGCATGGTGATCTGGAGATCGATGCCCGCCTGGTTCCGTTCCACGATCAGAATGGGCATCCTGTATTTGTGTTGCTGGATGTCACTCTGGATTTGGTGTGAGCTGATCCGACAATACTTGCAACTGTCTGAGATCGTCTTTCGTAAGTCAGGCGTGGGAAGAACCCGATCGACCAGACCAGGGGCGGTAGAGCATGAGACGTCATCAGGATGTCAGGTACGCGTTTCAGTCCCAAGTGGCGCGAAAGCTGGGTGACCATGATCCCGAGGGCTGGTGATGCCGCCTCAGAATTGCGAATGACGTCCTCAAAACGGCGAATACGGACGGCATAGGCCACAGCCGTGCCGCAGGCGCCTCCAATCCAAATTGCAGCGAGGATGGTGGAGAATGACCATGGCTTATGGCCAGCCGTCTCCTTGAATTTCTTCCAGAGTGTGCGTCGCTGGATGCCCGTGTCGATCGCACCGTGGGAATTTGTTACAGCAACGGAAGCGATTGGCGTTGTTTCATGGTGCACTGAAAATTTCAAAGGATTTTCATGAGGATTAGAAGAGAGATGTCGAAATGGCTCGGGCCACATGGTGGACCCGAGCCTTGGTTTGCCTGAGAAGGTCGTCAAATCCGACCTATCAAGGCAGATCAGTGGTGAGAATGGTTGCGACGAAGGAACGGAGCCAGCTTGCTACCGTCCGTTGCTTTTGGCTTTGGTAAGGGGGTTCTCTTGGAGGCAACCTGACGAACGGGGATCGCTCGAAAATGGGGAACCCTCGTGGGCGTCGCCCCAGCGAGGTTTGTGTGCCCAGCCCCCTGTGTCAGCGGAGCGAGGGATCGGGGCTTTCGCAGCAAACCGAGAATCGAAGGTCCGGGGTTGGGAGTTGTCGCCGCCGCTGCGGCCACCGTATTGAGGGGCGCAACGGGTTGGCTCGAAGGAGTCGGTGATGTCGTGGTCAGGACGACCGTTGGTTCCGGAGTAACGGCGGGAGATGGAGGCACGGTGGCCACCTGGGGAGCCGCCATGCTGATGTTGGTCGATGTCGCCTTGGTCAAATTCCCAGCAGTCTGCGCCACGAAAGAGGTGGACGGGGAGGGGAATCCGGTAATCACGAGCGACCTGATCGCGGCGAAGTTATCGGGGCCGCCCCCTTTGATTCTGAGAATGAGGTGTCCGTTGGTGACGTCGACGACGTAGGAGCCGCTGGGATGGGTTCCAAAACCTGTGCTCAGGACGTCGACTTGGTTTCCTTGGAGATAGATGGTGGCGGTGTCGGCAGCGTTGCTGATGGCACCGAGAATAGCGGAAAGGCTGTAGGTCCCGTTGGGCAAATCGACCTGGAAGGTCATGTCCGAGGCATAGACCTCGCCCGTCTGGACGTTCATGTTGGTCGAACCGGTGAATCCGTATCCGGTGCCAGCGCTGTAAAGGGTGTAGTTGGAGACGTTGTCGAACCCGGGAGTGGTGCTTGCGCCGCTAGGCCCGAACTGGAACTGGAGCGGAAGGCCTCTGGGGACAATGCTCAGCGAGTCGAGATAGATGGCACCATTGGTGACATTGTCGACGAAGAGCCTGAGAGTGAGGCGGCCATCAGTGACGTGGGCGAGGTACGTCTGTGTGATGGGGTGACCGCCCCCGGTCCAGAGGGCACCGACGTTTCCACCTTGGAGGATGACCTGGAGGAAGCTCGTGGAAGCGCCTCCGAGGTCCCCGATCGTGGGAGTGACGTCATAGTAGCCATCGGGCAGATCAACCTCGAACGTCATGTCCGTCGACGCGATGGCGCCATGGGGGCTGGTTTTCAGATCGTTACGCGGAACGGCGGTAAGCCCATAACCTTGACTTCTTGTATAGGAAGTAAGATCGCTGACCGGTGTTGTACCTTCAGCAACGGCTTGCCCGCTTGGTCCGAAGCTGAAGCTCAGGGGAAGAATCGTCAGGGATTTGATCGCCGCCAGGTTATCGGGTCCACCCCCGGTAATCCTGATCGAGAGGTGGCCGTCCACAACCTGAACGAAGGAGGTGACCGTGGGTTTGGTACCTGCGCCGGTGGGGAAGACGCCGACCTGAGTGCCCTGGATGGCGACCGTTGCCGTATCGGCGGCATTCACGATGGGACCGAGTATGGCTGTTACCTTGTAATAGCCATCGGGCAGGTCAACCCTCCATGTCATGTCGGTGGCGTAGACATCGCCGGTCTGCGTGTTCATATTGTTCGAGGTTGACGACCATCCGTAGCCAGTCGCCGCGCTGTAGGGCGTATAGTTGCTCGCGCCGGTGTACCCCGGGTTCGGAGTGGTACCGCTCGGTCCGAACTGGAACTGAAGCGGCATGCTTCTCGGACTGATCGCCAACGAATCAATGTAGATGGCCCCGTTGGACGGCGACGGCACGTACAGACGAAGTGTGAGATGGCCGTCGGTCACGTGAGCGAGATAAGTCGGAGAAATCAACCGGCCGCCACCGGTCCAAAGGGCGTCGACCGTCCCTCCCTGGAGGACGACCTGAATGAAGTTCGAGGATCCGGGTTCGGTATCGCCGAGGGTTGGAGTGACATTGTAGTAGCCGTCGGGGAGGTCGACCTGAAAGGTCATGTCCGTCGCAGAGACAGAACCCCGCGTCGTGGCACTCATATCGGAACGGGGAATGGCCGTCCAACCATAGCCGGCCGCGCTCGAGTACGACGAGAGGTTCGTGACGAGTGTGTCGCCATTGGGAACGCTTGTCCCGGGCGCACCAAAGTCGAACTTGATCGGGGCGCCCGCAGGTGACGGTGGCGAAGGATCCTGCGATGGTGGCGGCGGAGGAGGCGGCGGCGGAGGGGGAGGCGGCGGTGCTATGGGTTGGGTCGTGGTGGGTATCGCCGTCTGCCAATTCGACTGGCCATAGGCCGTTGGGCGGCCGTTGACGGTCCCCGAAATCACGTTCACGAATTTCGTGACCGATGCTCCCGAGGGTGCGAGCAGCGTGTTGTCCGCGACCGTCATTTGAATCGCGTAGGGGTCCGCAAAAAGGTAGTGGTAGGGCACACCGTCGATTCTGCCATCAGGCGCAGGATCCAAGGAACCGTTGGTGCGAACGACGTTACCGTTGGCATCCAGGTTGGCATAGGCGATTGTGTGTTCGATGCCGGCGACATCATGAAGCGCGTCCGGCGAGCGGGTAAAGCTGGATCCAATGCTGATCAGACTGCCGTTCGTCGGCGTTTCGAGATTGGGATTAATGGAGTGTACGGGAGCATTGGTGTAGTTGACGAATTGATTGTCGGAGATCGTCCCGGTCAAATAGACACGACCTACTGAGGCATAGTTTGAGGTGGCGATGGCCGCCGAAATGCCACTGAGGGTACCGTTGATCGTGTTGTATTCGACATTGATATCAAAGACGGGATTCACCGTATAATAAAAGGGAATCATGAGCGAATTCGGATATCCAAGTCCAGTGCTGGCGTTGGCCGTTTCGCTGGGCATTGGTAGGATACGAATCGCGGCGTTTGTGTACATGAATCCACCGCCGTCGATGACGTAAGTTTCGTCGCCGGTGATGGTATTGCCGATCACGCTGGTATTGAACGATCCTCCCTGAATCACGAAGGCGGTCGAGGTCGTCTTCCGCAGATCGATGTTATTCGACCGGTAGACGTCGTTCACCGACCCTTCGGAAATCGAGATCACGTAGGACCCGGCGGGGAGGTCTGAGTTGAGCAAGAATTGCGTGCGGGTCGACGTGTCGAGGACCTGGGCGATGATTGCGAAATGCCCGGCGTAAGGACCCGTCAAGATGGAGACGATGTCCCCCGTTGAAATCGGCCAGGCCTGATTGGCAAAGGTGACGCTCGGTGAGGGGATCGTCAGGATCCGATGATCCGCCGAGAGGGATGTCGGTTGGCCCTCGAAGAAGACATGGTAGGCCTCGGTGAGGATCAACTCCGGAGCATTCGCCGGATTTCCGTAGGGCGCGGGGAGAGTGTTGGCATCGCCCGGAGTGCCGCTGCTCGCACCGAGTACACGGCCCATTCCTTGGCCGATCGTGTTGTTCGAGACGAGATTATTGTACGTATGATCCTGGTAGTAGAGGAAACGGAAGTTCACCCCCTGGGGTTCGGCGACTCCGTTGACGACCAGTGGGGTCACCGATGCCGTGTTCGCCACGATCGATTGATCGTGGGGAAGCTGGCCGGAGAAGACGGTCTGAGAATAGGTTGGAATCAGCGTGTTGGCGAGCGACGGATTGGGGTAATTCGCAGGATAACGCTGATCGGTGGGAACCAATCCGACATATTTATTTTGGTAAATATACCAGGGGCCGCCGTTGATGGCGATGGTGCCGCCGCGAAACGTTGAGTTCTGGATCGTGCCGCTGACTCCCCAGAACGACATCAGGTTCTGAGCAGGAAGTCCAAGGGCCGGGGCGCGGTTCAGGCCAAGATCGTTGCCGATATTCTGAACCTGGTTCGTGGCGAAAGCATAAGGCAGGACAGGGGCCTGGAGATCGATGCCGCTGAGCTGAACGTCGACGAGCATCGGGTTCGGGTGTGTGTTCTCGAAGGATCCCCCCGACGTGGGGACGAATCCAACGATCGCGCCGGTGAGTCCATTCTGGGACCCCCAGTAGATAGGGTTTGCGAATCGGATCTTAATGCCCGAGAGATGGACATGGCTCGATTCAATCTGAAACGCCGGTGCCGTCGCTTGAGCGGTGACCAGCGAGTTCATCGTGAACAAAATGGTGACGCCGGGATCCGCCGTGATGACGATGGGCCGGTTGAAGACAAGAGGAAACGCGCCCGGGGTTCCATCAATCGTGTACGTACCGCTGGTCAAATGGATGTTGTCGTACAGGTGGATGTCGCCGGCCGGGATGTGCTGGCCCGAGCCGTTGAGTCCGGCGATGAGCTGAGCTAATGAGCTTGTCGTCACGGAGCTAGGGTGCGACGTGTCCGCCGGATCATGAAACGAGATGAGATTGGTCGAAGAGGGGCTGACGTTGATCACCGCGGCCTGCGAATCATAGCTAGGATAGCGGAGCCTGACGTCTGTGTCGGAAGTAATGGTAAATTGGGTGTAGAACGAATGAAGCTGATTCGAGGCGTCCTTGACGGTGATCAACAGCGTCATCGGCGAATTGAGTTCGTCGCGGACGGGGGCAAAGTAGAGGTCTGCCACACGCGGATGTGCGGGATTGTCCTGCGGAGCAGGGGCCTTCACCATGAGAGACTGGTTCAAGCCACCATTGGCCTGATAGCTCCATTGCGTCCCGCCGGTTAAGACGTCGCTCAGTTGGACCGAGACAATGGAGTCGAAGGTGTATGGACTTGGCAGTGAATCGAGGTAGACATGGAGATCCCCCGCGTTGTGCGCATTAACGGCACTGGTGTCCCAACCCTGAGCCGAAGAATATTGTCCGGCGTATTCTGCGCTTCCCCCTTGAGTGGGGATGAGGTTAGCGGTCTGCGGGTTCGTCGGGGCAGCAAAGGGATTGAAGCTGTAAGTGCCAGGTGTGAGGTGGTCGATATCCGTCGTTACAATCGAACTGTTATTCGGACCCGTGTGTTCGTAGGTAATAACAGCGGTGAGCGTCGAAATCGAGTTCATCCCGGCCGGAGGATTGATATAGAGATCCGCATTCGGCGACGTGTCGCTCATGGCGTACGGGAATTGTGATCCCGGAGCCTGGTTCACAACGCGCACAACTTCGGCGCGGGAAACTACGTCAGGATTCGTGCCGTAATACCAATTCGCTGGCGTGGTCGGCGTATCCCCGATACTGACGGCGACGGAGACGATGTGATAGGGCTGAAGGTTGGTGAGACCAAGATGGAGGTCTTGTAGGCCGTCCGGTCCTGGCGAAGCCGTGGGGCCAACCAGATCGTGATTATCTTGACCGAACCAGGTCATCGCCGAACTACTCAGTAGGCGACGGCTTTCAAGACGCTGGAACGAGAGTTGTCGGGGCGATCGTCCTGTTCGAATAGGCTTGCGCATGGCGATTGGTTTCTTTTTTGGCTTGATCCTCCCTAATCGTATGCCAGCGAATGGGGCGTGTCCAAGTTGCCCATCAAATCATGAACGATATTCTACGCAAACTGACCCTGTCGTCGGAGCGATTCCTACGCTACGGAGTCTCTATGGATTGAGAGACCAACGATAGGGAGTTAGCAATGATGCATCCTCAATCTCAATCTTTGCACCCTTACTCTAGGATCCGTTTTGGGCGTTGTGTGGTTTTTGTTCCGAAAAGCTTGAAATTGTTCGACAGCCTGGTTTTTGAGATTGCCTTTGTGATTGTCTGTGATGGAAGTGGTGCAACTGTTTGAGAAAAAACTGTGAACATACAGCGAATCTTAGGCCATTCGCTCGGTTGGTCCCGTGTGATCGTTTTGTAGATGCCTGGGGGGTCAGGTGGGGTCGCTTACACAACCCCGGACGCGAATGGAGTCACGTCAATCCGCACGGATTAGATTCGAGAGGTTTATTGAGAGTTAGAAAACGAAAGTCCGTTCTCCGCTCGGAATCACAGATAAGGATTCGTTTCCGTAGGGCAAGCCTTGGCCTGCCGAGACGTTGGCGAATGGCCTCGGCAGGCCAAGGCCTGCCCTACAAGAGTTGCGGAGCACCGGGCATGACTTTCCTGACAATCAATAGCGGTCGAGTGAATCTAGGTTAGATCCCGGGCCAGAGAAAGTCAAGTTGCCTAGTCGAATGAAATTGCCCAGTTTGAAGCGTTTGGTTTTGCGTAAGTCCCTGCGTTAAATGTTGTATGGTTAAATGGTGATTGGCGAAGGCTGGCGTTTGGACGGCTCGTTCTCCTCGAAGGTTCATCGCAGTGAAATCAGGATGGACGAGCCTTGTGAATCTCCGGCGTCGGGATCTGGCTGGGTGGAAACCGTCCGGGTTCAAGGCAAGCACCCAAGCTTCGCTTGAGTTGGGGCGTGGGGATGTCGATGAATGAGATGGCATGCGGCAACGGACGATTAAGTGTTTGCCGGCAAGGCTTTATGTGTGGGTTGCGACAGACCGCTTCGGGTTGACATCCTCAGGCCAAGGCAGTATACCCTGGGAACCCGTCAAGAGACTTCTGAGAGAAACTCCTCAATCGGGCACAAAATCACCCGTCTTCTACTCCTTCTTGCTTGTAGGGTGGGCATTGCCCACCAGAGATTTAACCCTGGTCGAAGCCACGAGACTACGGGAAAGCAACTTGGCGGATACACCACTTACGCGAGTATCGAAAGTCTCTTGTGAGCGAATTTGTGGTCCTGATTTTTCTACAATCGGGTGATCGCTCAACGTGGATTGATGGCCGTATCCACGTCTCTCAATGTGGTCGAGGTGTATAAGTCCCATGGCGCGACTTGTGCAGAGGGTTTTGACCGACTCGCAAGCCAGGATGGGCTGGATGCGCTTGGGATTTTCGCCGTTTCTCGTCGCTTGCTTTCTCGTGCTGTCGGTTGTGGCCCGAGAGTCGGCTCTTTTGGCTTCACTTCGAGGTGAGTCGAGAGTCGAAGAGGATCTCCGGCAAGGTCCGACGCACGGTTATTACGAGAATCTGCTCGATGCTTCGGATACCTCGCCGCGCCGGGATGTCGCCCACGGCAAGTTGAACGGTGGTGGTAACGCTGCCTCGACGCCCGCGGTGATCCCTTTTCGCGATGCCGGGATCGTCGAAGAGGTTCCCACGTTCGTGCGCTGGCGGATGCGGCCGGGGCTCGAGATCCGCTGGAACGAGACGACGTTCCGCACCAATAGCCTGGGCTTTCGCACCCCCGAGGTGGCTTTGAACAAGCCGGAGGGGACCTACCGGGTCATCTGCTTCGGATCGTCGAACACGATGGGGCACGGAGTCGAAGAGGAAGAGACGTACCCCAGACTCTTCGAACGCTGGCTGCGCGAGCGTTTGGGAGCGTCTCTGCGGATCGAGGTGGTGAATCTGGCGGTTTCGGGCGACTCCCCGACACGTCGCCTGGAACGGATTCGCGAGGAAGCCGAGCGTTTCCACGCGGACTGGATCGTGTGTGAGGCCTCGGCCCTTGATTATTTGCTCGAAGAAGAGCATCTGCAAATGGTTGTGCGACGGAATGTGCCGGTTCCGTTCGAATTTGTGCGGGCCGCTTTGGAGCGTGCGGGGGTGACGGCAGCCGACTCGAAGGACTCATTCCATCGCAAGCTCAAAGGAGAATCCGAGGGGCTCCTCGAGGGATCCTATGTAGGATGGGCTGCGGAGGCGAAACGTCTTGGGGTTCCGCTCACGGTCGCGATTCTGCCGCGTTCGGATCGGAAGGTCATTAGCCCTCGGATGTTCCGGCTCATGCGCCTTCTCGCGGAACGCCACGGTCTTGCGTACTTCGATCTCTCCGAAGCGTTCCGCAACCTGAACGAGACTCAGATGCAGGTCTCTCGCTGGGACAATCACCCCAGTGCCCTGGGGCATCATCAGATCTTCGAGACGCTTCGCGAAGCCGTGGAACGACAAGGAGGTCTGCCCGGCCTTTCCTTTTCCGAGGTGGGGAACCGTCCGACTTCACACTGACAGGCAAGGGCCGGACGGACCCGTCGCCGTGGCCCCGGGTTCGCGGCGCGATTGCCCGAGTAGGTCGGAGACAGCACCGATCCTGACTGTTATCCTCCGTATCATCGATGTTCGTTACGTTGGTGAGGGGAGGGTCGCCGCGATGATCGGAATCGGGTGTCGCCGAATTGGACTCGTCGGTCTGCTGGGGTTGCTTCTCAACGTTGCAGCCGGGAGAGTCGTCGCGGCCGACACAACCCCAGATCATCCCCACGCGCTTGATCCTCGGCTCGAGGTCAGTCGCTTCGCGGCGGCCCCCGAGATTGTGCACCCGATCTCCATCGATTTCGACGCCAAGGGAAGACTTCTGGTCATCGAGAGCCATACGCATTTCCGGCCGGAGGGATACCAGGGGCCGGCGGCCGACCGCGTGCGCATGCTCGAAGATACCGATGGCGATGATAAGGCGGATCGTATCACCACGTTCTTCGAGGGCACCCGCTTCTCGATGGACATCGCCGTGCACCCGACCGGGGTGGTCTACCTGGCGACCCGGAATGAGATCCTCCAGCTGCGCGACGGCGATCATGATGGAAAGGCGGACGAATCCCGTCGAGTCGTTTTCCTCGAGACGGCCGGCAACTATCCCCACAACGGTCTTTCCGGACTCGCGTTTAACTCGAAGGGAGACTTGTTCTTCGGCCTGGGGGAGAACCTCGGGGCCGATTACACCTTGCGCGGGGCCGACGGAACCGAGATTCGCGGCGGAGGCGAGGGAGGAAACATCTTTACGTGTTCGCCCGACGGCAAAGGGTTGCGCAAGGTGGCCACGGGCTTTTGGAACCCCTTCGGCATCGGCTTCGACATCTTCGGGCGAATGTTTGCGATCGACAACGACCCGGATTCGATGCCCCCTTGCCGGCTCTTGCACGTGGTTGAAGGGGGAGATTACGGCTACCAGTTCCGCTACGGCCGCTCGGGCAGACATGTGTTTCAGTCGTGGAACGGCGAGTTGCCGGGCACGCTGCCGATGCTCAGCGGAACAGGTGAGTCGCCCACGGAAGTGCTCAGCTATGAGTCGGACGGCCTGCCGAGCGAGTACCGGGGAAACCTGCTGGTACCGGTCTGGGCCGACCACAGGGTCGACCGGTATCGCCTCCGTGAGCGGGGGGCCTCGTTCGTCGCGGAAGCCGAACCCTTGATTCGAGGAGGGAAGGATTTCCGACCGGTCGGTTTGGTCACGGCTCCGGATGGGTCCCTGTTCGTCAGCGATTGGGTCTTGAGCGACTATAACCTCCATGGCAAGGGGGCCGTCTGGCACGTTCGAGCCTCTTCCGGCGCTTCCGCAGAAAGGTCGAGTGATCCCCGTCGCGCGATTTTGAGCGCGCACCGGCCGGTTCGGGAGGCCGCGGCCCGTCACTTGGCCGCTGATGACTCGGGCCGGACCGTCCTCCGTGAACAATTGGGCAACAACGACGTACGCGTACGCGCCGCCTGTCTGACGGCCTTGATCGATGCGGGAGATCCCAAAGTCGAGCTCAAGACGATTGCCGAGCGCGATCCCGATGTGGGCATCCGCGCCCTTGCCGTTCGATCCCTCATCCCACGAGATTCCGGATCCAAGGAATTTCTCGACCCGAAGAATCCCGCGGGAGTTCGGTTCGAGGGCGTGGCTGCGCTCAAGACCAAGGCCGATCTTCCCCAGTTGCTGGTTTTGCTGGGTGATACCGATGCCTTTGTGCGGAACGCCGCCGTACAGCGGCTCGCCACGGTTCCCGAACTGCTCGAGGCCATCGACCGGCGCAAGCTGGCCGAGCCAAAGCAAAGGGCCGGCGTATTGCTCGCGTTTCGCGCTTCGGGTCGCCCCAATGCCTCGCGCCTGGTCGGCGAGTTCCTCGCGGATTCGGAGGAGGACGTGCGCTTTCTGGCCGCGAAGTGGGTCTCGGATCAACGACTCAAAGAATATGCGGAGGCGATTGCCGAAGCCCTGAAAGACCGAAGCCTCAACGTTCGGATGTACTCGGCCTTCGCGACCGCATCGACGCGGCTCCGAGGGCAGGAAGTCAAAGAGACGGACCTGGCCGCTGAGTTTCTCCAGCGTGCCGCCGACCCTCAGGCGGCCTCGGCCCAACGGGTTCTGGCGCTTCGCCTCGTTCCTTCGAATCACCCCGGGTTGAAGCCGGACTTTCTGAGCAAGCTGTTCGTCGCAAACGACCCTGCCTTGCAACTTGAAGCCGTGAGGGCACTTTGCGACCAGCCCGAGCGCAAGCCTTGGAAGTTGCTCTCCGAGGTGGTTCATGATTCTCAGGCAGGAATTCTCGCGCGGGCTCAGGCGATCGCGGGGTTGGCGGAGCATTCGCAGGAACTTGTGGATGAATTCGTCGCGATCGCGGAATCCGACCAGGAATCGTTACGCGACGAGGCGCTCCGATCTCTGTTGCAAACGAAACTGACGCCTGAGTTACGAGACCGGCTCGCTCGGCTTGCGCAACAGCATCCGGAATCTTCGCCGCTCGTGCGTCGTGTTCTCGGCGAGCCTTTCGCGGCGAATCGACCACGGCTCGAAGAGGTCGATGCCTGGGCCAAACGACTCGAGGGATCTGCCGACCCCGATGCCGGCCGTCGCGTTTTCTTCCATTCGAAGCTGGCGGCTTGCTACCGTTGCCATCGCGTCGATGGTCGCGGAGGGGACATTGGTCCCGACCTCAGCACGATCGGTCGGACCGATCGCCGACGCATTCTCGAGTCGATCCTTCAGCCCAGCAACGAGGTGGGACCCAGCTTTCAAGCCTGGCAGATCGAGACGTCCGACGGCAAAAGTCTTACCGGTATGCTGATAAGAACGAATCTGGATGAGTCGACCTATCTCGACGCTCAGGGCTCGCTTTTCAAGGTACGCTCCACCGACGTCTCCGAACGGCGGGGCCTGCCGACTTCGATCATGCCCAGCGGACTTCCGGATATGCTGACCGACCAGGAATTGCGCGACTTGCTCGCCTACCTCGTTTCGAGGCGCTGAGCGGAGGGCCGAGCCTTGGATGAGCAACGTCCGAGCCGGAAGGGCTCCCCGTTACGTTTCTTATTCCGGGACCATAGCCAACTGCGCACCGAGGCTCTGCTCTTAATCCTGCTGAGCCTCGGAGATTTGTTGATGACGTACCTGTTGCTCTGGCAGGGAGGGAACTTTTACGAGGCGAACCCGGTTGCGCAGTGGTTCTTCGTCCGCTGGAATATTGCCGGGATGACCGCGTTCAAGTTCGCCTTGGTGAGCGTCATCCTGGTCCTGAGCGAGATCATTGAACGGCATCGCCCGGGGATCGGCCGGGCGATCATGCTTCTGGGATGCCTCACCGCGCTGGCCGTGACCGTACACGGCTTTCGCCTTCTCCTGGCTCACCTGGGATGAGGGAGTCTCACGGCGACCGATCGTTCCACCGCGAGACTCGAGCGAAGAACTCGTGTTGCCCTCCTCGGCCGTCTGATCGCCGTGCTAACGGGCGAGCTGCTTGAGGAGGCCAATAGCGGCTTCGACCATCGACTCTCCTCCTCCGGGAGCGACGCGCGAGTTGACGATTTCGTAGCTCCCCTCACCGAAGGCTTTCCGGGTGGGGACGTAGGAAGGGATGTCGTTGGCAAGCTCGATCACGAGAGTGGTTTTAAACGGTGATGCTTTCTTGATTGCCTGGCCGAGCTCGACGAAGACCTCACCGGGCAGAGTCACAATCGCGACATCCGGGCTGAGTCGGAACGCCTGGACTTCGAGGGGGACGGATCCCTTGGAGTAGTTATCGTGGAGGTCGACGACGGTCACGGTACGAACCGCGTCCAGGAACGGCAGTTTCGGATCGCCCACGAGATCGAGTCGGGATCGGGCTTGAGCCACTTCGTCGGCGTCGACCTTCTGGGTCGGGACTTCGACGACGGCACGCGCCACTTCCAGCGACGGAGAGGCGATCGGTTCCAGTTTCGCGAGCCCGGCGAGTACTGTCCGGGCCAGTTCATTGCCGATCTCGTTCGCTTTGCGGATGGCTCGGTTCTTGACGTCGATGTGGTTGATATCGCCACATGTTCCCGTGCCGAAAAGCGACTGAAAGTTTGGGCCGAACTCGTTGCGGAGGGCCGTTTCGAGGTGATGGGGATAATCGGCCGAATACTCCGTGCCGGAGACGGTGTCGAGGTGTAGTGCAAAGACGGTTAACGCCGCCGAAGGACGAGTTCCCTGGGGACCAAGGACGGCAAGGAGTCCAACGTCGGGGTCGATCGGACCCGCAACTCGGACGATGTCGGGATTGCCCAGTCCCGGATTAAAGACGACCCGACCGTCCTTCAGATGGAATCGGCGATTGAACGAGAGCCGTTCCTCATGAGCGATCCCCGCCGCGAGCCTGCCCGGCGCGAGGGCCGATTGGGCTTGTGTGACGACCTGCACGAGAGCGTCGACCAGCTTGGCTGGATAGTCGATCGCTTCCAGAGAATCACGCCCTTGTTGAGCGATCGCTTTTTCATGGAAATGTCGGCGCAAGACCCCAAAGAAGAGCGGTCCTGTGTGACTATGGGTCGCGCAAATCGCGACGCTTGTGGTGGGAATCCCGCAGCGCTCGGCGATCTGGGTTCGGGCCCGCTCGGAGATCGAATGTGGGATGGCGATCAGGTCGCAGAAAACGAGGGCGGCCTGATGATCTCCTTGGCGGAGTACCAGGGCCTTGGCGAAAAGCGGATCTTTGGTGCCGGTGTTGGCTCGCTCGTGAAAATAGCCGGCCATGCGATAGCCGAGCGGAGGGGTGATATCGACCCTGGCGACCCCAATCGCCATCTCTTCAGCCGCCGAAGCGGCCAGGGCGCAAGATCCGCAGAGCATCAACGACAAAACGAATGAGCGCATGCGTTGTTACCTCGTCGTGGGAGGGAGCGATCCATCGAGGAGGGAAAGGAGCGTCATCCGTGAGATCGTCCCGAGAATGTCCCAAAAAACCTCGGGACGATCACTGAATCGCTCCTAAGCTGGGAAGGTCAAGGTTTTGAGGCTGGGGCGATCGGCACCTGAAGCACTTTGACGAGGAACGCCCAGCGATCGGCGGCTTCTTCAACGATCTTGCTGGTCGGCTTCCCCGCCCCGTGGCCGGCTTTGGTTTCGATCCGGATGAGGATTGGGTTGTCGCACGACTGAGCGGCTTGGAGCGCCGCCGCGAACTTGAAACTGTGGGCAGGAACGACGCGGTCGTCGTGGTCAGCCGTTGTGATCAGGGTAGGAGGGTAGCAGGTGCCCGGCTTGATGTTGTGCAGTGGCGAATATCCCAGGAGGGACTTGAACTGTTCGGGGTCGTCGGACGAACCGTAGTCGTCAACCCAGGCCCAGCCAATCGTGAACTTGTGGAAGCGGAGCATATCCATCACCCCCACCGCCGGAAGCGCTGCACCGAAGAGATCGGGTCGCTGGGTGATGGAGGCGCCGACGAGCAGGCCTCCGTTGGACCCTCCCATGATCGCCAGCTTCGGGGTCGTTGCGTATTTGTGGGCAATGAGCCACTCGGCTGCGGCGATGAAGTCGTCGAAGACGTTTTGCTTGCGATGCCGAGTACCCGATCGGTGCCACTCCTCGCCATACTCCCCGCCGCCGCGGAGATTGGGCTGGGCATAAACTCCTCCCATTTCCATCCAGACCAAATTGCTGGCGCTGAACGATGGCGTCAAGGAGATGTTGAAGCCGCCGTAACCGTAGAGCAAGGTCGGGTTCTTACCGTCGAGCACAATCCCTTTCTTGTGACTGATGAACATCGGGACGCGGGTCCCGTCCTTGCTCTGGAAAAAGACCTGGGTGGTTTCGTAGTTGGCGGGGTCGAACGCGAGCTTTGCTTGGCGGAAGACGGTGCTCTTGCCGCTGGCGACGTCGTAGCGGTAGACCACGGGAGGAGAGTTGAACGACGCAAAGGCATAGAAGGTCTCTTGATCAGAACGCTTGCCGCCGAAACCGCTCGCCGTGCCGAGGCCTGGCAGGTCCACTTCACGGAGGAGCGCCGCGTCGAGTCCGAACACCTTGACCTGGGTATGGGCATCCTTGAGATAGGAGGCGATGAAACGGTCGCCGACCACGGCGACGCTCCCCAGCGTCTCCGTTGCGTGCGGGATGATCTCCTTCCAATGCTCCGGGGCGGGCGAACGGGTGTCGATCGCGATCACTCGTCCTCGGGGGGCATCGCGGTCGGTCTTGAACCAGAAGACCGGTCCGTCGTTATCGATGAACGAATATTCGTGGTCGAAGTTGTTGATCAGCTCGACGATCGGAGCTTCGGGAACTTCGAGAGACTTGTAGAGGATGCGGAATTTGTCGTCGGTCCCCTTGGCGACGGTGATGATCAGGTACTTGCCGTCATCGGTGACCGAGCCGTGGAACTCCCACTCCTTCTGGTCCGGCCGCTCGTAAATGAGCAGGTCGTCTGACTGGGGGGTTCCGAGCTTGTGGAAGTAGAGCTTCTGGAAGTAGTTGACTCCTTTGAGGTTTTCACCGGGCTTGGGTTCGGGGAACCGGCTGTAGTAAAAACCTTGGCCGTCCTTGGTCCACGACGCCCCCGAGAATTTGATCCATTTGAGATGGTCTTCTCGGTCGAGACCCGAGTTGACATCCCGAACGCGCCACTCTTGCCAGTCGGAGCCGGCCGCGGCCAGGCCATAGGCCAGGAGGGTGCCATCGTGGCTGATGGAGGTTCCCGTCAAGGCGACGGTGCCGTCTTGCGAGAGAGTGTTGGGGTCGAGGAGGACCCTGGGCTCGGAGTCAAGCGTCGTGATGGTGTACAGAACGCTCTGGTTCTGGAGGCCGCTGTTCCTTGTGTAGAAATAACGTCCGCCTTCGCGGGTGGGGACACCGAATTTCTCGTAATTCCAGAGGTCGGTGAGGCGGGCCTTAATGGCGTCGCGCGAGCCGATCGACCCGAAGAAGGCGGCCGTGACCTGATTCTCGGCCTCAATCCACGCGCGGGTGGGCGGCGAGTCGGGGTCTTCCAGCGGGCGATAGCGGTCGACGACCTTGGTTCCGTGGTATTCGTCGACCGTGTCGGACTGTGGAGCTTCGGGATAAGGGCGATGGTTCTTCGTTTCAGCCTGGGTTGGGCTTCCTAGACTCATGACCAACAAGGCTCCCGCAAGTCCCGAGACAAAAAATCGAGGCATCGTGAAGTCTCTCTCCTAGACGACATCAAGGAGCAGCCGCCTTCGCCATCAGGCCATGAGTGTATCCTAGAGGGGCCATAAGCACCAACCCGATGCCTCCCGTGCCTTTGACCTTTTCCGCGTTCACGGAATCGAGGTTCCGACCCGTTCGATCCATGCCGAGTCCGCCAGTGCGGGCTAGAGAGCGAGAGCGCTGGTCTTACACGGGTGGATTTCGCATCGTCGGTCTTGGGGAGCATCGTTGAACGCGAGTCACTTCGCCACGCTTCACAAGGAAAGCGAGTACCTCCATCATCGAGTGGGTCGATGGGTGAAATGCCGCATTCTGTGACTCCGCCCGTTTTCAAAAAAATCGGCTCGGTCAATGAAAATGGGCTCGGTGATTCGGCATTTTTCTGATTTAATAGATATCATAAAATATTGATTTGATAAATCTAAGTGAGGCATCCGGCAAGTTTTTTGTAGGGCAGGCCAAGGCCTAAGGCCTGCCCTACGACAAGACCTCTTTGGATGGGGGCTCACGCAAGGGAAGGGGACTTGCCGGATGCTCCACTAAGGAGTGGCCTAATCTTCAAAGGAGGCTTAATGCCGAGGACCCTGAGGCCGTTGGATCGCGAGGATCGTCAAGGTCCTCTTGAGTTCGGGGATTGCCAGGCGCTTGAACCGATGAAGGCACCGCTTGCTTCACGGGGACCCTACCGAATTCTTCGACGATCGAACATTTCCGTCTATGGTTTCGCTCCATTCGACGCCTGGGTGGATTGCGAGGATCTCAGGGTGGGGGATTGGTGCGCAGGTTGCGTGTTTTTTGCGATCATTACAAAATGCACAGGCTGTCTAGTGCTTTGTCAACCCTAAGAAAACGGGTGCAGACGGCCTGCCGTAGGGTGGGCATTGCCCACCGATCTTCGCTGAGGCCAACAGTTTGGTGGGCAATGCCCACCCTACCAAAAGGAAT
>Ga0153954_1000456_pt1 | contig 32734 bp, 31 predicted proteins | sample TSFL038MetaG_FD_102277 | JGI IMG/M metagenome (GOLD analysis project Ga0153954, IMG submission 102277) | Attine ant fungus gardens microbial communities from Florida, USA - TSFL038 MetaG | ecosystem: Host-associated > Fungi > Mycelium > Unclassified | place: USA: Florida, Wekiwa Springs State... | reverse complement strand
CGTTAGCCCGCCAATCCTCTTTGAGGTAAGACCATCAACTGGAGAGCCGTATGCGGGAGATCCGCCTGTACGGTTCGGAGGGAGGGGGGAACCGAGCCAACGGTTCCTCCCTACCCCTATCGGCAGGCCGTCTGCACCCGTTTTCTTAGGGTTGACAAAGCACGAGTACGACTCCGTGACAACTCTGAAATGCATCAAGGGACTGCATCCTGGGTAGCCGTGGTTGCTTGCAGCCGGGGCGGCGCAGCCGCAAGAGGTTCGTTCCCAAACGGCTCTGCGGAAAGCGGTTCCAGCCCAAGCCGTTCCGGAAAACCTCGGGTCGTTTCGCGACCCCGGTTGCCAGCAACGTGGCTATCCATCAATACGTCTCTGATGCCAATCGGAGTTGTCACGGATTCGTACTAGGCAGTCACCAACTCGGTGCGGGGCTCTGTCGTCGAGCGATGGACGTCGTCTGCCTTGCTGCAGGCGTCCTCAGCGCCTTCGATCAAACCGCGGACCGCAGCATTGTCTCGGGGAATGGCGCCGGCCACGAGCATCACCGGAAAGACGACGCCGTAGGAGACGGTGTAGCAGGTGGTATACACAAACCGGCTGGCAAATCTCGCGGCGCTTTCAAACGTCTTCGAGGCCGCTTCCACGGCATCAGCCGAGCCGCGGCGCAGGCCGCTCGACACGACGGCCAAAGCATTCGAACCGCTGTCCTGAGCTTCAGTGTCGGTGGCCCCGTGATTCTCTGGCATAAGACAACCTTCGGATTCGTGAAGAGGATGACTCAAGACGCTTAACATACATAATCTACCTAATTGACGCAGGCGGCTTTTGCAAATTTTCCTTGTATTGATTGCCGGTTTTACCGCGCCGCTTGTGGGGCCTGGCTTTGGGTCAGAAGTCCGTTTCAGTGATGTCGAGAATTTCTGCACGATAAGCGGCTGGCGTTACGCCGACGACGCGACGAAACACGGTGGTCATGTGGCTTTGCGACGAGTAACCGAGACTAATGGCAATCTGGATGATTGGAATCCGTGGGTTTCGCAAGAGTTCCTTGACACGTTCGATGCGTAGTTCCGTTCGGTAGCGGTGAGGGGTTTTCCCCGTCGCCTTCCGAAATGCATTGAGGAAGTAGTTGGGGCTGAGACTGGCCACTTCAGCCAGTTCCGAAAGGCTGATGTCTTCGGCAAGCGAGGACTGCATGAACTCGATGACCCGGCGAACCCGAGCATCAGAGAGCCGCTCGAATTCGGGAACATGGCGATTGGGGAGAGAGGAATAGCTCCAAAGGAGTTTCAAGACGATCTGAGTCCAGAGCGATTCCGCGTACAACAGACTGCGACGATACGGAGAGCGAAGAAACGCCGCAAACGCCTGCCCAAGATCCACGATCGTCGGATCCTTCCGATGCCAGGTCGGCAGGAACTCAACCTGCGCCGGTATCGAGCCGTGTTCTCTCTCAACAATCTCCACGACGTTGGAAGGCTTAACCGTGAGACTCAACGATTCCACAGGCTGACGGAGCAAGGCGCCGAATTGTCCCCACCCCGGCAGAATCGAAAAGCCTCCCGGTGCGATCACATAGTCGAAATTGCGGCCCGCATACTTGACCTCCACCTTGGCCTTTCCTCGCAACGGGAAGGTAATGGTCGTGAGCGGATGGTCGAGAAGATAGAAGTCGGCGATACGCCCCGACGTAATCACGGCGTTTCCCGGGGTCCGATATCGCGCGGTGGAGGCGCTCAAGAGATTCAGTTCTCGATGAACTCGTTGAACGTTTGCCACCACCTCGTGGTCGACCCCTTCCAGACCCGTCATTGTCACGATCTCCTCTGGACGATTGACGTCTTGGGGGCGTCCTCGCAATCAATGCACCGCTGCATCATCACAAGAACAGGATGCTCGAAGCCTTCCATCGCCCAGGCGACGACGCATGAAACATGGGTCGTCCGCGTTTTCCAGGACCTTGCGAATCGCAGCCGGACGAGCGCACGAGGCCAAATCCTCAGTGATGGAGGATCCCAGGCCCATGCCCCCTTTCACCGCGACGACGACGATTTCACTGACACAAGCCAATATGCGGCAAACAGTAGGACGCTACGGTAAATCTGATATTTGTATTTAAAAAATATTAACTCGATTATGTTTTTGGAGCTATAATTGATTACATTATTGCCAGGCTTGACTTCTACCAAGGATAAACTGAGTTCACCGGCGAGGGCTTCGATTTTTCACGCCTGCTTTTGTCAATTCTTTCATGTCGGACGCGTGCCTCATACTCCCACTCCTCCTCAAGGAGTGCAGTGGAACGCGGTCGAACTTTAATGATAATTATTAAAAAACAATCCGGAAAACGAATCATGAAACGAGTCATGATGATCGCTTTGGCGATCGTGCTTTCGAGCACGCTTCTTGTCGGAGAGGCGGCGGCCTGTCACAAGCGGAGCCGCGGCGGGTTGTTCAGCCGATTCAACGGGCTATTTGCTGGGCGTAGTGGGGGAACAGGACTGGGATTGCCAGGTGCGGGCGGCTATCCAGGGTTTGTCGGCATGTCCGCCCCGGGCCTGGGAAATCTCCCGGGGCTGGGCGACACGGCTCGGCCAGGGGCCGGTCTCACGCCGAGCATGCCGGGAATTGTGTTGCCGTCGATGCCGGTGGTCACGTTCCCCGCGCCGCCAGCCGTTCCTTCGGTGCCCTCATTCGCATCGTAACGTCCCTTGATGACAACGGCGATCTTGGGCTGCCAAACACAGAGGCAGCCCAAGGCGTCTCCGTACTACATGTAAAATAATAATGAATAGATATTATTATATGTGGATTTTTTTGGCTTGCTATCTTCGGCGGAGGCCGGATCGCCCACGCGGCGACAAATAAGCAAGGCTCAGGATGAATTCCAGGCTGGCGACTCAAAGCAATGAGTCAAAGAGTGTAGATCAGTCGGGATTGTTGCGGCGCAAGTTATTGCCTAGAGCGATTGAGTCTAGGCCATGGCATGGCATTCAGGGCGGTCATCGGTGTGGAATTAGCTAGCACCCTGGAATCCATCTTGAGCGACAAGTAATACCGGCGGAATGCACGCATTCATTTTACGAAGGCAACACCGAAACGGTTCGGGCACTTTGACAAATCAGGATCTTGACCGCTTGAAATTCACGGTCAGAGCCCAATCGCAAATCCCATCAAAGCAATCGTTTGTGGGGCCGCGCTCGTAACGCCGAAGTTGTAACTGCCGAAAACGGCCAGACGGTCGTTGACGGTCCAGATGCCGCCTACGCCCATCACCGTGATCTGAGGAATCGAGCTTGCCGTTTCCTGAAATTGAAGGAGCCGGGGCAGAGCCGCGGCGTTATAGAAGCCGTGGAAGAAGAGATCGAAGTCCTTGATGATCTCGCGCTGAAGTGACCACTGAAAGCTAAACTGATAGGCGATCTGTCCAAAGTCATTCTGAACGCCCGTTATGCCGAGGTTGTACTCAAAATTGAGATCGAACGGCAGGCTCTGGTCGAAGAGAATGTTGATCGAGGGTTGGGTGCCGCTATTGAACGCCGATGAGCCAAGCTCCGTCTGGAGGTAGACCTCGATCCCCATGGCCGGGATGAAATAGCGGGTGTTCTCCTCCCAGAAGTTGGCCTTGAAGTCGAAGGCCAGCGGCGAGAAGCCCGTGACGGCAGGCGTGTGTTTCTGAGCGGATTGATGGGACAAACCGTTCGAGAAAATGCGGAACTCCAGGTTATCTGTAATACCGTAGCGAAAGAGGAACTCCCACTGGTAGATCCGCGGTTGAGTCCCGTTCCGGCTGGTGTTGTAGAGGCCAAGCGGAGAGTTTTCGATGTAAACTCGCCCCTTGGGAATCGTGTAAGCGCCGTTGGGAAAATTGGCGGTGTCCGGGTCGGGATCGCGGATGTCGACCTTGAGGCGTCGGCGAAGCTGATTGTCCACGGCTTTGCGGGGATCAGCGTCGTTCAAAAGCCAGCGGTCCTCGAAAATCAGATTAACCAGGCGAGGAAAAAGGAATCGATCGGCGGCCGGCCGCGAGACGCCATAGCGGTCGCGGTAATAGTCGATGGGATCGGCATTGACGTCGGGGTAGTCGAATTTCGGCTCTTCTCCTGAGTTGGCCGTCTCCAGAAAGCGATTGCGGAGAATCGAGCTCATCGCGCCCGAGCCCGCGGGGACCGGCGAGGCGGCCGTTGGGGTGGGAGGTTCATCCGTTACGTTCTGGCCCCGGATGGTGAGCGGCTCTGCGAGAGTCGCTGCACCAACTGATCGTGCGCGGTCATTCAGGGCGGCGCATCCGGTCAAGCTCAGGACGCTGCAACAGGCGATCCAGAATCTCGCGGATCGGCGGTCGCGATTCGCGGGGCCTCCACGTCCTCGAACCAACATCGTGTCCATCGTCTTTTCATATGCTGGATCGGCCAAGAGATTCCCTCCCGAAGCCGTCTGTAGATCTCGTAGGCCCCGCCCATACGGTCCTCCCACCTTCTTGTCGGCCGCACAATCAGAGAACTCGAAGCAACCGATAAAATCGTGATTTTCGGCAACTCAAACCGCTGTCTCTTGTCAAAAACTGACGGGAAGGGCGTTGGGCAGGTTGAAGAAGCCAATGCCGAGCATCACGTAGACGCCGATGAGCATGAGCCCATCGAGCCAGGTGGATTGGCCGTCGTCGATCAAAGGACGGGTGACGACGATCGCGAGTGCGACGGCGACGAGCTCGAAGCGGCCGAAGATGAGATCCATGGGCCGGTTCAGGAACGCCCCGCAGAAGACGAGGACGGGAGCGACCACGAGGGCGACCTGAATGCTCGCCCCCACGGTGACTCCAAACGAGAGGTCCATCTTCCGGGCGCGTGCGAAGCTCACCGCGCCGAAGGTTTCGGACACGTTGCCCGCCAGGGCGAGCAGGAACACGCCGGAGAATGTGGCGGAAAGCCCCATGGCTCGAGAGGCCGGCTCGAGCGCGTCGGTGAGGATCTCGCTCATAACGGCGAGAACGAACGTGGAGATCGCGAGCACGCCGAGCGCCTTGCGCCGGCTCCATTGCGGTTCGTCCTGAGCGGGCTCGGCCATCCCCGCCACCTCGGCCTCGACGGCCGGCTTGCCGATCGCGGGCTGTCGCGTCGTCAGCGTGTAGGCCAGGCTCCCAAGATAGACCAGGAAGAGAACCACGGCGATTTCGAGGCTAATTTCGCGACTGAATGGCCTCGACGTGTGATGGAAGACCGCCGGAATGATCAGGCCCGCCGCCGTGAGCGTCAGCAGCGCGGAGCTCATCCCCGCCACCCGGCGATTGAATTGCAGGGTCCCGTTGCGAAGCCCTCCCAGGAACATGGAGAGGCCCAGCGCGAGCAACAGATTTCCGAGAATCGACCCGACCAGCGATGACTTCACGACGTTCACCAGGCCATGCCGCAACGCGGAGACCCCGATGATGATCTCAGGCGCGTTGCCGAGCGAAGCACTGAGCAAGCCGCCCCAGGTCGGCCCCAGATCCGAAGCCAGGCTGTCGGTCGACTCCTGACTCAGGCTGGCGAGTGGGATCAACGCCAGGGCCGAGCAAATAAAGATTAAGATGGGATTGGCACTCGCCAGATACAAAGCGAGGGCAGTTGGGATGAAGGCAAACAAGTAATAAGTCTTCATGTATTGATTTCTCGTGTCCGTCCCTGGTCCTGACGAGGTATCGTTGGAAGGCCGGGGCAAGCTCGACCTTCCTCGTTCCGCGAATCAGATTTCTCGCAGAGAGCGTTGTGACAGCCATTTGACGAGCATACGAGGCGCGAAGTAGTAGAGACCCGCGAACACGCTCAACGCGACCAGCAGGGCCAGTAGAGCCAGGGCGAAGCTCAGCGACGCAACCATCCCTGCAAGGGGGGAAGCAACGAGCGAGGCGAGATGCAGTTCCATGCGAGGCCTCCATTCGATGAAGAAGAAAGCATGTCACTTCACGGGCGGATAACGACGGTCGAGATCGTCAAGGAACCGGGCAATCTGCCGCACGCTCTGACGGTGCAACTTGGGAAAGCGTTTCACGAAGCAGTTCTCAACGCGGCGGAACGCTGCGGGCCAAAGCACCAGACCGCCAAGAATCAGAAAAGGCGACCCCACCGGCCCGGGTAACAGAACCCCACCCAGCCCGGCCACGATCAAGAGGACGCCCACTTCCTTGGGGAGTTCCTCGAATCGTCGCGCCTGTTCGGCCTCGAACGAATCGATCGCGGCAGGGACTTCGGCGGTAAGGCCCTCGTGAATCACGGGATCTGTTGGGGACATTTGATCATCTCTCCAGAGATCACGTCAGGCGCGGGTTGAGTCGGGATACCGTCGCTCCAGGTCGTCGAGATAGCGGTCGATCTGGCGCATCCCCTCGCGATAGGCGGTGGGAAAGCGATTCGCGACCCATTGCTCGACCTTGCCGAACGTCCTGGGCCAGAGGACCATTCCACCGGCCACCATCGCCGGAAGCCCGGCCATCGCCGGCATGACGAAGCCGATCGCTCCGACGGAGACGAGCATGACGCCCGCCTCTTTCGGCAACTCGGCGATTCGCGACGAAGGCGCGGGTGGATCAGCGACGGGTTGCGCTTCAGACGGACTCTGGGTCATCGTGATGTCTCCTCGGTTGAGCCTGCCACAGTGCACCAGCGATGAGTCGGGGCCGTCGTCCCATGCGATCGTAACGAATCAACGGCCCGACGATAAAGATGGTGCGTTCCCAGATGATTAACCAGAACCACAGCCAGCGAGGTCACGCCGAAAAACATCGCTCCCGCCGCGCACATGATACCCGGAACGAGAACGAATCGCCGGGCCGAGCGGCCCGCGTCCTCGTGCGATCGAGCGGTTACGATCGCCTCGGAAAGCAGCCCGAGGTCGGGCCGCATCAGGACGACCGCCGCACGATTTCGGTTTGGTTCGAGGTCGCCCGTCGTGCAGATCGAAACGGAGGCGGCGTTTGCCGCTTCCTCGTGCATGGCACAGTCACCCACGAACGCCACCCTGCCTCGCGATCGGAGATCGCGCACATATGCAGCCTTATCGCTGCTCGTCATTCCACCCAGTGCCTCATCCACGCCAAGTTCTCGACCCAGTCGCGAAGCAATCGAAACCGAGTGATGAGTGAGAAGCGTAACGGGAATCCCCAGCCGGCGCTTCAGATGGGCAATGGTCCGAGCCGCCGCGGGGACGTGGGAACGAGTGAATGAGATCCGCCCGGCATTGCGGCCATTGATCTCCACCGCAAGCCCACCGATCCCAGCCGCCCCCTGATCGCGGACGATGACATGATGCTTCCCATGAACGACGGCCACTCCATCGTCGAAGCCGACAGGAGGCAGGTTGAGCAGAACACTGCCTCGATCCCGGCATGCATCGTCCAGGGCCGCCGCCCGAGGATCGTCCAGATGCCGGAACGCGGAGGCCGCGTAGCGAAGCAGAAGCTCCTCGGACAAGTTGGACTGGACCGTTTCGACCTGGACTCCCCGTCGATGTAATTCCGGGAAGTCGTCGATGATTAGCCGATCCAGCCGGGTCAGTCGCTCGAACGCCTCGGGCGAACGAATCACGACGCCGATTTGGGCGCAGTCGGCGGCATTGCGGAGGCCCTCCAGCGATCCCGTCACACTCGGGCCGGTCGCATAGTCGGGTCGTAGGACAGCCGTTGCGACGTCGAGTCCACCCGTCAGCAGCCCCACGCCGGCCGCGACGATCGTCGGAGCCACGGCGCGCTCAGCGAACGCCTCGGCGTTCCTCGCGGATGAGGTTGCGCCGGGCGTTGGCGTCGTCGCCGCGAGCAGAGTGCGGCCAACCGCGGTTGCCTTCGCTCGATCCGAGGACCGAACGATCTCCATGGCCAGGGTTCCGTGCAGCACCCGCCCGCCCGCCAAGATTTCATCCCCCGCGTCCACGCGCGAGACGCCGCGCAGGCCACGGATTGCCCGCTGATCCACGAACCCTCGGCCGCTCAGCACGCGGCCGTCAGCCGGCACGGGATCGCCTGGGCCAAGCCGCACGCGGTCGCCCGGACGAAGCCGATCGATCGGTTCGAGCGTGGCGCCGGTCGATCGCTCCACGCTCACCAGCGACGGCAATGGCAGACATTCCGAGAGCAATCGCCGACGCCCCGCCGACAGATCGACCCGCAGCCGATCCTGCCAGTACTTGAACGACCACGACATGAGGGCCGACGCCAGGAAATTGCCGCTCACGAGCGTACCGCCCACGATGACCGTATAAAGCACGGGGAGGCCCGCCTTCCGCTCGCGCATCTGTCCCCAGGCCTGGCGAAAGGTCTTCAGGTTCGTCCCCACCAGCAAGGCGACGCAGACCGGTCCGAGCACCGGCACCGCCAGATCCGCCGCAGTGCCAATGGCCAGGTTCGTGTTCGGCAGCGCAAACGATGCCCGAGGTGGGGACGGCGACTCACGTTCCCACCAGCCAGCGCCGTCGAGCGAATCCTCGACGATCCGAATCAGCCGGGACGCCGGAAGGTCATTTCGGCTCCGCACGTTGAGTGTTCCCGTCCGCCCCTCGACCTGAACGTGAGCCACGCCGGGCTCCACGGCGATCCGCCTCTGGCAGTCGCGGGCCGCCAGACGGTCCTCCTTCAACCGTGGATGCCTGAGCCGAAGCCATCCCGGCCGATCGACGAGGATCTCGCAGGTCGATACGCGATCGCCGCTCCGGTGGAGCATGCACGAGGCCGTCGCGGCTCTCGGCAACACCACTCGGATCGCCGGCTCGGTGCGCAACGCCTCGGCCAGCTTCCTGAGAAACAACGCAGAGTTGTCCGAACTCTGGGGACGAATCGACGCGACGCCCTGCTCGCGATCAATGCGGACCGACGCGACCTCGGGGACGGCGAACACCCGATCCAGGAATCGCCGGGCCGTCGCGCCGGCCTCGGCCCCCAGGCTCCGCATCGAGCGCACCTCAACCTCGCTCCCCGTCCAGCGGACCTCAAGAGCACCGACGGTCTGGCTCGGGGGGGCGGTTGTCGTCATGGCTCGAATGGTCCCAGGAGAACGTCTTGATCAGACGGGCTTGTAAGGCTTCAACTCACCGCTCGCCACCATGCCTTCCAGGGCTCCGGCGATCAAGCTTTCCTGCTTGTCGAACACGTTGAAGACTTCACGCAGACGGGTGCGCTGACGGCTCAGCTCAAAGCCGAGCCAGCCGACGAGCAGCACGCCGACGATGGCGGGTAGAATCGGAAATTCCTCGTCCACGATACGGCTCCTTGTCTTGTGCTTCAGTCTTGTTCGTTTATTGATCGTCAGGAAAGTCATGTCCGGTGCTGCGCAACTCTTGTAGGGCAGGCCTTGGCCTGCCGAGGCCATTCGCCAACATCTCGGCAGGCCAAGGCCTGCCCTACAAGAACGAATCCTTATGCGTAATTCTGAGCGGAGAACGGACTTTCTTTTTCTGACTCTCAATAGAGCGGTTATCGCTTGGATAGCCCACACTCAGGCCAGAGAGTGACCCTGTGGCTCGAAGGAAGTCAAGAGGCCGGTGGGGTGACACTCCCGTGGCGCCAGCCTGGGTCCACTGATGGACAAGCCACCAGTGCTGCCCCATCCAGCCATCTATATAGCATCGGTTGGTGGTGTGTTTAGTACATCAATCCCAGGGATTTCACGCAGATCTTCCGGGATTTCGTAGGCGATCTCATCGCAATCCGCTCTAGATCAGCTCAACGGACGCGACGGACGCTTCTCGCAGGATCTTGACGGCTCCGTGGAACCCTTCGCGGTGCAGTTCCGCCTTGACGGCGCGGTCGAGATGTTCGGCCGTGCGGTTCATGTTCACGAAGCGAAGGAACTCCTGAAGTCGGGCCATCGCCTGTTCGCCATTGCGAAACCGACCCAGGTGGATGCGAAATCCTCGATATCGACCTGGGGCGGCCTCACGGCCGGCGAATTGATCGTAAACGAGCAAGGTCGGGTCACGGCCGATCATCGACGGCTCTCGCCTGAGGATCTCCACCGACTGCTCAGGGGTCAGCAGGTAGAGTGAATCCTGACGCTGGAACTCATAAAGAATTGGCAGATGCTTTCGCACCAATTCCGACACCGGCCGGTTCCAGCCGGTGTCGATCAGGAACATGTCGAAGCGCTTCGCATCAGCGTCGAGCGAGGCCGTGCCGGGATCGGTGCGTAACGAGGCCGCCGTGATTGTCTGGGCGTTCTCGCCCGTCCCGGCGTGCGGTTCCTGCTCCACGTTCGCCTCTCTTCTGGTGGCAAGAGACCTCAAAGCCCGATGGCTGTCACGATCGACTCGATGAAGCCGACCGCCTTGGCGCGGTGCCGCTGCGTGGCCATGGCCTTGCCCGCCAGCGACAGCTCCGCGTCCACCTGCATTTCCTCACGCCCGAACTTGACGACGAACGAGACCAGCGGCGACTTGATCGTAAACTGCGGCAATTGCGAGTGCCACAGCAGCTCGGTCGGCATCGGAATCTCATACCGCCGTCGCGCGAACTCGCCGGTGATCGCCTCGCGAGTCGCGTCGTCAAGCGGCCGCTGAAGTCGTCTTGTGTACAGGACTTCTTTCCATCGCATGGCTTTGGGTCATCTCCAGCCGGTGTCGGCGTTCGGCCTCGATCTTCGCCGCTTTTCGCAGGGGCATCACGCCGTTGGCCAGCGCGGCCAGTGCGGCGACGTTGTTGGTGACGACGGAGGCCATGATCCCGAAGCCCAACGTGAATACGCCAGCGATGCAGGCGATGTTCGGGGCCAGGATCATCGACCAGCTCCGCTTCACGTTCTTGTCCAGGTCGCGGGCCACATCGCGAAGGTCGCAGAGCTTCGACAGTCCTTCCTCCAGAAAGACGATGTGGGCCGTGTCGGTGGCGATCGACGAGGCGCCTCGCAATGAGATCGACACATTCGCCTTCTTTAGCGCGATTGAGTCGTTGATGCCGTCGCCGACGAAGCAGACCTTCTTGCCTTCCTTTTGCAGTCGTTCGACGTAATCGGCCTTGTCCGCCGGAAGAACCTGCGCGAAGTACCGGTCCATCCCCAACGATTCGGCGAGCTTCTTCGTCGGCGCTTCGTGATCGCCGGAGATGATCGCGATATGCTTGATTCCGCGCTTGCGAAGCCCCGCGATGATCGACTTCACCTCGGGCCGAACCGCCGCCTGAAGCTCGATCGCGCCACCGAGCTTGTCATCGACGCCCACCATGACCATTGTGAAGCCCTCGCGGTGCGCCTCTTCGAGCGCCTCGCGGACCTCGGGCGTCAGCTCGATCCCTTCAGCCTCCAGGTAGCGCTTGCTGCCCACGCGGATTGTCCGGCCGTCGATGTGAACCGAGATGCCGTAGCCGACCTTGTACTGGGTCTCGTCGGTCTCGGGCAGCGTTAAGCCCGCTTCCTTCGCCTTGTGCAGAATCGCCAGGGCGATCGGGTGGTGGAACTTCTTCTCGGCCGCCGCCGCGTAGCCGAGAATCTGATCGGTGTCGAATCCCTCCGAGGCGATGACCCGTCCGACTTCGGGCCGCTCGCGGGTCAAGGTGCCGGTCTTGTCGAATAGAACCGTATCGACCTCGTTCATCAGTTCCAGGGCCCGGCCATCCTTGACGAGAATCCCCTTGTTGGCGCAAAGGGTGAGCGAGCTGAGCATGGCAAGGGGGGCTGCCATCCGGATGCCCGTGCCGAAGTCGCTGTTGAGCACGGCCACCGCGCCGGCGGGTCCCATCGCGGCCATTCCTAATGTACCGATGGCCAGGGTTGGAACCACGGCTTTATCGGCCATCCGTTCACCCTTGTGCTGCGAGGTCAGCTTGTAGCCGGCGGTGTCGTTGAGGATCTGTGAAATCTTCGCGGATGCGGTTTCGCTTCCCGAGGTCTCAACCGAAATATAAACCTTGCCCGCGACCATCACCGTGGAGGCGAACACCCGGTCGCCCACGCCCTTCTCGGCCGGCGTCGATTCGCCGGTCAGAGCGTGCTGGTCGATCATCGCCATCCCCTCGACGACATGGCCGTCAACCGGGACGACCTCGCCGGTATTGACGATGATGACGTCGCCCTGCTGAAGCTTGTCAACGGAGACCTGCACCTCCGCACCATCGCGGGCGAGCCATGCATACCTGGGCTGCTTGCCGAAGGCGTTCAGCAGCATCTTCTTCGAATTGTCCTGCGTGCGTTTAACCAGCACCCGTCCGAAGCCCAGGCACCAGCAGAGCACTGCGCCAGGGAAGATCGACATCGTCCCCAGACAGCCCACCACGACGATCGCGTCGAGCACATCCACCCCGAGCCGCTTTTCCTCGAAGAGAACCTGCTTGGCCTCGCGGAAGGTGGGAATCGAAGTGTAGGCGAACACGCCTGCGGCCACCGGCAGCAACGGCGGAAATGCGAACTGAGCCACGGCCGCCAGCGGCAACGACGCCGTGCAGATCGGCAAATGGAGATCCAGCTTGTCGAGCGTCTTAGGATGCTCGGCGTTCTCCAAAGCCGTCGAGACGATCTCGATCACCTGATCGCGAGTTAACTGCGCGGGGTCATAATCCACCTGAACAAAGCACCGAATCGATCCGGTCGAGTATTTCTCGACACCCAGCACGCTCATCAACTCGTGCTCGATCGCCTGACAGAGGGCGCTCTTGCGATAGAGTGCCCGGTTCCTGAGCCGAATTCGGCCGGGTCGATCCATCAGGACTTCCCAGCGGTTCACCGACGCCTGGACGACCGGAGCGTCAACGCGAAGGTGGCGGATCGAGCCATCCTTGCCGTGCGTCACTACTCGCGGCGCGGGGCCGGCTGTAGGGGTTTTGACCCCCTCGCCCGTGTGAGGAGCCGTCTCCCCCTCGCCGCCCCGCCGCAAGAGCGCAGAGAGCCGGGTGACCACGCCCTGAATCGACCAGGTGTCCGGACAGTAGCGCAGTTCGGCACTTGGCGTTTCTCCTGGGACGAAGGCCACCTCGGAAACTTCCGGCGCCTGCATCACGCGGTCGAGAAAACGGCGGCAGACCACACCATCAGGATCGCCGAACAACGTCCGGCTGGCGAGCCGGACGATGCCGCGAGAGGGAAACGAAACAGCCAGATCCATATTGCTCATCGGTAGAGAACCCCGGGCTTCGGCGACCATAGATGATTTCAAGTCGGCGCAACAGGGCCAGCGAACGCTTTCCGGCGTGTAAAGAACGGATTGGCGACATCAGTCAGAGAGAAGTGGTGAACCCGCCCGATGCATGTCACCGTGGCGTGATTACTTCAGGAACCAGACGATTCAAAGTCCGATGCTGCGTTCTTGGCCCGAATCTCACCGATCAGATCCATCGCCGCACGCGCTCCGTCCACGAGTCCGTGAACAGCGGCGTTCTCTTTGGGAATGAAGTTGACCACCAGCATCGTGGGAAATACGACGCCATAGGAAACGCCATAGCACGCCTTATAAGTAAGACTAGACAGTATTCCGCCAATTGCAGGAATCGCTCTCGAGGCCGCGTCAGCGGCACTGCTTGCCCCATCCTTGGTTGCCTGCACGGCTGCATCCAGTGCATCAGCGACCGAATTGAGAGGGTCAGCGCCAGTCGGATTTGCAACGTCTTCAGACATAACACACTCCACGAAGGACGAAAAACGAAGGAATCTTTGTTCGAGTTTTGGAAACAATGTGGGTTAAAACACCCCCCTCTGGCAGCGTAGGTAAATTTACCCTATATCGCCCCGGCACAACTATCAGATTTCTCTTCGTTTCCTTTTCCGATCTTACTCACCGGAACTTCCCTCTTGAAATTGCCCTGGCCCACGTGATCCCTCTCTTTCAGAAAGTAACCGTTCACGGCCCGTACTTGACTGGGAGGCGGCGGCCTGAGTACCTTTGAGGCCCAACGGCATCACGGCTGATTTCTGGGACGCCCTGCCGGCCGAGCTGAGGCCGGGGTTGCTGGCGATCGTCGGAGCGCTCGAGTCCCGCATCGCCGAGTTGGAATCGCGACTCAAGCAGGACTCGTCGAATTCGTCGCGGCCGAGACCCTGCCGTGGCCGCGAACCGAGGTGCGGACGCTGCTGGAGCAGGGCTCGGAATGCGGTTCACCGAAGACGTCGGCGACCTGCCGCGAGATCCTCAAGATCGAGCCGGCGCTGTGGACGTTCGCGACGACCGAGGGCGTCGAGCCCGCCAACAACGACGCCGAGCGGGCGTTGCGCCTCGCGGCCTGCCGGCGCAACACCAGCTTTGGGACCGACGCGGCGACCGGCAGTCAATTCGTCGAACGGATGCTGACGACCATCGACTGATGCCGAGAGTCCGCCGGACGAAGGGATGTTCAAGACTCCATTCGTCAACTCAGCTCTGCTCGGCCTGGTCGTCTGCATCGAAACTCTTGATCATATCGTTGCTTAGATGGGATTAAGCGGACCTCACAAGACTCTGGTGCTGGATGAGGGCTTCGACCAGGAGGAGAGCCAGCCCAGGGCTTGTCCGATGTAGGGGACGGCCCTTGGATATTGATCACCCAGGGACGGGGGCACGATCAAGGTTTGCTCTTGCTCGAGAACGAGACCTGCGCTGGATCCGGCACGGAAATAGTCTTCGGTTGTGCGATGGTAGCCGAGGATTGGGCGCCGTCTCCCCGTTTCCCGGTCGATGAATCGAGGCCGTTGGCCTTCGGCGGTGCGGTCGGGGTGGAGCGAGGTGATGATCACACGTCCGCTTGTCTTAAGCGTGCGAGCGATCTCTTGGAAGAGGTGATCGAGGTCGGCGATATGTTCGGTGACTAAGCCGAGGACGACGATGTCGAACGAGTCGTCACGAAACGGGAGCGGAGTGGGGAGCGCGTGTTGCACCCAGGACACGGAGTGGTGGCCGAGTTTGACCTTCGCCTTGGCCAACATCTCGGGGCTTTGGTCGAGCGCGGTGACATGGGCCTTGGCTTTGGCCAGTGCCAGCGTATGACGACCGGTTCCGCAGCCCAGGTCGAGGGCCTGCTTTCCTTGGAGCGATTCGAACAAGGCTTCGACGGCGGGTCCTTCGAGGGCGATCAAGGGGTTTCCGTCGTCGTCGTAGCTCGAGGCCCAGAGGGCGTAACCCTCGCGGACCGAAAGTTCCTCGACCGATTCCATGGCAGGTCTGATCCCAATAGGTGCGAAGAGCCGAAGCCGGTTACCATCGCGTGATTGTGTGTGCGATCGTGCAATCGTGCTTGGAGCAAATGAGTGGAGCCCGACATCAGCTCGGGATCCCGAATGGATTGAAGCAAAAGAATAATGACCGACGCGACCCCAGTCTCAAAGAGGCTGGGGCCGCGTCGTTGGTTTGCACTTGGCGTTCGGAACTGACGAGGGGTGTGGGCACCCCTCCGCCCGTTTTACTGCGGGCCGCCCGGAGCGGTCGGTTCGGCGGGGACACCGGCCCCCGGATTGACGCCGGGGACGACGTCGTCGGGAGCGGCGGGGGCGCCGGGTTGGCCGCCCGGAGCCGGCGGTTGGGGCACGACGTTCAAGGGGCTGTTCACGTTGGTCGGCCTTCCCAACTGGTTTTGCACCGGGGGTTGCACCCCGGGCGGCAGCGGCGCCACGAGCGGGCCCGCCTGCGGCTCGATCCCCGCGGCCTGCATCCGCGCCCGTTGGGTCGCGGCCTGCGTGTTCGCCCAGGGGAAGGCCGGGCCCGGTTGAAAGTACTGGACGTCGTCGTGCATGTACTTGCCCGAAGGCAGTGTCATGCCGGCATATTCAACCTGACAACCTACCGAAGGTAAGAGCCAGCCGACAGCCAGCGCGGCCCAGGTGGCCAATCGGCGATTTCGCGATCCTAGTGAGGATCCCGTGCGGGGGGACCACATTGTTTCCACCCTCCTTGGCATTTGTCGGCGATCACTCCTGATCGCCGTCGGAGTCGGTTCTGTTCCGTCCCCGAGGAGCCCGACGCGATGTTCCGCACGGTTCTCGGGATTTGGTCACACCTAGGGGATCGGTTGAACGGGTGGGTCAGGACCAATGATTCCGTCCCGAGAGCCGAAAAGTTTGCGAGAACACTCGCAAGGCTTATTCGGGCTTGGCCGATCCTACCGCCTCGATACAATGCAACCTTTATGATGACTCTGAGGCATGATTGAGAAGATCCGCGTCGTGATCGAAGAACCGAGGCCTGGTTTGATGTTGTCGTTGGCGGAGGCAAGGGCGCGGATCCTGGAGCGAGCCGAGCCGGGCGAGGCGATCGAGGTAGCCCTCGCCGAGGCGATAGGACTGGTTCTGGCCGAACCCTTGGTGGCGGATGTGGATCTTCCTCCTTTCGATCGCGCCGCGCTCGACGGCTACGCCGTCCGCGCGGAGGATGCCCGGCCCGGAGCTCGGCTCCGCGTCGTCGGGGTCGAACGCGGGAGTGAAGACGAGGCGTTCGAGGTCGAACGAGAAGAAGCCGCGCGAGTGACCGCGGGCGACCCCATGCCGGTCGGCTCCGATGCGGTGCTCCGCACCGAGGATAGCCGCCCGGAGCCCGGGCTCGGCCCCCCCAAACTCGTTGAGGTCCTTCGCCCGGTCGAGCCGGGCCAAAACGTCGTCCGACGAGGTTACTACCTCCGCTCGGGGACCGAACTCGCCCCAGCCGGAACCCCCCTCCGCCTACCTATGGTCGGCCTGCTTGCTTCGCAAGCGTGCGTGCATCCGGTCTGTTATCGTCGCGTTCGGGTGGCGGTACTCGCCGTGGGAGACCATCTGGTGAATCCCGGCGAAGAGCCGGTGATGCATCGCGAGCGGAATGCCGCCGGACCGACGATCGTGGCTCCCTGTCTGCGCTGGGGGGCCACGGCGCACGATTTAGGGACCGTGTCCGAAGAGGGGATCGACGCCGCCTTGTCTCGAGCGCTGACGGCTCCCGTGGTGGTGATCCTGGGCCCTCCGAGCGGGATCGTTCCCTATGCGTTGTCGCGAGCCGGCGTGGAGACGGTCGTTTCGGGGATCTCGCTCCACCCCGGCAAGCGCTTGACCTACGGGGTCCTCCGCGGGGCCTCGGGGCGCGTGGAGAGCCATGTCTTCCACCTACCGTCGAGCCCGATCGCGGCCTTGACGGTTGTGTCGCTGCTCATCGGCCCTTTGATCAAGCGGTTGCAAGGGGAGACAGACCCCTGCTCCGATTTCCTCAGGGCTGTCTGGGACGGAACGCATCGCCCGACCGATGACCGGCTCTGGGCCGTTCCCTCGACGTTGGCCGAAGATGACCAAGGGGTTCTTCGCGCCTCCCCCATCGATTATCGAGGCAAGGATGACCTGCTCGGATTCGCGAAGGCCGAGGCCTTGGCTCTGCTGCCGCCACGAAGCGGTCCTTGGCTTGGCGGCGAAGTGATCGAGGTGGTTCCTCTGGGGCCTTGGCCCGCGTCGGGCCTCGCCTGACACCGCCCTACCCTTGTCTTCCCCCCCTTCTTGCTTTCGTTGCGTTGCGGTGAGAACCAAGGTCCACACTGGCATCCCACCGCTCGACAGCTTAAAAGGGTCGCGGCCGCGTGAAGACGCTGCCGCGACCCACGGTCTACCTCGGATCGACGCGAGCACCGATTCGACCTCGGAACCGGCTGCTTTCGTATCAGTAGGAGTCGCTGCTGAGCACCTCGCCGACGTCCTTGGTTCCCAGGGCGAACCAGGACTTTCGGTTGATACTGTTCTTGATGAACTTCACGCTACCGTCGCCCATGAGCGTATTGACCCCTCCGCTGTGCCAGCTCGAAGCCGGAACCGACCAACTGGCGTCCATGTTGCAGCCCGGATTACATCCCCAGCGACAGCCATTGAAGTCGGCTTCATTGGGAGTCATAACCGTGTTGAACATCGTGAACCCGGGGCAGCCGATACTCCAGCGCCAGCCGCGGTAGTCGGCGATGTTTGAATTATCGGTCTTGAATGTGCTCGCGCATGTCTGAATATCGGCCACGATCGATGAGAGTGTGGCCGTGCTGATGTCATAGAGGTTTCCGCTGGTGGGGCCTCCACCTTGGACAAAGATGAAGTTGCCACGATACTTGAGCGGAGGATTCGTACCCGCCCGGTTGTTCCCGTTCTTACCACAGATCGCCTCGGAATAGGCAATCGTGTTGCTCGTGCCGTCGGTCACGTCGCGCATGCCATACCCTAACCAGACCGAGAACATCCCGGTTGTATCGTTGCCCGACGGCATATAGGTCGTGGTGCCCATGCAGGCCATGTAACTATTCGTGTTCGATTTCCCTGCCTGGCCATCCGACGGGCAAAGGAATGTGTTGATGACCGTCGCGTAGACCGTTTGGTTGGGCGGCTGTGACCCGCCGCTCCCGTTGTCCGGACAGATCAGGAAGTTGCAGGCGTTAAAGATCGCGGTTTGTTCCAGATAGTTCAGCATGCAGGCCTGGGCGCTGAAGCACTCCCAATTGTTGGGGCCCGTCGCGTTCAACTCGCGCTGCGATGAAGCACCCATCGGAAATCGATCGTAGGTGGAGTGGTAGTTATGAAGTGCTAACCCGATCTGCTTCAGGTTGTTGACGCACTGCGAGCGGCGAGCGGCTTCCCGGGCTGCCTGAACGGCCGGGAGCAGAAGAGCGATCAATACCGCGATGATCGCGATGACGACGAGGAGCTCAATCAAGGTGAAACCCCGACGTACCTTCGTAACCATGGAATTCTCCCCTCAGTGAAGAAGAATCAATCACATAAATCAGCCTGCCTTGTAAATCGCCCTGGCTTGTTCACCACCCCGAGCAGAACGATTCCAGCGAATCGTCATGAGTGAAGCGCGCCTTGTCGAACCCCGAAGGAGATCATCCCAGCAGCTCCGGGATCGATCTTCAGAGGACGACGAAGTTTTCATCGCTTGCATTTCTGTTTTGTCTTTATTTGTTGGTAATTGTGATGCGAAACGGGCTCCCGAATTTGTCCCTGGCCCAGAGCGCTACCGAGCCTTCTTGTTGACCGCGGCTGATCGAGCCTTGTTGTAATACTTGTCCCAGTCCTTTTTCTGTTCGGGAGTCAGCGGAGGCGCTTCCTGCACTGTCGTTGGCGCTGACTCCGAACTCCCGCCACATCCCGATTGGAAGATGAGGCTGGCGAGCAGCAGACCCCAAGTGGTCGCGGCGACCGGAAGGATTCTTTTGATACACATGACTCTTTTCCCGGAAAGATGGGATGAGTGGGACTCGCCGCGCGCACCGCCACGTGGATCGCGCTGCGATCGAGGTCCCGAAGTAATTCTGATAAGCATTAGGAAGGACAAAAACTGTGGCTATCCTAGATTAGGATGCAGTTTAAGTTACTAGCAAATTCGAAGTCGGCTTTTCATTTCTGATATGAATGAAATTTTTGCAAATGAACAATCCAAGTGTGCAACCTCGCAGTATTCAAAAACAAAACGATATTTTACGTTTAGGAATACGCGGAAGTATCACGAAAAGATTCGGGACGCCGGGGCCTGCGAGGAGACTCCTGGCCTTGGTTTGCGGCGGAACGACGCACGTCGAACTACGACCAGGGCAGTTCGAATTTCAACGAGGAAGCGACCGTGCTGGGTTGCAAGATCGGGATTACCATGCGGGCGGGGCATCTCGAGCGAGTCGGACACTTTTTATTGCGAAGCGTCGAGCTTGAGTCATCTCTGGAGCGGTTATCGCTGGGATCGCATACACTCAGGCCAGGGAGTGCCTCTGAGGCTCGAAGGAAGTCAAGAGGCCGGTGGAGTGGCACACCCGTGGCGCCAGCCTGGGTTCACTGGTGGACAAGCCACCAAGTGCCACCCCATCCGGCCATCTACGTAGCACCGGTTTAGGGCGTGTCCAATACAGAAATCATAGTGATTTCAATAAGATCTTCCAGGATTTCGTAGGCGATCCTATCGCAATCCGCTCTAATGACGCTCCCTGAGTTGCTGATACAGGAATTGATGGTTTTTGTTGAACAGGCGTCGATAAGTGAGGAGGACCACGGAGACAATCCCCAAAGCGGTGCCGGACGAGATCAGGAACATAATCACAATCTGGTATTTGACGGCTTCCACCGGCGCGACGCCCGCGAGCAGTTGGCCGGTCATCATTCCGGGTAGGCTGACGATGCCGACCACCATCATGGCGTTGATCGTGGGAACCATCCCGGTTCGCACTGCCTCCTGGATGGGCCGCTGGGCCGCCTCCCATCGTGTCGCACCGAGTGCGAGCAGTGCCTCGACCTGGGCGCGGTGAGCGAAGAGCTCGCTTCCCAGGCGGTCGAGTCCCAGAGAGACCCCGTTGAGCGTGTTGCCGAGGATCATCCCCAAGAGCGGAATGGCGTAGTGCGGCGAGTACCAGGGCTCGACATGCAGGATCCCGAAGAGCGCGATGGCTGCGACCAGCCAGGAGCTCGACCAGACCGAGACGATACTGTTCAGCCAGATTCCCGGCGAGCGGAAGGGCGTCCGTGCGACCGCGGCGTTGCCGGCCACCAGGGTCATCACGAGCATGATCCCGAAGACGGCGTACCAACGGTTGAGACGGAAGACCCACTGGAGCACCAGGCCGATGAAGACGAGCTGGACCACCGTGGCGATCGCCGCCAGGAGTAGCCGCCGGCCCAGGCCGAGGCGAAGCGCCAACGAAATGGCGCCGTTGATCAGGATCAGGAGCGCTGCCAGCCCGACCTGCAGATAGGAAAGTTGGAGGTAGCTCGGCTTCATTCTGGAGTGACCTCGGCCGTAACGGTTCCTGACGTCACAACGAGTCGACGATTCGACACGCGTTCCGCTTGGCGTGGGTCGTGCGTGACCCAAACGAGAACCCTTGAACCTGATCCCTCGAGGTGCCAGCGACCCAGTAGGGTTTCCACGGAGTGTGCCGTGGCTTGGTCGAGTGAGGATGTCGGTTCATCGAGCAGGAGGATTGTCGGGTCGAGCAGGAGGACGCGGGTCAAGGCCATGATTTGCGCTTCGCCCCCCGAGAGCTCGCGCTGCTCCTTTTCCAGGAACGAGGCGTCGCGCCCGAGGTGCTCGAGGAGATCGACCGCCCTCGCCTCATCGAATCGACGGCCCTGGCGCCGCTTGAGTCCGAAGGGGAGGCGCAGGTTCTCGCGAACGTTGCCCTCGAACAACGCGGGGCGTTGATGCACGTAGACAACCTGGGTGCGGAATGCCGGCACGGCTTCTCCCCAGACGGCCTGACCTCTCCAATGGATCGCTCCCTCATCGAGCGGATCCAGGAGGGCCAGGCTCCGTAGAAGCACGGTCTTGCCGGCTCCTGAAGGGCCGGTGATGGCAACCCGATCTCCTTCCCAAAACCGACACCGAACCTGGTGGATGAGCCAGCCTTCCGGTCCGTTGCGACGTCTGCTGATATCACGAGCTTCAAGGATCGGGTCGTTCTCGGAAATCACGAAGGGGATCCCGGGCCTGCGCTCCTCGGTTGGGGACCATCGCCTAACCGCGAAGGCTGAGTCGCCCATGGGGAACGTTGATGGACATTTTCAACGGCGAAACGGCGCGGAGTTCGACCCGATTATAGCGATCAGCCCAGCAAAGATCGTGGCGGGCGCATTCCCTACCCACTTCTCAACGAACTCGGAATGGTTCAAGGGGTGCTTCTATCTCCAAATCGTCTTGCACAGGGGCACCTCACCATGTTGAGAGCGAGATGTCTCCTTGGGCCTTCTGTTCGAGTTGGAGGATCGGTTTACCTCCGTCGTCCCGACCGTCAGGGCCCACGGAGTAGAGCGAGGTGCCGGTTGTTTCGCGACGATAGATGAGAGGGCGCTCGTCTGCTTGGAACGGGTCGAACGGAACCCGGGCCAGGAGGTTGGGGACGAGTTCCTCAAGGGAGTCGGGTGCCCCCTCGTGCTCTTGGCGGTAGATCTGAAGTCCGAGGTCGGCGATCAGGAGCTGGGATTCCGCCAAGGTGCGGTTTTCGGAGAATTCAAAGAGATTAAAGGCTGGAGTTAATTGTGACTCAAATGCAGATGTCAACGTTGCCAAGGCCCGCACCTGCCAGACGCCCGCGGACTTTCCGAACTTTCGCTCGCGAGCGATCACCGTAGCTATGGGTTCGCGGGACTCGACACTTGCCTCGAGGGAACGAATCACGAAACGGGACTCGGCGGTCGTCAGCTCGGCGCGGTTGTCGCGGAGAAGTGCCAGGCCAAGGCCGGTGATCGCCTGGCCGACCATGCAGTCGATCAGCATCCCCCCTCGGCCGGCTTCTGGTCCCAGTCGAATCAGTTCCAGTTCGGCACGCAGCGCGTCGTCTCGACGACCCTCGATTCCGGCGAGTCGTGCTTCGCACACGAGTAGCCGAGCGAATTTTCGGATGTTGCTGCTCCATTGGATGTGATCGGCGATCTGCTGATCCAAGGTGCCCCGCGCTGCCGAGAGAGGGACCTGGCATTTTTTGGTCAGACCGGCCCGCCCGATCGCCAGGGCTTTTTGGTTCGCCATGACGAAGGCTCGGAGTTCGGCTTCGCTGGCTTTCCACTCATCCCTTGAGGGACCCGGTTTCGAGCCGACGATCATCGCTCCGGCGCGTTTGAAGTCGTCATACCCGTTAGGACGCGGGAGCGCCGGGATTTGCATTCCCGACTTCAGGAGGATCCAACCTGTTAATGCAACGACCATGAATCCGATCACGGCGACCGTTCGACTGGCAATCTTCCATCGCCGCTTCGTCGATGACTCACGCTTGGGCGACATCGCTGGGATCCCGGGGGTATGGGGTTTGCTTATTACTGGTTGTATTCGCGAGCGACCTCGAAATCTTGTCCCTTCTCAAGGTTTCTGGCGTGCTCGTGGATAGGGGCCGGGCCCTGGGGCAAGGGGAGCCCCCTCCTGGTGACAATTCCCCGGGTCATGGGGTATTGTTGTGGTCGAATGAGCCTTGCGATTTCCTACTTTGGGGGAACCACCATGAGCCTCGACGAGTCCCGAGACCGCGACGACGCGAGTCGCAGCAAGTTCCCCGACGTTTTGCCGATCCTGCCGATGCACGAGGCGAACGACGAGACCGAGGAGTTAGAGGAAGAGGAGGAGTTTGAAGAAGGGCCGCGCACGGTCTTGATCACAGGGGCGTCGGGGAACCTGGGCCGGAAGCTCCGGGCCGCGTGGGAAGAGGTCTACGATCTCGTCTTACTCGATATCGCGGCGAGTCCCGAAGATCCCGAGGTCATCGCGGCCGATCTCAGCGAATTCAGCGACAAGTGGATCGGGCATTTCCAGGGCGTCGACACGGTGATTCACCTGGCGGCGAATCCCAACGAGTTTTCCTCCTGGGAAGATCTCGAAGGGCCGAACCTGGATGTTTTGGCCAACGTTTTCCTGGCCTCGGCGCTGACAGGCGTCGAGCGTTTGATCTTCGCCAGCTCGAACCACGCGATGGGAGACTATCGCGCCCTCGGGGATATGCCGATCACCGTCGATCTCCCGCCCCGCCCCGATAGCCCCTATGGCGGAACCAAGCTGATGGGGGAACGGCTGGGCCGAAGCTTCGCCACGGCCTTCGACATCACGTTCATCGCGCTTCGCCTCGGCTGGATCCAGAGCGGAGTGAATCGCCCCGATACGCTTCCCGACGAGTGGGCTCGTGCGATGTGGCTCTCGAACGAGGACCTGGTCCGGCTCTTCGAGTGCGCCGTCGAAGCCGACCTTGAGGATCGAACCTTCCTGGTCGTCAACGGCATGTCGAACAACCGCGGCATGCGCTGGGATTTGACCGAGGCGACCGAGTATCTCGGCTTCAATCCCGAAGACGACGCCTACGCCGAAGAAATTTGAGCGTGGCCAAGCGAGCGTGGCCAGGCATCGCCTTCGCCGCAGTCTCCGGCCACGTTCGCTTTCCTCTTTGAGTCCTCAGGCCCGCTGTAGTATCTCGACCGATTGAGTCGGTTTCGGCGCGTACGGCCGGCCGGGGCCGATCTGGTCGAGCAAATGCTGGAGCCTCGCCTCGAGATCGCAGGTGAGCGCACTGACGGCCTGGCGCGCCTTCCCCGCGCCGGCGAGCCGGGCCTTGACGTCGATCGGTTCCCCCAACCGCATGATGCCTCGGCGAGGACCGTGCGGTACCGGGATATCGTCGCCCAGGAAGTCCTGGCCGAACTTCATGAGCGTTTCGGAAATTCGCTCCACGGTCGGGGTTTCTCGGACATAGTCCCCTGGGTAGCTGAAAAGCTGCACGACGAGAAAGAGGTCGTGCAGGTCGCGCTGAGTCCGGCTTCGCTGTTCCGGGGTCACCTGGGGGTCGGCCAGGGTATCGAGACAGGCCCGGCGCAGTTCTTTGACGCGAACCGGCACGGTGTCTTCTCGTCGCTTGCCCGAGCGGCGGTCTTCGATCCGGTCAAGGACGGTTCGGGCCAGTCCCTCGAGCCGTTCTTTGAGGGGACCACCCTGGACCGCGCCGAGATATTCGTATTCTTTGAGGCCCAAGACCCCTTCGGCGTACTCGTAGATCCGATCGACCAGCGACCGATCCGATCGAGGCCACCAGGTGAATCGGGTTTCCAGTTGCTCCATCGTCGCGAGCAGTTTCGGCAGCGGGTCGACGTGTTCGAGGAAGCGATACTTGAGTGCCACGGGAACGATCCAGATCGTCTTGCCGTGTTCCAGCCGCTTCGCCGCGGCAGCAGCGATGGCCACGGCTCCCTCGCGGACCGGCGTGAGGCGGTCGGACAGGTGGTAGATCTCCCCTTCGGGGAAAATGACCAAGGGGTTCTGCCCCTTGACGAGAATGTCGACGCCCGACTTGAAGGCGGTGAGGTCGGCTCCCTCGCGGTCGACCGGGAAGACCCCGATCCTGGGAAGGATCCAATGGTTCTTCCCAACGAAGATTTGGTATGCCGCCATGTAGTAGAACGGTTTTCGGATCCGGCGGCCGAGTTCGAACAGCATGTAGCAATCGGCGTGGTCGGGGTGATTCGGCGTGAGGAGAACGCTGTCGCCGCGTTCCAGGAGCGGTTGGAGGTGCTCCGCGCCGGCGATATCCACTTCGGATACGAGGTGATCGCGGCGAAGCATAGCGGGCAGAAGAAACCCGGACGCCCAGAGCAAGACCGGGTGCAGTCGGGGCGGATAGAAACGATACGGCAGCTCGTCGGCCAGCGGAACGCGTTTCACGGTCGGGATCTCGCAATGGACGCGATGGGGGCACGCCTCAGGGGAGCTCGGATCGATCGGGCGGAAACTTGAATGCCGACGAATCCGGAGATCGCTCTCCATCTATTGCTGCGCAATGGGAGTCAGCTTGTGCCACGCGACAGCCAAGCCCGCTAGGGAGCGGGCCATTCGCGGATCCCGATGGGGACGCGGCGACGAGGTCAATGTCGACGTTGACGTGCGCCGAGTATCAAGAAAGCGAGAAGGATGATCGTCACGATCCCGAAGGCTACGACATTGAAGGCGTTTTGGTCGAAGAATGCGTAGAGGAGGAGTGTCAACGACGTCAAGAAACCCACGGTCAGGACGATGCGCCGAAGGGCTCCGGAGTATGCCCCCGTTTGAGCCGGCGCGGCGGTTTGCAGGGCCGGAGAATCAGGTTCCGGGCCGAGGATCAAGACATCGCCTTCCAGGGGCGGACGTTCCTCGAGCGGTACCAGGTTGTGTTCCGGCGGGAGGTTGGGCCGGCCGCATTTCGGGCACCGTTGCCAGATTGAGGTCTCGCGGCCTTTCGCCTCGAGCAGGGTCTGACATCGGGGACACGCGTACGTCACAATGAACGTGATTTCCGGCGGCTTCACGACGAGGCCCCTCAGGTTTCCCGGCGGCAGTCTTGACGACCCTTGTGTCGAGCATCGTAACCGGCGGCTGCCTTGATCGCACGGAAAAAGGCCCGAGATTTCGGGGCGAGGCTTGCGACCTCGGTTTTTCCGCAGTCCGAGCGAGAGTTCATCCCCCGCGCCCTTTCGTGCGATGAACGAGTTCTTTACGATGACGTTCCTCTTTCCGTCGAGTCGTCTTCAATAAGTCCTGTAGGGTAGGCCTTGGCCTGCCGCGGCCGTTCGTACGAGCCCTGGCAGAACGGGGCCTGAGCTACGGGAACGAATCCCGTGAGTGGCTCCGATGGGATCACGGACCTGACTTTCCTGACTCTTCAGTAGCGGAGAGGCGACGTCGCATGAGCGCCCAAGACGAGTCTGCGCGGCTCCAAATGCGGAATATCACCAAGCATTTCGGGGGCGTGCACGCGCTTCGGGACGTCACGTTTGGCGCCCAGGGGGGCGAGGTCCATGCGCTCTGCGGCGAGAACGGCGCGGGCAAGAGCACGCTCATGAAGATCTTGGCCGGAGCGATCACCGATTTCGAGGGCGAAATCCTCATCGACGGTCGGCCCGTCCGGTTCTCGGGCCCGCGCGATGCCGAGGATGCCGGGGTACGGATCATCTATCAGGAACTGAACCTTGTTCCCGAGATGACGGTCGCCGCCAACATCTTTCTCGGCCGGGAGCGGACTCGAGGTTGGGGCTGGCTCCATGATCGGGCGATGGAGGCCGAGGCCCGTTGCCTCTTCGACCGCCTGGGCACGCCGATCTCCCCGAGGACTCTGGTCGGCGACCTTCGGATCGGCGATCAGCAGATGGTCGAGATCGCCAAGGCGCTTGCCTTCGACGCCGCGATCCTGATCATGGACGAACCGACCTCGGCGCTGTCCGACTCGGAGGTGGCTCGGCTCTACCGCGTGATCGATGACCTCCGACGGCAAGGGACGACCGTACTCTACATCTCACACAAAATGAACGAGGTATTTACGCTCTCCGATCATGTGACCGTCCTGCGGGACGGCCGGTTCGTTGCCAGCGCTCCTCGAGAAGAGACCGGGCCCGACCAGGTGGTCCGCTGGATGGTCGGCCGTGAGATCGCGGAGCTGCATTTCGAGCATAAGCCGGTCGTGGGGAACGCGGTCCTCGACGTCCAAGCGCTCGCGCTGGCAAGCCCGCCGGGGAGCGGACGCCCGGACTTGAGCGACATCTCGTTCCAGGTCCATGCCGGCGAAGTTCTGGGCGTGGCCGGACTCCTGGGCGCAGGGCGGACCGAGCTGCTCGAGGCCCTCTTCGGGGCGAGTTCTCAAGTCCCCTCGGGCCGGATCCTGCTCGATGGGGAAGAAGTCCGGTTTCGAGGACCCGGCGAGGCGATTGCCTCGGGCGTCGCGCTCGTGACCGAGGATCGCAAGAACCTCGGACTCTTCGACCAGATGACAGTGGGCGAGAACATCACGATCCGCCACCTCGACGGTCTGACCCGAAGCGGCCTGATCGACCGTCGCGCCGAGGCGAAGGCCGTCAACGAGTCCATCGCCCGCCTTGCGATCAAGACGGCCGGCGGCGGCGCGGCGATCACGAGCCTCTCGGGCGGGAACCAGCAGAAGTGCATCCTCGCCCGCTGGCTGCTCATCGGGCCCAAGCTCTTGCTCCTGGACGAACCGACACGAGGCATCGACGTCGGGGCCAAGGCGGAAATTTACGCGCTCATCCGACGCCTCGTCGCCGAGGGGATGGCCGTGATCATGACCTCGAGCGAACTGCCCGAACTCTTGACCGTCGCCGACCGGATCCTCGTCCTTTGCGAGGGCCGCCTCACCGCCGAACTCTCCCGCTCCGAGGCCACGGAAGAGACGATCATGCATGCGGCGACCCAGTTTCTCGATCGAGCCAAGGCATCTTGATTTGACGTGATGATTTGCGCGGCGAAGACGAAGACCCAGAAAAAAGAGGAGGCGCCATGGGGATGCGCTGGAAACTCGGACCGGTCTTCGTTTATGAGAATCTGGTGCTCTGTCGCCGTTGGCAGATGTATGCCGGGCGCTCGCTGCTGATAGCTAGCCTGCTGATAGGACTCATTCTCGTCTGGTCCATGATTGTATCCTCGCGTGGCATCACGACGTATGCGGGGCTCGCCTCTTTCGGGAAGGTCTTTTCCGCCGCGGTCTTGGTCATCGAGCTTGTTCTGGCCCTGGTGCTGGTACCTACCGTGACAGCCGGAGCGATCTGCCAGGAGAAGATGCGGGGTGGCCTGACCCTGATGATGACGACCGATCTCTCCGACGCCGAAATCGTGTTCGGCAAGCTTGCCTTGCGCCTCGTGACGGTTCTTGGAATCATCGCGTGCGGGATCCCCGTCTTGGCGATCATCAGTTCCTTGGGCGGGGTCGATCCGCAGGAGTCGATTCTAGGCTCCCTGGTGATTGTCGGCGTGGCCATCCTGGGAGCCAGTCTGGCCTTGTTCTTTTCGGTCTGGGCGACCAGGCCGGCCGAGGCCTTGCTGATGACCTACGCCACCTTTGCGATCTGGCTGCTCGCCGTGCTGGTGTGGGGCGAAATGAGACTGGGACCCACACCGGATTGGCTTTGGCTCTGCAACCCGTTTTGGCTTCTTGGAGGATCCACCTCGAGACCCCCCTTTCTGTCGATTCTTTTCTTCGTGGGATGCGTGATGATCTCGTGGGTGCTTGCCATGGTTGCGACCCGTCGTCTCCGGACGGTGACGCTACGTCAGGCGGAACGGTCGATGAGGCGCGGTCGTAGGCGGAATTACTCGATTCCGCGCTGGGACTTGTCCCGTCTTTTCGAGGGTTTCGGCGTTTCTCTCGATCGCCATCCGATTCTCTGGCGCGAGTTGCACCGCCACCAAGTTTCGCACTGGGAACGAGGGATCTGGTGGCTCTACGCCATTGTTTCCACGGGATTCACCTGGATTACGGTCGTATTCGGTCTCGACATTATTCCGGGTGTTGTTGCGTTCATGGTGGCGATCGGTCTGCTCATGGTCAGTGTGACTTCAGCAACGTCACTGGCTGAGGAGCGAGCTTTGGGGAATCTTGATGTATTGATGGCGTCGCCGGTTTCCACCCGAGAGATCGTCATTGCCAAGTGGTGGGGGGCTTTTCGCATCGTTCCCGGGCTTACCATTCTCCCCGGTCTGCTCGCCTTTGTTGCGGCAGGAACTCAGAGAGGTCCTCTGACTGCGCTTCCGTTTGCGGGACTGATGGTCATGCTGATTCTCGCTTATGGCGCGATGGTCACGAGCGTTTGTCTCGCCCTGGCAACCTGGCAGTCTCGAGTGAGCCGAGCCGTAGGTATCAGCGTGTTTGTCTATCTCGTGGCTGCCGTGGTCTATCCTGCCATCGTCAGCATGATGTTGCAGGCAGGGCCTGATGACCTCTACTATTACCTCTGGATCAGCCCCTTCTACGGTGTGTGGATGCCGCTCGTGAGGATCTTATGGAGAAAATCGGTTGTCTTTGAGGGAAACGTCAGGCCGCTGGTTTGGATCGGCCTGACCTTCTCGGCAGCCTATTTCATCCTCTGGACGACGATTCAGACCTTTGATGCATGCCTTGGCCGGGTCCCCGAAATGAATGCCGGAAAACCGTCGGGTTGGTTTTTGTCGAGAGGACGGTCGAAACTTTCCGAGACGGCGCCGAGCGCTGTTTCCACTCCCGCTCCGTGATGACGAATTTCATGATTCTTGGTTACGTGTTCTTGTCTATGACTGATGAAATCCAAAAATTTGGATATTGCGACTATTGCCTCTTGATGGTCAGGCCTTGGTCTGATGTATCTTCGGTTCCTGGCCTCCAGGCCAAGGCCTGACCTCCAAGAAGATCGAGGTGGAATGATCCGAGCGATTGTTCTCTTGTGGACGGGTGATCATTAAGATCTTGGTGAGTCGTCGGACCTGCTTCTCTTGATTGTCGAGGAGTGGGACTCGTACACTCTCAATCGTAGGGTGTGCCACGGTCGCCAGAGGCGAGGACGCGACGATTTTTTCAGGCGGGAGAGTGCGGATGACCGACTCGTTGGGTATGGCCGAAGCCAACCCGTTGCGACAAAGTTTACCCAGGACCCGGGTTCCGGAGCCGTGTGCGGTCGTCCTGTTCGGTGTGACCGGCGACTTGACTCACCGTAAGCTCGTGCCTGCCTTGTATCATTTGGCGCGGGGGGGGAACCTGCCGTCGGAATGCGCGATCGTTGGCTTTGCCCGCCGCGATTGGACCGACGACCAGCTCCGCAAGGAGCTGGAGGCGAGTCTTTCCAAGGGAGCGGGGCCCGACTTCGCTGAGGCCTGGCCCGAGTTCGCCAGCCGGATCGCGTTCGTCTCGGGCACGTTCGACGACCCGGCCGGCTACGTTCGGCTCAGGGAGCGGCTCGAGCAACTCGACGCCTCGCACGGGACCAGGGGCAATCGGCTCTATTATTTGGCCGTCGCCCCCGAGTTTTTCTCCACGATCATCGACCATCTCGGCAAGGCCGGCCTCGTTTACCCGAGCCACCAGGAGAGCCCTTGGAGCCGGGTGGTCATCGAAAAGCCGTTCGGCCATGACCTCGCCAGCGCCCGCGCCTTGAACCGTGATATCACGCAGGTTCTGGACGAGAGCCAGGTTTATCGCATCGACCATTATCTCGGCAAAGAGACGGTTCAGAATATCCTCGCCTTGCGGTTCGGCAATGCGATCTTCGAGCCGATCTGGAACCGGCGGCACGTCGCGTCGGTTCAGATCACGGTGGCCGAGGAACTCGGCATGGCGGGAGGCCGGGGCGGCTATTACGACACCTCGGGCGCGCTCCGCGACATGGTGCAGAACCACCTGATGCAGCTTCTCTGCCTGGTGGCGATGGAACCGCCGGTCGATCTCTCGGCCGACGCCGTGCGCAACGAGCGTGTGAAGGTGCTCGACGCCCTGCCCCGCTGGACTCCCGAGGATGTGGCCAAGCACGTCGTCCGCGGGCAGTACACGGCCGGCTCGATCCAGGGGAAGGACGTCCCAGGCTACCACGAGGAGAAAGGGGTCAAACCCGACTCCAAGACAGAGACGTATGTGGCCCTCCGCGTCACGCTGGACAACTGGCGTTGGGCGGGCGTGCCGTTTTATCTGAGGACCGGCAAGCGGCTTCCCAAGCGGGCAAGCGAGATTGCGATCCAGTTCCGCCAGCCTCCCACCCAGATGTTCGAGGTCGACGACGAGGAAGCCGACGGCTCCAACTTGCTTGTCCTTCGAATTCAACCGAACGAAGGCGCGAGTCTCGCCTTCCAGGCCAAGGTCCCCGCCTCGCGACGACGGCTCCAGGAAGTGCGGATGGACTTCCGCTATGGGACCGCTTTCGCGGTTCCCCCGCCCGAAGCCTACGAGCGGCTCTTGCTCGACGTGATGCTCGGCGACCCGACGCTCTACACGCGAACCGACGCCGTCGAAAGCGCCTGGCGGTTCTGCACGACGATCCTCGACGCCTGGGCTCGCGAAGACGCCCCTCCGCCAGTCCCCTACACCGCTGGCACCTGGGGACCCGACTCCGCTGAGAAGCTCGTCGCCTGCGATGGCTTCAAATGGCGCCGGCTTTGACCTCACGATCGGCGTCGCTTCTTCGTCCCGAGGCGCCGCTTGAACGGCGGTTCCTCGGACGAAGATTCGGCCAGCTCCGATTCGAGGGCCTCGATGGTCGGCAGGCTGGATTGCAGTTCAGTCGGTAAGGATCGGGTGAGTTCGTATTCAGAGACGCCAATCGGTTTGTTCAGGCCTCTTAATGCGTACTCGGCGACCACCCGGTTCCGATCCTGACAGAGGATTAGGCCGATGGATGGAGCGTCGGACTCGTGGCGAAGCGTGTCGTCCACAACGTTCAGGTAGAAATTCATCTTCCCGGCGTGTTCGGCTTGGAATGCTCCCTTCTTCAGGTCGATCACCACGAAACACCGCAGGTGAAGGTGGTAGAAGAGAAGATCAACGTAAAAGTCCTCGTTACCCACTTCGAGGTGGTACTGTCGTCGCCACGAAGGCGAAACCTCGGCCTAGTTCCAGCAGGAATCGCTCCAGATGTTCAAGAAGTCCCGTCTCTAACTCCCGCTCGTGGAAGGGCTCTTCGAGCGTCAGGAAGTCGAAGATGTAGGGATCTTTGAGCGACTGGACAGCCAAGTCCGACTGCGAGGGCGGTAGACGGTCGGAGAAGTTACTGAGAGCCTTGCCTTGGCGGGAGTGGGCCTCGCTACGGATCATCAGGCCGAGGACGTTGCGACTCCAGCCGTGTAAGAGGGTTTGGTGCATGTACCAAAGCCGGTTGCCAAGGTCCTTCACCTTTTCCATCAGGACTGCGTGGTGGCCCCACGGGATCGACCAGAGCAGCGAATCCAGGCTTTCCACATCTTCTGATGAGGACTGCTGCACGATTTCGGTCGGCGGAAGTTTTGCCACAGCTTGTGGCCAAAGTCTCATCGGGCTGGGGGAAGCTCTGTAAAAAGCGATCATCCGGCCGATGTTCCTCTCGGAGAACCCTTTGACCTCGGGAAGTTCATTGTGGAGGTCATAGGCCAGTCGAGGAATCACAGCCGTGCCGTAACCTTCCTGATCCTGCCGGGCCTTCAGGATGCGGCCGATGTCCCAGTAGAGCCGGATCAATTCGGCGTTCACCGAGAGGACAGCCTTGACCTGGGATTGTCGGATTCGGTCTTTGATCTGACCGAGCAGTCCCGCATAGTCGGGGAGCGAGGATGGCTTCTTCTTGCTCACGGTTGACTCTTCTGAAGGCCTTGGATCTCCAGAATTATCTCGGCGAAACCGAGTGTCTAACGAAAATTATCGTCGGCGAGTGGTTCCGGAGCAGATATTTCGAAGCCTTCTTGAGTGTTCGAGGTCTTCTTGGTGATGAGTCCGGCTGATCCATTTTCTCGTAGAAGGTCGATGAGTTAAGATTTCGTGGTGGGCACCGCCCACTCAGGGATTTTTCGGGATTGTCTCACTCGGTATTTGGCTGAGTTGACAGTTGTTGCGTCAAGAGGGCGGAGTCGGCCTTGAGCAAATCCCAGAAGTCGTGCGTGGGGAGTTTTAGGCCCAGCCGTTGGTATGGGG
>Ga0153954_1000455_pt1 | contig 32761 bp, 26 predicted proteins | sample TSFL038MetaG_FD_102277 | JGI IMG/M metagenome (GOLD analysis project Ga0153954, IMG submission 102277) | Attine ant fungus gardens microbial communities from Florida, USA - TSFL038 MetaG | ecosystem: Host-associated > Fungi > Mycelium > Unclassified | place: USA: Florida, Wekiwa Springs State... | reverse complement strand
CGGCGGTTCGCTTGCCCTTCGGCGCAACCGGCGGATAATGGCGCGAGGGCCTTTCCCGGCCGCCCCTCCCAAGGCTCACGATGCGCATCGCTCTGCTCACCGGCGTGCTCGCGACGGCTCTCGCCGTCTCCGGCGCCGCTCACGCCGATTCCTCCGTGCTCACCTATCACGGCGCGATCGATCGTTCCGGCCGGTACGTCGTCCCCGATCTCACTTACGAGCGCGCGCGGGGCCTCCATCTCGATGCATCGTTCCATGCGACGTTTCGGGGCGGCGTCTATGCGCAGCCGCTCCTCTGGCGCGAGCCGAGGTCGGATAAGGCCACGCTGATTGTGGCGACCGATCAAGACGAGGTCTACGCCATCGACGCCGCGAGCGGCGCGCAAATCTGGCGACGCACGCTCGGCGAGCCGGTCCCGCGCTCGGCGCTCCCGTGCGGCAACCTTCCAACTCTCGGCGTGACCGGCACGCCGGTCATCGATCCGGCGCGTGCGGCGGTCTATCTCGACGCCATGGTCATGCGCGCCGGCGAGCCGCGCCACGAAATTTATGCGCTGGCGCTGGCCGACGGATCGATCGAGCCGGGCTGGCCGGTCGACGTGGCGACGGTCCTCAAGGGCGCCTTCACGCCCGCGGTGCAAAATCAGCGCGGCGCGCTCGCGCTGTTCGCGGGCCGCGTTTTCGTGCCCTATAGCGGCCATTATGGCGATTGCGGCGACTATCACGGGGTTGTTGTCGGCGTTTCAGAGAGCGACCCCGGCAAGGTGGAAAGCTTTTCGACGCGCGCGCGGGGCGGCGGGATTTGGGGACAAGGCGGGGTGACCGGCGACGGCGGATCGCTGTTCGTGGCGACCGGAAACACGTTTGACGCCACGGCCTGGAGCGACGGCGAAGCGGTTCTGCGCTTCGGCCCAAGCCTCGCGCGCCCGGTCGACGCCCACGACTATTTCGCCCCGTCGAAGTGGAATTGGCTCGATCGCGCCGACCAGGACCTCGGCGGTTCCGCGCCCATCCCCCTGGACGTCCCAAGCGCCAAAGGCGTCCACAAACTGATCTTCGCCATCGACAAGACCGGGGAGGCCTATCTTCTCGATCGCGACCGCCTCGGCGGGATCGGCCACCCGCTCACGAGCGCGCATGTCATGGCGAACGTGGCCATCGTCTCGCCGGCGGTCTGGAGCGCCGGCGACAGTGTGTTCGTCGCCCTGCAGGGCTATGGCGCGAACTGTCCACCCGACAAGTCCGGCAAGGGACTGGTCGCCCTCAAGATTCGCGTCGACCCAACGCCGACGATCGACACGGCCTGGTGCGCGGCCGTCTCCGGCAACCGGGGCGCGCCAATCGTCACGACGACGGATGGGAGCGCCAATCCCATCATCTTCATTCTCAGCCCCGAGGGGGAAAACCGGCTCTATGCATTTCGCGGCGACACCGGCGAACTCCTGGCCTCGCCGCCGGACCATCTCCGGGGCGTCCATCGTTTTCAAACCATCATCGCCTCAGGCAACCGGCTCTATGTGGCCAGCGGCGGACAGGTCTACGCGTTCACTTTTTAGAGCCGCACGCGGCGACGCCCCTTGCCGATTGGAGTGACGCCCAAGCCTATCGCTGGAGGCAAGACGCGCACCCGGACGCTCACGGCCATTCGAGATACTGAACTGAGGCGGGACGGCCGAGAATTCGCGCGCGCCGTGGTTTTGTGCGATAGATCGGGTTAAGTGATAGGCTGCGCACGGGGGCGCATACGGAGGACAGCTATGATTCGGTCCGGTTTGGTCAAAAGCGCCTGCGTGGCGATCGCTCTCTCCGGCTTCAGTCCACCTCCTGCCAGCGCGATTGAGATGCAAGCGCCAAACCCGACGGCGATGTTGAACGACGGCATGATTTCGCAGGCGTTCGTCGCCCATCGAGGCGTGACGGCCGTGGGCCCGCGCGGCGGCGTCTACCATCGCGGCGGCACCGTCGCCGGCCGTCCCGGTTACGGCTACGGTTACCGCGGCGGGGTTTACCGCGGCGGCGGGGTGTATCGCGGCGGTTACGGTTATCGTGGCGGCGTCTATCGCGGCGGGTATTATGGCGGCTGGGCGCGGCCCGGCTGGTACCGCTGGGGGCCGGGCGGCGCGATCGCGGCCGGGGCGGCTGTGGGCGTTCTCGCCGCAGGGGCGGCGGTTGCCTACGCGGGCGCGGCGCCCGCGCCTGGCCTGTGCTGGTACTATACCGACCCGAGCTATCGAAACGGCTTCTGGGACGCCTGCTAGCCGCTAAACCGATTGAGATCCCGGGGGCGGTCGCTATCGGCCGCCCCTTTTGATTCAGGGGCCAGCGCCAGCTTCTCGCTCCGCCGCTGATATTCATCCACCGCTTCGCCAACCGTCGCGAAGAAGAAGCGTTCACCGATCTGATCGAACACCCCAAATCGTTTGAGCTTGTCCTTCACCGGATCTTTGAGTTCGGCGAAGCACAGTTTCGAGCCGGCGCCTTCGAGCGCTTCTCTCAACTCAAAGAGCATGTCGGCCGCAGTGACGTCGACGCTCGTCACGGGTTCGGCTGCGACGACCAGCCACCGAGCGGGCGCGGGAGCGCTCGTGACCGCTTCCAGCACACTATCTTTGAAAAACTCGGCATTGGCGAAAAACAAAGGCGCGTCCCAGCGGAACAATACGAGTCCTGGGACTTGCTCGGCGTTCGGATAGCGCGTGATGTCATGGTAGCCCCTGACGCCCTCGACACGCCCCAGAACCGCCGAGTGGGGACGCCAGCCGTCCCAGAGAAACTCAAGCACCGCGATCACGACTGCGATGCCGACTCCTTGGATGGCGCCAAAGACCGCAACGCCGACGAAGCACGCCATCGACAACCAGAATTCCCACTGCTGGATTTTGAACAGCCGCTCGAGGTCGCCGAACTCGAACAGGCCGATGGCGGATGAGATGACGACGGCGGCCAACGCGGCAGTCGGGACATGCTTGAGAAGGTCCGGCGCCGTTAACAGGATGATCGCGACAACCAGCGCGCCTACGACGCCGGTCAGCTGCGTTCGGGACCCGGCCGCCTCCGCGACCGGCGTGCGCGAGGAGCTGCTGCTGACGGGGAAACCTTGGAACAATCCCGCCGCGAGATTGGCTGCGCCGAGACCAACCATTTCCTGGTTGGGATCGACCCGCGCGCCCGTCCGCGCAGCGTAAATGCGGGAGAGCACGCTTGTATCGGCGAACGACACCAAAGAAACGGCAAAGCCGCCAATGATCACGGGGACTAAGTCCGCGAACGGGATCCACGGGATTGAAAGCGTCGGCAGGCCGCCCGGCAGCGAGCCGAGCACCGATACGCTCGCGCTTTCCGCAAGATTGAAGGCATAAACGATAGCGGTCGCGCCGATCATCGCGAGCAGAATTCCAGGAAAGCGCTTGCGGCTCTTTATGAGCAAGATCACCGCGAGCGTAGCGGCGCCGAGCGCGAACGCGACCCAATTGATCTTTCCGCTCGCGATCCCCTTGGCGATCGCCCAGACGTCCCGGAGAGGACCTGCGCTATCGATCTTGAACCCAAGGAGCTTGGGCAACTGACTGATCAGAACCGTGAGCGCGATCCCGTTCATGTAGCCGTAACGAATCGGCTTTGACAGAAGCTCGGTCACAAAGCCAAGCCGAGCGATTCCACCAACGATGAGGATTGCGCCGGAAACGAGCGCCATGCCGGCCGCCAACGCAATCGCGCGCTGCGGGTCGCCGCCCGACAGCGGGAAGACAACGCCGAATATGACCGCCGCCAGCGAAGAGTCGGGCCCGAGCACCAAGATGCGGCTCGGGCCAAAGACGGCGTAAGCCAATAGACAGGCAATCGTGGCGTAGAGGCCGTAAATCGCTCCGACGCCGGAGGCGACCGCATAGGCGATGCCGACCGGGGCGAGCATCGTCGCCAGAACGAGCCCAGCGACAAGGTCGTGGGTCAGCCAAGCCGGCTGATAGCTTCGGAGCGTCGCCAAGCCGGGCAACCACCGAGCCCAGCCTGCCTTGACGACATTAAAACCGAAATCGCTCACCGGTCACGGTCCCGCAGGTCGCCGCAGCGCATCAAAGGCGCCGCGCGCCTGCCGAGAATATCATGACATGTTTATGACGCCGAGTGGTTAGGCGCCGGACCCACCTGACAGAAGCTGCGCCGTTGAGCCGCTTTCCTCGTCGAGACTGGCCTTGCCAAACATCGCCTGGCGCCGCCAAGGTTGGCTTGGCAGCCCCCCAAAGCACCCGACTGAGCACACCCATGATCTCCAACGCCCCGCGACCCTTCGACTTCGATCTCGGCGAAAGCGCCGCGATGATCCGCGACAGCGCCCGCGCCTTCGCCGAGCGGGAGATCGCGCCCCGCGCCGCACAGATCGATCGCGACAATGAGTTCCCGCGCGACCTCTGGCCCAAGATGGGGGAACTCGGCCTGCACGGGATCACCGCGCCCGAGGAATATGGCGGGCTCGGGCTTGGCTATCTCGAACATTGCGTGGCGATGGAGGAAGTGTCGCGCGGCTCGGGCTCGGTCGGGCTGTCCTACGGCGCCCATTCGAACCTCTGCGTGAACCAGATCGTGCGCAACGGCAATAACGAGCAGAAGGCGCGCTATCTGCCGAAGCTCATCTCCGGCGAGCATGTCGGGGCGCTCGCGATGTCGGAGCCGAACGCCGGCTCGGACGTCGTTTCGATGACGACGCGCGCCGAGCGCAAAGGCGACCGCTTCGTGCTCAATGGCTCTAAAATGTGGATCACCAATGGTCCGCTCGCCGAAACCTTCGTCGTCTACGCCAAGACCGATCCGGCCGCCGGGGCTCGCGGCATCACCGCCTTTCTTGTCGAGCGCGGCATGAAGGGCTTCTCGCAAGGAAAGAAGCTCGACAAGCTCGGCATGCGTGGCTCCGACACCGCCGAACTCATCTTCGCCGACTGCGAGATTCCGGCGGAGAATGTGCTGGGCAAGATCGGCAAGGGCGTCAACGTGCTCATGAGCGGCCTCGACTACGAGCGCGTGGTGCTGGCGGCGGGGCCGCTCGGCCTCATGCAGGCCGCGCTCGACGTCGTCTTGCCTTACGTGCACGAACGCAAGCAGTTCGGTCAGCCGATCGGCGCGTTTCAACTGGTGCAGGGCAAACTCGCCGACATGTATGTGACGATGAACGCCGCCAAGGCTTACGTCTACGCCGTCGCCAAAGCCTGCGACCGCGGGCAAACGACGCGCGAGGATGCGGCGGGCGCGATCCTTTACGCCGCCGAGCGGGCGACCGAGATCGCCCTCGCCGCGATCCAGGTCTTGGGCGGAAACGGCTACACCAACGACTATCCGGTCGGACGCTTGCTGCGCGACGCAAAGCTCTACGAGATCGGCGCCGGCACGAGCGAGATCAGGCGCATGCTCATCGGCCGGGAACTGTTCGATAAGAGCGCGTGAGCCGCAAGCCCTCAACCGAAGGTGAACGCGTAAGCCTGCACGTCGGGATCGAGAAACTGGATGGTGAAGGTGCGATCCTTGATCGCCCCGCTCTGACGGACGAGCTGGTAGAGCCGATGGTCGGTCACCGCGCCCTCGCCCTCGGCATTAACGTCGGCGCCGTGACTTTCGCGGGGCGGTGAGCCGTCGAGCGTCACCCGGAAGCGCACCGGCTTGCCGCCGGCGCCCGGGCCCAGCACCAGATGAAGATCGCGAGCGTGAAAGCGAAACGAGATCGCGCCTTCGGCCTTCTCGAGCGTCGCGGACTGGCCGGCGATCGTCCACTCGCCGGACAAGCCCCAGTCGTTCAGATGGCTAAGATCGCCCGTCGAATAATCATGGGATTTATCGCCGATCGCGCCCCCCGGCGAGGCGAAGTTCTCCGACCGAACATAGCCGACGTAAGTCTCCGGCGACCGCACGTCGGCGGCGTCCGAGGCGGCTTCCGCGCCGGTTGCGTTCACCGCGACAATGTCGGTCGGCAAATCGCCCTTGCCGCCCTCGGCGAGAAGCTCTTGAATGACCTTCTCGGACTCGGCGTAATCGCCCTCGCCGAAGAAATGGTGACGAATCTGGCCCTTGGCGTCGATGAAATAGTCCGCCGGCCAATATTCGTTGTTGAAGGCCCGCCAGATCGCATAATCGTTGTCGATCGCGACGGGATAGTCGATCTTGAGCTTGGCGACGGCTTGTTTCACGTTGTCGAATGTCTTCTCAAACGCGAATTCCGGCGCATGCACGCCGATGACCACGAGGCCCTGGCCCTTGTACTTGTCGGCCCAGGCGCGGACATAGGGAATCGAGCGCAGGCAATTGATGCAGGAATAGGTCCAGAAATCGACCAGCACCACCTTGCCCTTGAGCGCCTCGGGTGTGAGCGGCGGCGAGTTCAGCCACTCGATGGCGCCGGAGAGCGGCGGCAGCGGGCCTTCGACCGGCAGCGCCTCATGCGCGGGCGCCGCCTTCATCATCGCCGGGGCGCCGTTCATCGCGATCGTGGGCGCGTTGGCGCTCATCATCGCCCCGGCATTCATCGCCCCGCCATCCATCACCACGGAGGACGACGGCTCGCCGCTCGCCTTCCCTGATCCCGGGTGGAAGCGATCGACGAGGCCCTGCTCGAGCGACGCGGTGTTGGCGAGTGAGATCTGGGTCAGGAACCCGGTGTCCGCGCCAAAAAAGATCGCTGCGACCGCGACCAGGACCGCGGCGCCGAGGCCGCGCCGGATCCACTCGCCGACGCCGAGCGAGCGCTTCATCGCGGCGAAGACGCGGCCGCCGATGAGAAGGGCAAACGCGAGCGAGGTCGCCGCGCCCGCGGCATAGGCAAGCAGCAGAAAGGTTGTCTGGACGTTCGCGCCTTGCAACGCCGCGCCGGTAAGAATGAGGCCGAGCACCGGCCCGGCGCATGGCGCCCACAACAGGCCCGTCGCGATCCCAAGCAACAGCGACGGCCAGACGCTGCCGGCGTTCTCGTTGCGGTCGGCGGATTCCGACAAGCGTCTACCGAGCGCGACCAGCGGACGGGTCAAGCGGTCGGAAACTTCTGGAAAGAGCAGCGTGACGCCGAAGACAGCCAGAAGGACGCGCGCGATGGAGCGGCCATATTCGTTGGCCCGCACCGCCCAACCGCCGCAGACGGCAGCGAGCGTCGCGACGATGGCAAAGGTCAGGCCCATGCCGATGAGCATCGGCAGGCCGCGGCGGAGGAACGGCTCGTCGGCGCGGGCGAACACGAAAGGCAGCACCGGCAGGATACACGGGCTCGCGATCGTCAGCGCCCCGCCGACATAGGCCAAAGCGAATATGAGCAAGTCGACCTCCCGGCTCGCGGGCCGGACCCTTCCAGGCCCGCAACGCCCATACGTTCACGACGCCCGGCGGTTACAGGCGTCGGAGATGAGCCGACCCGCAGTCGAACGCTAACTCGCGTTCATTCTTAAGCGGTGTTCTCGACGCCAATTTGCAGCAGCGTTTGCCCGAGCGGCGCTGCGGCCTCGGGCGGCAGCACAAGGGAGAGTCGCCCTTCAGCGCCCAAGGCGTCTTCGAAAGACAGAGTGAGACAAATCGGAGCTTTCGCCTGGCCTCGCTCGATCTCCCAGCCCGTCAAAGCGACTGCCGGAGCCTGCGCATCATCGTCCATCTTCGGATCATTCCAGCGTGTCTAAAACTTATCATTATATAATGATAAATATAACGCTGTAAAGGAACGCCTTGCGCCTTCGCCGGGGCTGGGCGCTAGATTTCGGGACTAAGATCCAACAGACGCGCCCCAAGCGACCTGCGCGAAATCGGCTCAGAAACTCCGCCACACGGCAAGCAAGCCGCCGCGTTCGCTGTTGGTCCTGACCGTCCATGCGGTCGAAAACACGCCCGCCTGCAGCGACCATTTGTCGTTGAGCGCGTAGACAACGCTCCCCTCGACCACGGTCTGGCGCCAGGCCGGGAATGTCGGGTTGTTCGTCGACATCGAGACGGTGGTGAACTCCTGAAACATCACCATGATCTTCGGCGTGAATTTGAACCCGACCGTCAGGTCGCCGTGCCACTCGTCCGGGGGGCCCTCGGTGCGCAGACGGTAAGCGACCTCCGCATCGAGAAAGCCGGGAATCCCGTAAATCGAGAAGTTGCGGCCAGCGTTCAGGCGCGCTTCGCCCGCCCATCCCGTGTTGCCCTCTTGCGCCGGCGCCCGCGAATCATGGGCGCCGGGGATGAACACGGTCGCCTCGCCCGAGAAAACCCATTCGCCGGTCGACCAGAGCTTCTGCCGCAAGCCCACGCCTGAATAGTCGAGGCCGTTATAGGTGTTCGGATTTGGCGGCCCGATGGCGTAATGCTCGAAGGCCGTCTCGCCGTAGACAGTGAGCGAGTCAGTCAGGCCATATTGAACATAGGTCTGCGCGTCGAAGCGACTCTGGTTGGCCGGAGGATTGCCCCCCCAAGGCGGGCCAAATCCGGTCCAGCCGTACAAAGTCGCGATGAGCTGGCCGGTTCCCTGGGGCATGGTCCAGGCGCCGCCCCATGCGCTCGCCGGCGCGCCGACGATCAACGCGAGCGCGCCGGCGGCAGCCCACCACCGGTTCGAGCCGACGCTCGACAAGACAGCACCCCTCAACGCAAGCAGCTACGCAACCCAGCAAGAACTAGAAGCAATAGTGGAAAAGGAGGCGTCAACTTTTCCGTTGCGTCAAGGGTAAATGAGTGCGTAGGGCAGAAAAATGTCAATGCACGCAACTAGTTGCGCGTGATACGACAAGACAAACAACTCAGATGCGAGACGTCCGACCGACCTGTCTAAGGAAATCGATCCCATTTCTGAGCCGAACGTCAGGCCATCGTCCTCGCTCGCGCCCGGCGCAGCGGTCTGATAGTAAGCCTCCGTGCTGAATTCGCGACTGGCGCCGCGCCCACCTCTCCTAGCCCCAGCCGATGCGCCGCCCGTCGAATGGGTCGTCAGCCTTGGCCTGACCCAATATGTCGACGCGCTGGCGGAGATGGAAAAGCGAGCCGAAGCCATCGCTCGCGGCGACGCGCCGGAGCGGGTCTGGCTCCTCGAGCATCCTGCGCTCTACACGGCGGGCACGAGCGCCAAGGACAGCGATCTTGTCGAGGCCCGCTTTCCCGTCCATCGGGCCGGCCGCGGCGGGCAATTCACCTATCATGGGCCCGGGCAGCGGATCGCCTATGTCATGCTCGATCTCAAGCGCCGGCGGCCCGACGTGCGGGCCTACGTCGCGTCGCTCGAACGATGGCTGATCGAGGCCCTGGAGGCGTTCGACGTCGTCGGCGAGACGCGCGAAGCCCGTGTCGGCGTTTGGGTCGCGCGGCCCGACAAGCCGCCCTCTCCGCTAGGCGAAACCGCCGAAGACAAGATCGCCGCCATTGGCGTGAGGGTGCGGCGTTGGGTGACGCTGCACGGCGTCGCGCTCAACGTCGATCCGGATCTTGCGCATTTCTCCGGCATAGTCCCCTGCGGCGTCGCCGAGGCGCATTATGGGGTGACCAGTCTCGCCGACCTCGGACATCCCGCGACCATGGCGCAAGCCGACGCGGCCTTGCGCGCCGCCTTCGAAGCCGTGTTCGGCCCGACCCGATCGGAATAGCCCGCGCCCGGGTTCGCTTGCCCACCCGACCAGCGGAAACTATAGGCCGTGGCATGGCTCTTCAGATCGGGCTTGGCCCGGCGAACCGCCGGGCGTTCTGGGCGCGCCTCTACGCGCGCCGCCGGCTCGTGAGCGATCTCGCCGCGCCGTTCGCCCCCCTGCATTACGCGCTCATCGGCGAGAAGCTCGGCTATCGTCCCAACGCCTTCTTCGATCCAAACGCCTTCCGCGCCAGCGCCAATCTTGCAAAAGCCGCGAACCGGGGCCTGCTCGAGGCCTATCTCGCCCGCCCGGAGCCGAACGCCCCCTCCCCTTCCGCCGAATTCGACCACGGCTGGTACGCATCGCAGAACCCGGATTGGGCGGAGACTCACCCCCACCCATTCCTGCACTTTCTCGAACGCGGACTGCGCGAGGGGAAACGCCCGCGACCCGACATCGATCTAGAATTCCTCCGCGATATCACCCGAGGGGTGAAACCCCGCTCGCTCGAAGAAGCGGCTTTCCGCGCATTCGACCGCGCGCCGCTCGAGGCCAAGATGGCGCCGCCGCTCAATCGCCGGGAATTGCGGGCGCGCCAGGACCGCTTCTACGCCGAGGGCCGGCTCAATATCGCACGCGAGGCGCCCCGTCCGGGACGCACCGTCCTTGTCTTCGTCCAATGCGGCCAAGGTTTCGACGCAGCCTACCTGAAAGAGCCTCGCGGCTACGACGTGCTCCTCAACAGCTACCACGAGGGTGGCGCCGTTCATCCCAAAGCCGACATCGCCGTCTTCCAGGCGGGCACGAAGACGACGGCCATTCGCCGCCTCATCGAGCTCAGGCCCGATCTCTTGCTGCGGTACGAGGCTGTGCTGTTTCTCGACGACGACGTCGAGATCGACGCTGCCGGGATCGAGACGTTTTTCCGTGTCATGGCGGCCGAGAAGCTCGACCTCGCGCAGCCGGCGCTGACCAAAGATTCGGCGACCGCCTATTCCTTCCTGAAGCAACCCTCCGCGGGCGCTGGCGTGACGTGGGCCTCGTCGGTCGAGATCATGGCGCCCGCGCTCACGCGCCGCGCGCTCGAATGCGCGAAATGGACGTTCGGGGAATCGATCAGCGGCTGGGGGACCGACCTGCTTCTGGGGCCTACCGTGCGCTCAGCCTTCGGTCCGAGGAGCGTCGGCGCAATCGGCGCTGTGACTGTGCGGCACGCGACACCGGTCGATCTCGACGCGAGCCCCTTCTACAAGCTTCTGCGCCGCTACGGCGTCGACCCAGGACACGAGGCCAACCGCATCGCGGTCGACTTCGGCGTCGAACGCCATCTCCGGCCGCTGACGCGCGCGGAAGCCGCAGAGGCGGGCCGAACGCCAATCGCCGGGAAGAAGGCCTGATCGGTCGGCCGCGCTGCGTCGCTCGTCGCTTGACAAGCCGCAGGCTTCCTCGATTTTGATGGTTCGGCAAACGGCAAGAACAGCATGCGACGGGCGCACGAGGCCAGGATTTACGCATTGACGACCGCGGCGGCGTGCGGGCTCGCCCTGCTCGCCGGAGTCATCGGCGCGCCGACGCGCGCCGTCATGCAAAATCTGGTCTTCGACCAATACCAGCGCTGGAAGCCGCGGCCATACGCGTTCGATCAACCCGTCCGCATTGTCGACATCGACGATGAATCGCTCAAGCGCCTCGGGCAATGGCCGTGGCCGCGCGAACGCCTCGCCGCTCTCGTCAAGGCGTTGAAAGGCGCCGGAGCGGCCTCGGTCGCTTTCGATTTCCTGTTCTCGGAGAAGGACCGCGGCGACGCGGCGGCTGCGGACGCAAGCAGCCCCGATGCGGCCTTCGGGCAAGCGATGGATGACGCACCCGTCGTCCTCGGCGGCTTCGTCACCCAGGCGCCGAACGGCGCGAGTGCTCCAGCCAAGGCAGGCTTCGTCGCCGCCGGCGACGATCCGGCAAAGTTTCTGACGCCGTGGCCAGGGCTTCTTTCGCCGCTGCCTGAGCTCGCGCAACACGCGTCCGGAGTGGGCTTCCTCAACTGGCGCCCGGACGCGGACAGGGTCGTGCGACGCGTGCCGCTCATCCTCAACGTCAACGGCGCCTTGCGCCCGAGTCTCGCCATGGAGGCGTTGCGCGTCGCGCAGGGCGCTTCGACCTATATCGTCAAGTCCTCGAACGCGAGCGGCGAGACCGCGTTCGGAGAAACGTATGGGGTGCTCGCGATTCGCGACGGCGACTTGACCATCCCGACTGAGGCCTCCGGAGACGTCAGGGTCTATTTCGCCCGCGCTGACCCCCGCCGCTCGGTTCCGGCATGGAAGGCGCTGACTCCCGGCGCCGATCTCAGCGATCTTCGCGGCTCGATCGTGTTCGTCGGCGCGTCTGCGGCGCTGCTCTCGGACATCGTCGCGACCCCGCTATCGCCGGCGATGCCGGGCGTCGAAGCTCACGCGCAGATTGTCGAGCAGCTCTTGAGCGGCGAAACGCTGAGAAGGCCGGACTGGGCGCCGAGCGCCGAGTGGATCGCGACCGCCCTCATCTGCGCGGCGCTCGTGGCGACGACCTGGGTCTTGACGCCATATCTCGCGGCTCTCGTCTTCGCAGCCGTGGTCGGCGCGATCGTCGCGGTGAGCTGGTTCGCCTTCTCCCGGCATGGCCTCTTGATCGAGCCCACCTATCCGGCCTTCTCCGCCGCCGGGGTCTACTTCACCGGGGTCTCGACCCTCTACGCAGTCAAGCGTCACCAGGAGCGCGAGATCCGGTCGGCCTTCGGCCGGTTCGTTTCGCCTGCGGTCGTGGCCCGGCTCGCCGAAATGCCGGGCGCGCTCGAACTCGGCGGCCTGCAGCGCGAGCTCACCCTTCTCTTCTGCGACATCCGGTCGTTCACGACCATCTCGGAAGGGCTCAACGCTTCGGAGCTCACTCATTTTCTCAACGAGTATCTGACGCCGATGACCGACGCCATCCTCGACCGGATGGGCACCATCGATAAATATATGGGCGACGCCATCATGGCGTTCTGGAACGCGCCGCTCGACGATCCCGATCATGCGGGGCATGCGGTGGAATCGGCGCTCAAGATGCGTGAGACGCTGGTTGGGCTGAACGAAAGCTGGCGCGGCCGCGCCGAGGCCGATGGACGGCCGTTCAAACCCGTGCGCTTCGGCATCGGCCTCAATTCGGGCGAGTGCTGCGTCGGCAATCTGGGCTCGCTGCGCCGGTTCGACTATTCAGCGATTGGAGATGAGGTCAACGTCGCCTCGCGTCTCGAAGGCGCCTGCAAAATCTTCGAGGTCGACATCATCGGGAGCGAGACGGTCCGGGCCGAGGCGCCGCATTTTGCCTGGCTCGAAATCGATTCCGTGCTGGTCAAGGGCAAGACGCGTCCGGTTGGCCTCTATGCGCTGGCCGGCGACGAAACGCTCGCCGCAAGCGATGAGTTCGCGAACCTGAGCCGTCTGCACGCGGCGATGCTCTCGGCCTATCGGAACCGGGACTTTGCTGACGCGGTGTCGATGGCCAAAGACGCCGCGTCTCTCGCGCCTGTCGCGGTTCGCGGGCTCTATTCCTACAACCTGCGCCGTTTCACCCAATTGGCTGACAGCGCGCATGATCCGGATTGGCGCCCTCTCATCGCTCTCGATGAGAAATAGCCGGCATTCTCAGACGCGGCCGATGGGCGGCGGCGCGATCATCGGCCTCGCCTAAGCGGGACGCATATGAACGGAGCCCGCGTGAGCTTTTCTCCCACACGGGCTCGTCGTTGGCGAGGCCTCTGAGGCCGGCGCCGATTACATCTGCTTCTGTTGTTCGGTCTTGCTCTTCGAGGCGTGATAGCCTGCAGCGCCGGCGTCAGCTTCGCACATATAGGCGCCCTGCTTCGTCGTGCCGAACCAGCGCGAGCCCTGATAGTGATAGGTGTGCGACTTGCCCTTGGTGTTGACCCAGACGACCGTGTCGCCGGGGCAGCGCGCCTTGGCCTGGGCTTCCGACGCAAACTCGCCGGCGCCTGTCGCGCGGGCGGCGGACTGCATCGGCTTCGGCTTGGGCTGATAGGCCGGCGCGGGAGCCGGCGCGATCGGAGCAGGAGCAGGCGCCGGAGCGGCAGCGGGCGCGGCCGCGGCGGCAGGCGCCGCCGCCCCTTCCTTCTCGGTGCGGCATTGCTTCAGGAATTGCGGCCACGTCAGGTTGTTGGTGGTGTTGTTCGCTTTCGCGGCCTTCCAATCATCGCCGCACTGCTTCATGACGCTTTCGGCTTGCGCGGCGCCGGTCGAGACGAGACCGAGGGCGCCGGCGAATAAAAAGGCCGAAAGCGCGAGCTTGAAGGATTTCATGATCATGGTCATTCCCTCCGAAGGGGGCGCCCCAGCGATTTCGCCAAGCTCCTGCGGCTCAGCGACTCGCGAGGCTGATGTCTCCTCATGCGTCCATTTCACTGAACCGGACATGAACATTTCGTGAAAACGATCCGCAATCGCGGTCCGCGCCGAACGGCTCAGCGTCCTTACGCGCCGCCGAGCCAAGCCCGCGCGAGCACTGTCGTTTCGCTGAGACTGCCCGACGCCGAAACCTGGACCCACCCTCTTTCGACGAGCGGGTCGGCTTTCTGACGGCGCGCCACGTCGACATCGGCGTCCGACGCGTCGTCGCGGCGGGAAGAGACGCGCTCAAGACGCGTCGCAAGCGGGGCGTCGAGAAAAAGTCCGGCGAAGCGAACCCCAATCTCGGCCGCCGCATGAGCGGCGGCTTCCCGCTCCGCGGCGGTCGCGAAGGTCGCGTCCAAAAGGACAGCCTGCCCCGCTCGAAGCGCAACCCCCGCCTTATCCATGAGGCGCCGGTAGACGTCGCGCGTCGCGTCGCTGGAATAAGCTGAAGCCGGCAGCCGATCCGTCTCCTCGACCGCGAACTTCGCCTTGCGCTCAACGTCGCTTCGCAGCCAGAGCGCGCCGGGCGCGCGACCGATTTCTGGCGCGAGTTCGCGGGCAAGCGCGCTTTTTCCCACGCCCGAGAGCCCGCCGACGGCGACGAGGCGGGGCGGAACATAAGCGAGAAACTCGGCCGCGCGGTCGAAGTAGCGACGGGCGAGCGCGCGAGCCTCATCCTGCTTCTCGCTCTTGAGCCGCTCGGCGCCCGCCGCCTCGACCTTGGCCCGGATCGCAGCGCGCAGGCTTAAGAACAGCGGCAGCCCCGCGAGACCCGTCAACGCTTCCGCCGGTTCGGGAGCGAGATAACGGTTGACGAGCCGGTTGGCGGCGGCGCGCAAGCCGCGCTGCTCCAGATCCATCAGGAGAAACGCCAGATCGTAGAGAACGTCTCCGCTCGCGATCTCGTCCGAAAACTCGATCGCGTCGAAGAGGGTGGGCTCGCCCTCGATGAGAACGATGTTGCTGAGGTGCAAATCGCCGTGGCACCGGCGGACGAAACCGGCCGCGCCGCGCTTGAGTAGGACGGGCCGCGCGACGGCGAAGGCGAGCCGCGACTCCTGGGTCAGTCTGCGCGCCTTCGCGGGGTCGAAGACATCCGGCCGCTGGGCGAAAGCGGCGCGGTTCTGCTCGATATAGGTCTCGAGCGCGTGCGCGGCGCGCCCGGCGTCCCTGCGCGGCGCGCGGGCGTGCGAGCGGCGGATGGCGAGCGCGAGCTTGTCGATGACGGCGTCCGCAACGCCGTCCCGATCGGCGATGCGATCGAGGGTCGCGTTCTCGTCGAAGCGGCGCATGTGGGCGACCCATTCGACAATCTCGCCGCCGCCCCCCAGGGCGAACGCCGCCCCCTGTCGGGTGATCGGCAGAGCCGCGAGATAGATCTGCGGCGCCGCGTCCCGATTGACGGCGATCTCCGCCTCGCACGCCTCCCGCCGCTTCTCGAGCGTCGAGAGGTCCATGAACGGGAACTTGACCGCGCGCTTGACTTTGTAGGCGTCCGCCCCCGCCAGAAAGACGATCGCGGCGGCCGTATCGATCCGTTCGACAGGGCCGGTCAGCCCGTGCGTCCGTGGGTCGGCGAGAAACCGCAAGACGGCTTCTTGCGACTGATTGGCGTCGGAACGTGGGGAATTTTCAGGTCCGCTGGCCACAGTCGTCGACTCTCCTCGCACATGCGTCGGCCAATTAACGGATTCGACTACAGAAAAGCTTAGAGATAACGGCGACGCCGAAACCCTATAACCGAAATGCACCCTGTTCTCGCGCCGGATACCGCACGTAACTCTGCAATTCCGACGTATGACGCCTCGAAGGCCTTCGAGGATCGCGGCGCAAAACCGTGGCGCGCCTTGCTCGCGGCGAGGGTCGAATCCGTGGATTGGAGTCGCCTTCTCCTGTTTGCGCTCTGGCTGGCCGCCGCCGGCGCCCTCGCCTGGCGTCATGTCATATGGCGCGACGAAGCCCGGGCGCTATCGTTCGCAATTGAGGGCGAGAATTGGATCGCCATGCTCCGGGGGTTGCATGGCGACTCGCATCCGGCGCTTTGGTATCTCCTCCTGCGCGCGGCGTACGGGATCGTCGGGCGCCCTGAAGTCCTCCCTCTCGTCGCCTTCGCGATCGCCGTCGCGGCCGCATGGCTCCTGGTATGGCGTTCGCCTTTTCCGCGACCGCTGATCGGGCTCATTCTCGCTTCTCATTTCTTCATCTACGAGTTTTCCGTGATGGCCCGGAACTATGGGATCGGCATGCTGTTCCTGTTCGCGCTGGCCATCGCCTATCGGAAAGGCCGTGGGCGGGGCGTGACGCTCGGCGCGCTCCTGTTCCTGCTCGCAAACTGCAATGTGATCGCCACCGTGCTGGCGGGCGCCTTTCTCATCTTCTGGCTCGTCGAGATTATCGGAGAAACCGGCGTTCGCTGGTCCCCGGCGATGGCCAATTTCGCTCTCAACGCGGCCATCGCGACCGCCGGGGCGGCATTGTGCTTCGCGACTGTCTTCCCGACCTTCAACGACGCTGCGGTGGCGTCGCACCCCGCGGGCGTCCGCGCGCTCGACATCGTCGAGGCGATCGCCAATCCCGGCTTGACCTTCAAACAGCTGCTCGGCTGGCGGGTCGCGCCGACCTATCTCGCCCTCCCCTGGACGCCCCTCCTCCTCGGTGTCGGCGGGCCGCTGCTCGTCGGCGCAACGTTTGGTCTCATCGACCGCAAGGGAGCGCTCATCGGCTGTCTCGCGTCGCTCGCCGCCCTCTCGACTTTTTTCCTGCTCGTCTATCCGGGCGATTATCGTCACGAGGCGAACTGGCTCACCTTCGTCATCGCCATGTACTGGATCTCTTGGACGCCGAGCCCCGCCGATCGCGAACATGCCCCGGCGCAGCCCGATGGAAGCGCGTTCGGTCTCGTCCGCTCCTCGGGCTTCGGCTTGTTCGTCGTCCTGCTTGGGGTTCAGGCGACGCTCGGCCTCGCCGATCTCGCCCTCGCCTCGATGGTCGGCGCGCCCGAAAGCCGCTCCCGCGATCTCGCCGACCTCGTGTCTCGGCGGCCGGAATTGAAGGACGCCATCCTGATCGGCGACCCCGACTACGCGCTCGAGTCGATGCGCTACTATCTTCCCAACCCGACCTATTTCGTCCGGGAGCGGCGGTACGGCTCTTGTGTCCACTTCACCCGCAAAGCCCAGCTCGATCTGACGCTCGGCGACCTCCTCGACGACGCTCGCGCCCTCCACGCCTCGACCGGCAAACCCATCGTGATCGTGCTTGCATGGCGGCTTGGGCGGATGGAGCCGGGCCGCGCCTATCGCGAAAGCTACGTGTGGACCTTCTCCGCCAGCGCCGATGAGATCGAACGCTTTCGGCAGACGACCACGCTCGTCGCGCAATTTCCCGAAGCGACCAGCAACGAGAGCTATGACGTCTACGTCTTGAAGTAAGGCGGCGGGACGACGCGCCCCGGACCGCGCCGGGCTGTCGCAAAACTGTCGCAGCCGTCGTCGAAAACCTCGCTCAGTCTGCGCCGTCGACCGCGGCGCGCATGAACCAGAGGAAGCCGGCAATGAGCGCGAACAAACAGGCTCCGGTCAGCGAGCTGCAGAAGCGCGTCAACGCGGAGATCCAGGACAATCTGGACGAGGACATCGAGCTCGAGCTTGAAGACGACGAGCTCGCCAACCTCCTGTCGGAGACCGAACATCTCCAGACGCAGGATTCCTTGCCGCGGCGGCTCTATTTCAAGGAGCTCCTGCGCCTGCAGCGGGAGCTCATCAAGCTCCAGGACTGGGTCGTCGCCAAGCGGCTCAAGCTCATCGTCATCTTCGAGGGACGGGACTCGGCCGGCAAGGGCGGGGCCATCAAGCGGGTCACCCAGCGTCTCAACCCGCGCGTCTGCCGCGCCGTGGCGTTGCCCGCCCCAACCGAGCGCGAGCGGAGCCAATGGTATTTCCAGCGCTACGTGCCGCATCTGCCGGCCGGCGGCGAGATCGTGCTCTTCGACCGCAGCTGGTACAATCGCGCCGGCGTCGAGCGGGTGATGGGCTTCTGCACCGACGAGGAATACGAGGAATTCTTCCACTCCGCGCCCGAGTTCGAGCGCTTGCTGGTCCGCTCAGGCATCATCCTGGTCAAGTACTGGTTCTCGATCACCGACGACGAGCAGCACCTGCGCTTCCTCATGCGCATCAACGATCCGCTCAAGCAGTGGAAGCTCTCGCCCATGGATCTCGAATCGAGAAGCCGGTGGGAGGCCTACACCAAGGCCAAGGAGATCATGCTCGAGCGCACCCACATCCCGGAGGCGCCGTGGTGGGTGATCGAAGCGGTCGACAAGAAGCGCGCCCGCCTGAATTGCATCGCCCACCTCCTGACCCGCGTGCCCTACCAGGACGTGCCGCACATAAAGCCGGTCCTGCCGGCGCGGGTGCACAACCCCGACTACCACCGCCACCCTGTCCCGCATGCGATGTATGTGCCGGACCATTACGCCAATGTCGCGGCCGAATATGCCGAACAGGTCGAGGCGCGAGCGGGCGAAGCGAGCGCGAGCGCGGCGAAGTAGCGTTCAAGCTCGGTTGCGAGCGCCTTCAGGCGATCGCAACGTCGGTGCGCGAAAAATCGTCGCCCTTGAACAAGAGCGGCTCGCGCATCGACTTGGCGAGGGCGTAGGCGAAACAGTCGCCAAAATTAAATCCAGCGGCATGACCGCTGCCTTTGCCGAAATCGCGATAGGCGGCCCGCGCGATATCGGCTTGTTCGCGGGTGACCGGCTCCACCGCGATTTCGGCTTGGACGATCAAATCGTCCAGACGTCGGGATAGAAGCGGATTGCGGTTGGCGTCCACGACGATGGCCGCCTCCAGATAGTTGGCCGCCGACATGCGCTTGGGCTCTCCCGAGGCCGTCAGGCCGCGGAGGAACTCCCCCGCCTCCGGCTCCTCCTTGAGAATGGCGACGACTGCTGAGGTATCGACAATCATTTTGGCAGGCCGAGTTCGTCGTAGAGAAGGTCTCCGTGATCCATGGACAGGTAGGGTTCGCGCCAGAGTTTTCGGCTGTCCTTGGTGAGCGCCTTGAGCTTGTGATAAAGAGCCTGGTCGAAGCCTGGTTTCCGCTCAAGCCGCTCCAGGCGCTCGCGCAGCGCCGTGGTCACGGCCTCGGTCAGCGTCTCGCCGGTGAGTTTCGCCAGTTGCTCCGCCAGCGCGTGAGTCTCCGGCCTCTTGATATTGAGGGACACTTCCACCACCCTGCGTCTTTATTTCTACCTTATCGCGAACCGAACTTCCCGGCAACCGGCTGAAGCGACTGAATCCGGGGCGCGACCTTGGCGGGCCGCCTCACGGCTCAAATCTCGATCTCGCGGCCGATCTCGACCACCTGGTCGCATGGCAGCTCGAGATAGTCGCTGATCCGCTCGGCGTTACGGCCCATCGCCGCGAACAGCACTTCCTGCCAGCGCGCCATGCCCCTGCCGTTCTCGCGCGGGATCACCGTTTCGTGGCCGACATAGTACGTGACGTCATCGAGGTCGATCTCGGCGCCCTTCGCCTTGCACGCGCCCAAAATGAAGGGAATGTCGGGGCGCTCCATGAAGCCCCGCTTCGCCTCCGCCCGCCAGAACTTGTCGTCGACCTTCTCGACGGTCACCCGCTCCTCGGGATCGGACCACGGCGCCGAGAGGACCGTCAGGGTCAGCGCCAGCACGTATTCGTGCAGCGCCCGGTTCTTTCGCACATGCCAGTCGAGGACCGGCGGGGTCTGATCCTTGACGCGGGTGAAGAACACCGCCGTGCCGGGCACCCGCGCGACCCCGCCCGCATCAAGTTTTTCGAGAAACGAGGACAGCGGCGTTAGCGCGGCTTCGACGCTGCGCTGGACCTCGATTGCGCCGCGGTGCCAGATCCACATCACGCCATAGACGAGCGAAGCAAGCAACAGCGGAACCCAGCCGCCCTGCATGACCTTGGCCAGATTGGCGGCAAGAAACGAGGCGTCGATGATGAGAAAGAGCCCCGCGACCGCGGCCGCGCCGACGATCGGCCAATTCCAGATCTCGCGCATGGCGATGAACAGGAGCACGCTCGTCATCAGCATCGTCGCCGACACGGCGATCCCGTAGGCCGCGGCGAGATTGTCCGACTTGCCGAAGCCGATCGTCAGGCCGAGGGTGACGATCATCAAGAGCCAGTTGACCGCGCCGACGTAGATCTGCCCGTAGCCTTCGGCCGAGGTCTGGGTGACGCTCATGCGCGGCAGCCAGCCGAGTTGCATCGCCTGGCGGGTCATCGAAAAGGCTCCAGTGATGATCGACTGGCTGGCGATGACGGTGGCGATCGTCGCAAGCACAATCAACGGAGTGAGCAGCGGCTGAGGGCAGAGCCGGTAGAAGATGTTTCCGTCCGTCGGCGCCCCGGCGAGGACGATCGCGGCCTGTCCGGCATAGTTGAGAATGAGAGCCGGAAAGACGATCAGATTCCACGCAAGGCGGATCGGCTTCGGACCAAAATGACCCATGTCGGCGTAGAGCGCCTCCGCCCCCGTCACGCAGAGAAAGACGCCGCCGAGCACGAGAAATCCCTGGAAGCCGCCCCTTCCGAGGTAGTCGGCGCCGTAGAGCGGATTGATCGCGGCGACGACGGCGGGCCGTTGCGCGACGCCATAGATCCCGAGCGCGGCGATGACGATGAACCAGCTCAGCATGATGGGGCCGAACGCGCGCCCGATCGCGGCCGTCCCGAACGGCTGAGCCGCAAACAGCGCGAGCAGAATGACGGTCGCCGCCGGCAGCACGTAGGCCTGCAGACTCGGCGCGACCTGCTCGACGCCCTCGAGCGCCGACAGCACCGAAATCGCCGGCGTGATCGCGCCGTCGCCGTAAATGAGCGCCGCGCCGAACAGCGCCGCGGCGACAATCAGCGGCCGTTGACGCCGCTTGACGCCAAGCAAGGTCATGAGCGCGATGATCCCGCCTTCGCCGTCATTGTCGATGCGCATGGCGACATTGACGTATTTGACGGTCGTGATGAGGATCAGCGTCCAGACGACAAGCGACAGCGCGCCGAGCGTCTCCGTCGGATCGGGACGCGGCCCGGTATAATCGAGCACGGTTTTGAGCGTGTAGAGCGGGCTCGTGCCGATATCGCCGAACACCACGCCGAGCGCCGCGAGGCTCATGAGCCCAAGTCGGCCGATCGATTGCGTCTCGGCGCTCTGGGCTTCGATCGACATCTGACCTCCACTCGAACGTCAGGGCCCGGTCGCTCGGACGTTCCTCGATACGGGGCCGTTGAAACAGGTTCGTGACGCCTCGGGGTCTTCGCGGACCGCCTCCGGGGCGGATCGCCGGCGAAAACTTACCCACAGTCAACGTTAACGAATTTTGCGCGTCGCGGCGGCCGCCGATCGATAAAATTCAATCTATTTTGTTTCGCGGCCGCCAAGCGCCGACCCCGATAGTGTCCCCATTCAACTGGCGGGTGACCAATGCTTTCTCGGCTCTTTCGGTTCACGGCGGTGGCGGCGGTCTTCGGCTTCGCCTGGATCACGTTCGTGGAGGCTTCGGAGCAGAGCCTTCCTCAGGCCACCCGCATGGCCGTCGGCGCCGAAGCGTCGATCCCCTACGGCTGGGTCGACTTCTGCAACCGCCACGGCGAGGAGTGCACGCTCGGCAAGCTCAAGCCCATGGACGTGCGCCTGACCCGGCAGACCTGGAAGACCCTGAACGAGATCAACCTCAAGGCGAACGACGCGATCCAACCGATCAGCAATCTCGACCATTGGGGAACGACGCTCGATCATTGGGACTACCCGGTCGACGGCATGGGCGATTGCAAGATCTACGCCCTCTTCAAGCGCAAGCTGCTCATCGAGCGCGGCTTCCCGCGCCAGGCGCTTCTCATGACGATCGTCCGCGACCTCAACGGCGAAGGCCACGCGGTCTTGACCGTCAAGACCGATCACGGCGACTTCGTGCTAGACAATCTGTCGGACGACATTCGCCCGTGGAGCGCCACCGGCTACCAGTTCTACAAGCGCCAGGCCCAGGACGATCCCAATGTGTGGCTCTCGCTGGGCGGCGCGACGGGTTCGGCGCCGGGAACGGCCGCGTCGAACTGAGGCGGGTCGGTCGGCGCCGACGAATCGCTCCCATCAGCAGATCGGCCCTTCAATCAGTTCCAGCGATCCGCCATCGCAGCCGCCTGGGTGCGATTGGCGACGTTCAAGGCCTTGAAGAGCGCTGTGACATGAACCTTGACGGTCTTCTCCGAAAGACCGAGCGTCCGGCCGATTTCCTTGTTCGACCGCCCTTCGCGCAGCAAGCGCAGCACATCGATCTGCCGTCGGGTCAGGCTCGCGACGCTCTTCCGAGCGCTATCGTCCGCGGCGGCCTGTGCGGAGGCGGGGTTTTGCGCCAGCAAGGCCGGCACATAGACATTCCCGGAGAGCACGAACCGCACGGCAGCGAGGATGGTGCGCGGCGGCGCGGATTTCGGGATGTAGCCGAGCGCGCCGCTTGCGAGCGCCCGACGCACGTCGCGCGGATCCTCGGATGAGGACACGACGACGACCGGAAGCTGAGGCAGAAGCCTGCCAAACTCTTGCAGCATGGCGAAGCCGTCGCTCCCGGGCATCGCGAGATCGAGAATGACGAGGTCGAGGTCGGGATGCCGCTGGCCGAGGTCGAGCCCTTGCGGGCCGCCTTCGGCCAGCAACACGGCGACCTCGGGCGCGAGCTGCCGCAGCAAAGCCGCGAGGCCGTCCCGGACGACCGGATGGTCATCGACGATCAGGAGCTTCATGCGCCAATTGTCGACAGGATCGGCCCACCAGACAAGATTGACCTGAAGGGCTAGGCTGGGTCCTAGGACCTTTCCAGCCGAAATGTTGAGCTCGGCCCGATGGGCCAAGCACCGCGTGAGTGCGATAGGGTGAGGCCAGCCTCCACCGCAGGAATCCCTGATGCCCGACGCCGCCGCCATCGACGCCGCCCAACTCGAACCCATGATGCGGAATTCGCCTCTGGGCGCCGTGAGCGCTTTGGTCGGAGGCCTGATCTTCGTGGGGGCCGTCGCCTATGAGGACGGCTTCCTCAGTCTCGATTTGACGCTCTGGTACGCGCTCCTGCTCGCGGTCTACGCCGGGCAACTGGCGCTCGCCTTCGCGCTCCGGCGCGGGGCGGCTCCGAGCTTGAGCACCCGCACGGCCCTTAGCCTGTTCACCGCCGTCGGCCTCGCCGAGGGGCTCGTCTGGAGCATCGGGATCGTCGGCGTCAGCGCGACCCGGCCGATCGAGCAGGAACTCACCGTCCTCCTGCTCGGCGCCGGCATCGCGGCGGGGGCGGCGCTCAGCTTCGGCTTCCACATACCGACATTCCTCTGCCGCTTCCTTGGCGCCACCGTCCCTTACATCGTCTTCGCGATCTTTCGGGGCGACGGGCTCCATTGGATCCTGGCGCTCACGGTCCTCGTCTACTCGCTGACCAGCATTCAAATGACGCACGGCTTCAACAAGGGCTTCATCCTCAATACCCGCCTCACGCTCGAGAACGAGAATCTGGTGCGGGAGCTGCGCGCCCAGAAGGAAGCCGCCGACGAGGCCAATATCGCCAAGTCCAAGTTCATCGCGACCGCCAGCCACGATCTGCGACAGCCGGTTCACGCGCTCGGCCTGCTGGCGGGCGCCTTGCAAGGCTACCCGATGAGCGACGAGATGCGTCGACTCGTCCGGCAGATCGGCGGTTCGGTCACCGCCATGGACGGACTTTTCGATTCGCTCCTCGACATCTCGCGCCTCGACGCCGGCGTCGTCGAGGCGCACGTTGAAAACTTTCCGATCGGGCCCCTCGTGGAGCGTGTATGCCGCGACTATCTCGCGGACGCCGACGCCAAGGGTCTGAGGCTGATCGCAGCCCCGTGCTCGGCGATCGTCCGCACCGACCCGTTCCTGCTCGAGCGCATCCTCCGCAACCTCGTCTCCAACGCCATTCGCTATACCGAGCGCGGACGGGTCCTCGTCGGTTGTCGTCGCGGCAAGAATCTTCGCATTGAAGTCTGGGACACCGGGCGCGGCATCCCGCCCGAGCGACAACAGGAAGTGTTCCATGAGTTCGTTCAGCTCGCCAATGTCGAGCGCGACCGGGCGAAGGGGCTCGGCCTCGGACTCGCCATCGTCGATCGGCTCGCCAAGCTTCTCGATTGCCCGCTCAATCTGCGTTCCGAGCCGGACAAAGGGTCCGTATTCCAGGTGAACGTTCCGCTGGCGCAAGGACCGGTCAGAGCCGTGCCGAGCGCGCCGGACGCGCCGATCTTCGCGGCGCCGCGCGGGACGATCCTGGTCATCGACGATGACGCGATCATCCAGGGCGCGATGCGCGGTTTGCTGTCGGGCTGGGGACATGACGTCATCGTCGCCGGCTCCGGGGCCGAGATGCTGGGGCGCGTCGCCAATCTGCCGCGCCGGCCCGATCTCATCATTTGCGATTATCGGCTGCGCGACGGAGAGAACGGCATCGGCGTCATCCAGCGCCTGCAATCGCGCTATTCCGAGCCTGTTCCGGCGGTCCTGATCACCGGCGACACAGCCCCGGACCGCCTCAAGGAGGCGCGGGAGAGCGGCCTGATCCTGCTGCACAAGCCCGTCGCCGAGATCAAGCTCAGGGCGACCGTCGGCAATCTCATGCGCGCCCGCGTTTCGGAATCGATCTGAATCGCGACGATGCGCGGGCGCCCGAGGCGCGCTCGCAGGCTTTTCTCACCACGACCATGGCCTGATGGCGCCCCCGAGGCGCGGTCCTAAGACTTTTGGACCAATTGACCCGAGAGCATTGCAATTTCTACAACACTCACGTTGCGGGAATTCACCTGCGTCTGCGCAAGGGGGAACATCGGGATGCAAAAGAAACTCATCGTTACGACGGCTCTGTTGCTTGGACTGGCTGCGCCGGCTCATGCGTCGCTCTTCACACTCGGGGCCGACTTCACTGTCAGTTACAACAACTCGCCTGACAGCGGTTCGGACACCGTCACCTTCTCTCCGGGAACGACGCAACTGATCGACAACGGCAAAGTTGATCTAACGATCAACGTGGTTCCTGTCGGCGGCGGGGCCGAATGGGTTGTGCTCAGCTACCAAACGGTCAGCGCCAGCCAGCCGCTTTCGACGGCGGGAGAAAACTGGAGCATGGCGCCGGTTGGCCTCCCGGCGGCCACGCCGGTCAACTTTATCGCCGATTACACCCAATGGTACGGCCCCGACGGAGCGAACATCCCGCAGACCGGCGGAATTTTCGGCCAGACGCTGATGTCCTCGCCCATCCCCGGCTTGACGGGAAGCGGAGAAGGGAGCTCGGGGTATAAAGCGCCGTTTCCCGCCGGACCGCTGCCGTCGCTCGGCGCCTTCGCCGATCCGTTCGACATCGTGCTGAACGGCCTTCCCGCCACGCAAGTGAACGGCTTCACTCAGGCTCTGGAGTTCGCGCCGCAGACCGCGGTGCCAGAACTTTCGACCTGGGCGATGATGCTCGCGGGCTTTGCGGGGCTCGGGCTCCTGGGATGGAGCGGATCCCGAAAGACCTCCGCGCAGGCCGCGTAGGGCTCAGCAGAGATGGCGGCGCCCGGCCGACTTGCGGGATTACGGTGACACGCCCGTTTTATCGAATCTCGTGGGCCTGTCGGGCGCCGGGTCGGCGGTAGGCCCGACGGCGTGATATGAAGAGTCATGACCGGGTTTGAAGATCATCTCCGGCGCGATCCGGGACCCCAAAGTGACCCGCACACAACCGCAAGGCCGAATGGCCGAGGAGCCATTGGGCGGCGCAGCCAGCGCCGGCCTTCGCCTCGGTCTAATCAACGAACGGTTCTCGCGCGCCGGATCGACCGTTCTCACAGACGCGTTGGGCTCGATCTCGGCCGGCGACCCGTTCCCGAGCCGGGAGCCGTCTCGGGGCCCGGCTGATCTCAACTTGGCTGTCGAACCTTGCGCTCCGGACCTTGAGCGAGACTTAAGGAGCCAAGAGTTGCACACATGCGCAGGGCGAAACATCCTTGCGATGATTGAGGGCGAAATTCCAAAGCTGAGCAAGCCGGCGGCTTCGAGCCGCCGACCTTGTCTGTAGACTTCCCTTTAAATCGAGACAGCCACCTTGAGCACGCCGTCGCGCTGGTTGGCGAACAGATCATAGGCTTCCTCGATCTGGTCGAGTTTGAAGCGATGGGTGACGAGTCCTCCGAGATCGACGCGGCCGGACGAAATCACCGCCAACATGCGGCGCATGCGTTCCTTGCCGCCCGGACAGAGTGAGGTGCGGATCGACTTGTCGCCGAGCCCCGCCGCAAAAGCGTCCAGGGGGATCTTCAGATCTGACGAATAGACGCCCAGACTGGACAGGACGCCGCCAGGCCGGACGACCCTCAGCGCCGCCTCGAACGTGGTTTGCGTTCCTAAGGCCTCGATGGCGACATCGACGCCCCGGCCATCGGTCAGCCGCATAATCGCCTCGACCGAATCTTCCTTGCGGAAGTCAACGACGTGATCGGCGCCCATGCGTTTGGACATGGCGAGTCGCGCGGGCACAGTGTCGACTCCGATGATGGTTGTCGCGCCGAGGAGTTTCGCGCCCGCAGTTGCGCATAGCCCAATCGGCCCCTGTGCGAAAACCGCGACGGTATCGCCAATTTTTATCTCCCCTGTCTGGGCGCCCGCAAACCCCGTGGACATGATGTCGGGGCACATCAAGACCTGCTCGTCGCTCACCCCGCCATCGACCGGCGCGAGATTCGCCATTGCATCCGGAACGCACACGAATTCGGCCTGGCAGCCGTCGATCGTATTGCCGAATTTCCAGCCGCCGATCGCTTGCCAGCCATGCTTCGAGCCGGGTCCGTCCTGCGAGCCGCAACCGCATAGACAGGCGTGGCTCCACCCCGAGGGCGTAATCGCCCCGGCGATCACACGCTGACCTTCCTTGAAGCCGGTTACGCCAGAACCCAATTTCTCGATGACGCCGACGGGCTCGTGCCCAACCGTCAGCCCCTTGGCGACCGGATATTCGCCCTTGAGAATGTGAATGTCGGTGCCGCAGATGGTCGTGGTGGTGACTCGGATCAGCGCATCCTGCGGGCCGATATTGGGAACTGGTTTGTCATCGAGAACGATGCGCCCCTTCTCGATGAAAATGGCGGCTTTCATCTTCTTGCCCATGGCTTCCTCTCTTGAATGCTGTCAATTATCGGAGCTCGTCCTTTCCCGGTACGACTCGGGGCGGCGCCGGATATTCAGGTCGCAAGCCGCGTACCAATCCGCACTCTCCAATTAAATCAAATACATAAGATATAGCAGGCTGCTTCTGCCTGCGCGTGAACTGAACAGCGGTCGTCGCAAGAATGCTCAGATTCTGAACGGTTCGCGCCGAACACCTTTCTCAGCGACGCGCTTGTCTCAACGGCCGACCCGGTTCCGAACTGGGGAGCCGTCACAGGATGGTCCCCGATCCCGAAGGCGGTGGGAACGCCCGGTCGAGACGCAAACCGGCGACACAAGAATCGACATTTTCTTGGCAACTTGGCCGATTGCTGATATTCTATTTTTCAGAACACAAGAGCGATCGAGTCCTATGGGGCTTCGGCGTCAACGAAGCAGAGCGGCTCGGAAATGGCGTCCCAAATTGTTGAACTCTCTCGGAACGGCCAGCGGAAATGGCGCCGGCGGGCTGACTCGTTCGAACGATTGGTCAGTCCGGACCGGCGAGGAGCCGACAAGTGGAGAAACTAGCGGAGCGAAAATGGTTGCAAAGTTGCGTAACCGCCAAGGTGGGGAGGCGTCATCGCGAGCCATAGGGCGTCGAAAGACGCCCGTCTTTCGACGGGCTATGGCGACGCGGCGATCCAGGAGCCCCGCCACTGGCGGGTCGGAGTCGCCGATGGCCGCTTACGCCGACGTTTGGCGTTCTGCTGCCCTGGATCGCCGCGCTTCGCACGCGATGACGTCCCTCAGCTTCGGAGTGAAAAAGTTGCACAAATGCGCACTCAAGACATTGAAATGATTGAGTCGCGTAACTTTGTGCGCGGAGTGGGCGGCCGCTGCCCGGCGGATCGAGAGCAGGCAGCGGTTGCGACCGTGGCCTGCCTGCAAATGAACCGGATTTACCCTTTTAAACGCGCTAATTTGACAACAAATCGAAAATGGTCCACCTTAAGATTTAGTGAAACCCAAGGGACCGATCGTGATGCCTGACGTGCAAGATTCCGACCCGACATCGCGCCGAACCCGCCGCAACATCATGAGGATGAGCGTCGCTTTCGGGTCCATAGTTCTGGCCAAGACCGTGGCGTCCGCCTGCCCGCCAGCTCTGTGCAACTGCTTCCTGAAGGGCACGCGGATTCAAACCGCCGATGGCGAACGCAAGATCGAAGACCTTGCGGCTGGCGATTTGGTTCCAACAATGTTCGGCGGACTGCGTCCCATTCAATGGATCGGACGCTACCCGCTCAAGAAGAGCGATCCGTCCAAGCCGTGGGTGAAGGAGGCGCTGCCGGTTCGGATCGCCCGCTTCGCTCTGGCGCCCGACGTTCCCCATTCCGATCTTTTCGTCACTGCGGGCCACAGCCTGTTGATCGATGGCGTGTTGGTTCCGGCCGGGATGCTGATCAATGGCGCGACCATCACCCGCCATGAGCCCGAGGAAGACCAACTGGAGTTCTTCCACATCAAGTTCGAAAGCCACGACGTGATTTACGCCGAGGGCGCGCCGACCGAAACGTTGTTGGAGGTCGAAGAATTCGCGGTCAATTTCGCGGACTACCTTCGCCGATACGGAGCGCCAGCGCGAAGCGAGGCTCGCTGCGCCCCGTTTGTCGGAACGGGCGGCGGACGCGATGAGTTGAAGTCAAGGCTCCGCAGCGCGCTCTCGCCTTGGGTTGACTTCCGAAATCAGGCTGACGTGGTTCGCGACCGCTTGGAGGAGCGGGGGTTTATCTCTTCGAAAACCTCGGAGCTCGCTGATTAGCCGATCACCCGACTGACGCTTGCCCTCGCCGAAAGCTTTTCGGCCCGCAGGCTCGACGGTCGAAGCTCATCGACAAATCCTAAGGACAGCTCACGTGTCTAAATATAATTTCGTGACGACGGTCGTAGGCGTAACTTTAGCTATGTTTGCAACCTGGTCCGCTGCAAACGCTGCGGTTTATAACTTCACGTTCAGTTCGCCTACGGAATCTATAATTGGACAGTTGACCGTCGATACGTCCGACAACGAAGTGAAAAACATAACAGGGACGCTCTCCGGTCTCGTCAACGACACGATCAACGGGTTCGTCGCCAATCCGTCCTTCCCCAATCAGCTTCCTCTCCCGGATGGCGCCTTCATCTATGACAATGTGCTGCAACTCGGTCAGAGCTCGCTTGTGGACCAGTTTGGCGTCGTCTTCACCACCGCTGGGAACCCAGGCGGCTACTGGAACCTCTGGAGCGGCGCGGCCGGCGATTATTCGCTCTACCAGTCGAACGCCCTCGGCGACTATCCAATCGGCATAAGCGGAGGAACTCTGACCATAACCGGGGCGCCGGAGCCTTCAACCTGGGTGATGATGCTGATCGGCTTGGCCGGCCTCGGTTCCGTCGCCTATCGCCGGGGTCGGAAGGACCGTCTCGTCCCGAAGACCCTATAGCCCTCGGCGCTTCGATCGTTGGAAGGCTCCAGAGGGCGTGTTCGGCCCGCTGTTCATAGCGCGACTGATATCCGCTCCCGCGGGCGCCCTGCCTCCGGCGCCTTGCAGCGCGGCGAGCGAAGCGCCCCCTCGCCTATCGCCTCGCTATTCTCTCCAGCGCCTCGACGCCCTCCGCCGGAAGCGGCCATGACCGCGCCGCCGCGATGACCTCGGCGATATAGGCGGGACGCGGCGCCCTCGGCCCTGCATTCGCGCCGAAATAGACAATCGCCTGTTTCGGCCCGCGCTCGCCGATGACCGCCTGCGTCGCCTTGGCGTAGAGGCCCTGCGCAAGGCCCTCATAGCGGTCGAGCGCCGCCATGTCGCTGAGCGCGAGATCCCATAGCGCGCCATGCACGGCGGAACGAGGATCGCGAACGGCGGTCAGCCAGCCCTCGCGCATCACCGCCAGCCGATGCCGCTCGAGACGCGCAAGCCCGAGCGCTTTCGAGCGCGGGCAGCGACGCGCCATGGCGTCGGCGTCCAGGTTGGCGCCATAGGCGAAATAGAGGGGCGTCAGGGTCTCCTATCCGCTGATGCGCTCGACATTGTGAACCACCGACTTGTCGCGCAGCTGAGACAGGACCGCGTTCAGGTGCTGGATGTCGCGCACCTGGAGATCGATGACAAACCGCCGGAAGTCGGCGCCGCTGCTGGGCGAGGTCGCGACGGCATCAATGTTGGCGCCATATTCGCCGATGGTCGTGGCGATCACGCCGAGCGCGCCTGGCTCGTTGAGCAGCGTCACCACGATCTGGGTCGAGTAGACCGCGGTCGGCGCGTTCTCCAGATCCCACCGCACGTCGAGCCACAGCTCCGGCCGCTCGTCGAACTGAACGAGCGCAGGCGAATGGATCGGATAGATGACGATGCCGTCGTGCTCGCGAACGCCGACGATCCGCTCTCCCGGCACCGCGCCGCCCTTGGGGGCGAACCTCACCGGCGTATCAAGGTCGATGCCGCGCAGCGGTAGCTCGCGGGCCGCATCCGATTCGCCAGGCACGCGGAACACGAGATCGGCCGCTTTCGGCAAGCCGAACCAGCCGCTCTCGTTGTGCGGAACGACCGGACCCTGCCGGCGTTCGTCCTTGAAGTTCGGAAAGACCGCGCGCACGACGTCGGTGGAGAAAATCTCGCCGCGCCCGACGCCAATGAACACGTCGTCGATCGAGGCGCGAGCCAGGCGCGACAGCCCCCCCTTCAGTTTCGCTTCGCTGAACTTCTTGCCGGCGCGTTCGAAGGCTCGCTCGACGATCTGGCGCCCGAGACCGCCGAATTGCGCCTTCGCCGCCTCGCGCGTGGCCCGCCGAATGGCGGCGCGGGCGCGGCCCGTCACCACGATGCTGTCCCATGCCGCCGGCGGCGCGCCGCCTTCGGCGCGCGAGATGAGAACTTCGTCGCCATTCTGCAATTCGGAGATGAGCGGCGCCATTCGCCCGTTGATCTTCGCGCCGACAGCGGAATTGCCGACGTCGGTGTGGACCGCATAAGCAAAGTCGATCGCCGTCGCGCCGCGCGGCAACGCGATCAGCCGTCCCTTAGGGGTGAAGCAGAACACCTGGTCGTGAAACAGCTCGAGCTTCGTGTGCTCGAGGAACTTTTCCGAATCATCGCTGGCCAGCGCCTCGATCGTCTGCCGCAAACCGCGGTACGCCCGGCTTTCGCTCGCCTCCGACGCATCGGCGATCAGGCCCAGGTCCTTATAGACGGCGTGCGCGGCGATGCCGTATTCGGCCACGTCGTGCATTTCGTAGGTGCGGATCTGCAGTTCGACCCGCTGACTGCCGGGCCCGATCACCGTCGTGTGGATCGAGCGGTAATCGTTCTGCTTCGGGGTCGAGATGTAGTCCTTGAAGCGTCCTGGAACGCTTGGCCAGGTCGTGTGGGCGACGCCTACTGCCGCATAGCAATCGGCCACGGTGCCGACGAGAATGCGAAAGCCGTAGATGTCGGACAGCTGCTCGAAGGCGATGGAGCGGCGCTCCATCTTACGCCAGATGGAATAGGGCTGCTTTTGGCGACCCTTCACTTCGACCTTGATGCCGCGGCGAGCGAACTGGTCGGTCAGTTCCGCCGCGATACGCGCGATGATCGCGCCGTTCTTGGCCTTCATGGCCTCAAGACGGCTCACGATGAGCTTGTAGGCGTCGGGCATGAGGCAGCGAAAGGCGAGATCTTCGAGTTCGTTGCGCATGCTCTGCATGCCCATACGGCCGGCAAGCGCGGCGTAGATGTCGAGCGTGTCCTCGGCGATGCGGGCGCGCTTCTCCGGCGGCATGAACTGGAGGGTGCGCATGTTGTGCAGGCGGTCGGCAAGCTTGACCAGGAGGACGCGCGCGTCGTCGGCGATGGCGAGGAGGAGCTTGCGGAAATTTTCGGCCTGCTGGGCGTGCTTGGAGACGAAGTCGAGCTTGCCGAGTTTGGTCAGGCCGTCGACCAGACCGCCGATCTCGTCGCCGAACGCCTTGTCGACATCTTCGCGTGTGACCGTCGTGTCTTCGATGGTGTCATGCAGCATCGCCGCCGCGATGGTCGCGTCGTCGACTTTGAGCTCGGTCAGGATGGCCGCAACTTCAAGCGGATGCGAGAAATACGGATCGCCGGACGCGCGCTTCTGGCTGCCATGCGCCTTCATGGCGAACACGTAGGCGCGGTTGAGGAGATCCTCGTCGACGCGAGGATTGTAGCGGCGGACCCGCTCAACCAGTTCGTACTGCCGCATCATCGCGTAAGGCCGATCACATCCGCGCCCACCCGCCGACAACGTCGTGGCGGCGCCCGTGCGGTTCAACCAGGACGAATCAGCGTGAATGGAAGAGAGCGGATCGACGTTCGCCTCGCGGCCGCCTGCTCCCGCTCCCGCGCACAGGCGCGGGAGTGATCATCCGCCGCAGCGTCCGCGCGCGCAAGCGCTAATGTCGGCGAGGAATGCGCTCGACGACGGATTTCGTCGACTTGGTCGAAAAAAGCCCCGGAGCTTTCGCTCCGGGGTTTGCCTGATCGACCGATTGGCGATTGGTCAGAAGTACCGGGTGACACGGAAGCGGCCAGCGAAGCCGCTCGAGTTGCCCTTCCAGTCGCCCGG
>Ga0153954_1000454_pt1 | contig 32763 bp, 27 predicted proteins | sample TSFL038MetaG_FD_102277 | JGI IMG/M metagenome (GOLD analysis project Ga0153954, IMG submission 102277) | Attine ant fungus gardens microbial communities from Florida, USA - TSFL038 MetaG | ecosystem: Host-associated > Fungi > Mycelium > Unclassified | place: USA: Florida, Wekiwa Springs State... | reverse complement strand
TAGCAGCTAAAGCTGAAAAACTTCCATTTTCACCTACGCGAAAGCCCCGCGATTGACCGATCGTAAGCTACCCCATATTTCTAATATTGGGTAGCTTACGATCGGTCAAGCCCGGGAGCTTTGACGTGGTCAAAATGGAAGTTTTTCAGCTTTAGCTGCTATAGGCTGAGTGCATACACTTCTATAGGGTGATCGATCCCCTTCAAGTTTATAGGCGGGAGCTTTTGGAAGGGATATTTTTTAGGATTAAGAAGGGAGCGGTAAGAATCTTCGGAAACTAAAATTTGCATGGGCTCTGCTGCTGAACAAAGACGGGCTGCTAAATTGACGTTGGCGCCTACGACTGTGTAATTTAATCTGTTTTCTGCCCCCATGTTGCCTGCAAAAGCAATTCCAGTATGAATTCCAATCCCCACAGTAATAGGAGGGGCGTGGTCTTTCCTTTCAAGATTCCATTTTTTTAAGTCTTCGAGCATCCATAAAGCTGCCAGGATGGCTTTTTCAGCATGATTTTCTAATTGTTGCGGGGCCCCGTAGAGTGCCATGATTTCATCACCTACAAATTTATCCACCACACCATGTGTTTCATCGATAATGCGACACATCCTAGTCATGTATGCGTTGAGAAGGGTGATTAAAAATGGTGGCGAGAGTGTAGCAGAGAGTGGGGTAAAACCTCTGATATCGCTAAACAACATTGTCAGATTTCTCACCTCTCCACCGAGCTCAATCGATCCTTTCAAAACTTGACTGGCAATTTCTTTAGAAACGACTTTGTTGAGAACGCCTCTCATTTTTTCACGCTCATGTAACGAACTCACCATTTTTTCAAAAGAATAGGTCAGAGTTGCCACCTCATCATGCCTTTTCTCAACATTTGGCAAATGCAACCCCTCATACTTGCCGTTGCCTATCTCTTCTGAAACTTGAGCTAATTGTGTGATGGGTTGTGTAATTCGCTTTGAGATACGTGCTAAAAGAATGAGAGCGACCATCAATAAACCTAAGGAAATCGCTAAAAGATTGAGTGAAATTTTGGCAAATAAAGAATTCTGTAGGTGATGTAAAAGGTCTTCGATTGTCCTTAAGAATGATTCAGATGTTAAAATAGAAATGGTCAGATTGACAATTTGAATATCAGTAGGGGTGTACCTCGTTTCACCCCATTTCACTTTTTCGTCTGTGAGATCCAAATGATTCGTCGGTATTTTTTCACCTTCATCACCGAAAGCTTGCAAAAGCTTACCATTTTGAAACAATAAAACCGGTCTTTCAAGTGTCCATGCCACTTCCTTGCAAATTGTCGAAATCGAAAAGCCAATAGCTAAAAACCCATCTTTTTTATCGATCGTCCTTACCAGATCAACATAGGGGCCCTCTTCACGGAAAACAACCGTGGGTTTTGTTTGTTGCAGAGGTTTTTTAACGAATGGTGTTTGAGAAAAAATATCCCGACTCAAAAGAGCTCCGGCTCTTTTGAAGCTGGAATCCGTTTTCATGATTCCATCAGCCTCTTTATGCTGCGCAGCAAGAATGCGAATTAAATTGGACTTCTCAATAAGCACACTCTCTTGCCATTTCAGAGCTTGATACATTTGTGGAGGGGAATCTCGCAATGAAATCGGATTGGGCTCCCTTTCAAATGAAGTAAATTGAAGCCCTTGAGGAAGATCCCTTTCAGCTTTTACCAGAAGATAATTATCATTGTCCAAAGCTTGCGTGTTAAAAACCGTTCCTTCAATATTAATCCATAGCTGCCCTTCACGGTCACGCGCCCATTGGGGAACATGGACTTTTGCATTCTCTTGTGAGATCACAACAGACTCTTTTCCTTCTGTTACCTGGACAAAGGCAAGCTGTGGAACATCACTCAATATTGTCGCAGCATACCCCCAAAGATTACTCTCCTTTTCTGGGAGGGTTTGTATCACGGCTTCGAGTCGAGCAGCTGTTTCTAAAAAACGGTAGGTTACCCAAGATTCTGTCACCTTTTGCACTTTTTGATGATAATTCGAGAACACGGCATTCATGTTCTTGGTTGCACCTCTCACATCCTCGTGCACAAAATATTTTGGGACAAAATAACTCAAGATGGCGATCAATAGGAAAATACTCCCTACGCTCAAAAAAAGCCTTTCTCGTAAGCTGTGCATAGTTTTCTTTTAAAACAAAAGCGACAACTTCTAAAGGAAAACTTCCCAGTAGTTTTAAATGGGTAAAATCAATGAGAATTTGACGCCGCCTGTTGGTCTATTATGTGCTTTGATACGACCTTCGTGGATTTCAGCAATGGCTTTGACAATTGCCAAGCCAAGGCCGAGTCCTGTGGAAATGGTTCCGTGCACGCGGTAAAACTTTTCAAAGATGAGCTCAAGCTCCCCTTCCGGTATTCCCTTGCCTTCATCGAGAACTGAAAGAATAAATGTTTTGTTGAGATGAGCAGCTTCAATGATGATAGTCGATTGTGGTGGAGAATATTCAATGGCATTCATCAGGAGATTATGCAGAAGAAGACTAATCAAGGAGAAATCGAAGGGAACTTGCGGCAGATCATCTGCGATCAAGACTTCAAGACGATGCTGTTTCAAGTGGTGCTTGATATCTTCTCGGGTGAGTTGTATGAGAGTTGAGATATCTTGTCTTTGCTTTCTGAAAGCGATCATGCCCCCACTTAGTTTCGCCATCGCTTTCGCATTGTCTGCGATCCTAAAAAGACTTTCTGCTGTTTTTTCGATGCTTTGAAGCGCTTGAAAAACCTTTGCATTCTGTTGCACCTCTTTTTCGTCTCTGCAAACGGTCAAGGATTTTTGAATGGTTTGTAGAGGGCGTGTCAATTCCTCCGAGATAGATTTAAGGACCTTAGAATACAATTGTTCTATTTGAATAAAGAACAGATGCGTTCTTTGTTTTTCTTCTGAACGGGAGCGCTCTAAAAAATGAGCCAGTTGTTGGGAGACGGTATATAAGAAATTCATCTCCTCAGGCAATAGAGGATTATTATTCATGCGGCGAAACGGCAAAACACCCACGTTCTCTTTATATCCCTTCAAAGGGATGTAGAGGTATTTGACAGAGGGAAGTGTTGATGTTGACCATCCCGCTTCCTTACCATGCTCATAAACCCATACTGCAACCGCTTTCTCTTTCTCATCGCTGGCAATTACAGGGCTATTTTCGAAATTTAAATGCCCATCAGCAGTAGAAGGGATGATTTCACAACTGCCTTGTAAAATAACGCCGAGTTTTTCTTTGACAGCTTGAAATAATTGCGCTGAGGTAGGAGCTGCACTAATCTCTTTCACAATCTCGTAGATTGCCTGAGTAGATCTTTCTTTTTTGATCAAAAGATCCTGACGCGTTTTGACACGATTAGCCAATATCCCTGTGGTCAAAGCCGCTAGGAAAAAAAGGATCGCAAAAATAGTTCCCACGACTTTATAGCCGACATAGGGCACAATCATGACATTAAGACCAGTAAATATTGCAAACCATAGTAAAATATGCAGGAAAGGGAAGAACCGAGAGAAATTGAATGGATGTTTTTTGATCCGCTTTTTTTTAGCAGAAAAAGAAGAAGGGCGCATAATGTGGACATCCACATCGCAAGTTTGGGCTAGGCTTTCAGCTAAAGATCCCTTGAAAATTCTCCTCCAAAAAGGTTTTGTGGTTTTGCCTACGATCACCTGAGTGATGTTTTTTTGTTGGATGATCCGGCAGAGGGCCTCAGATATTTCGGTGTCTTGTGTTGTGATGACTTCTGCAGCAAGCTCTCGGCTTAAGCTGAGATTTTTTGATAAGGATCCTTTTTCCTCATCACTTAATTGTTTTCCTGTGTCAACATAAGCTACAACCCAAGGAGCATGGAGATTCACAGCAAGCCAACGCGCTCTGCGAATCAATTGCTGCACAAAAGGATTATGATCAATGGCAACCAAAATCCTCTCCCGAGCTTTCCAAACTCTCCCTTTTTGAAGAGAAGTAAACATCTGGTGCAATTCAATATCGACTATTTCGGCAGTAAACCGAAGAGTCACTTCACGAAGAGCAGTCAAGCGGTCTTCTTGGAAGAAATTTCTGGCAGCGACTTCTGAAATATCCCCTGTATAAACTTTCCCTTCCTTTAGTCTTTGGAGAAGCTCAGCCGGTGTGATGTCTACAAGTTCAATATCTGTGGCTCTTTCAATCACGTGATCCGGCACCGTTTCGAATATCTTAATGCCTACAATCCCCTCAATAATATCTTTGTAACTCTCAATATGCTGGATATTAAGTGTTGTAAACACATCGATCCCTGCTTCTAATATCTCTACAACATCCTGCCATCGCTTAAGATGCTTCGAGCCAGGCACATTACTGTGTGCTAATTCATCGATGAGAACAAGCTGTGGATGAAGTTTCAAAATCTGGTCTGTATCTAACTCAAGGAAGATTTTTCCTTTATATTCCATTTCCTTTGGAGGGATCTGTTTTAACGGCTCAAGCAATTTGGCAGTTTCTATGCGTCCGTGCGTTTCCACATTCCCCACTAAGAGATTCACCCCTTCTAAAACTTTTTTGCCCGCAGCTTCCAACATCGAATAGGTTTTACCTACCCCTGCAGCCATCCCTAGAAAGATTTTCAAACGCCCCTTGCTTCTTCGACTCTCATCTGATTGGATCCATTTGAGAAGCTCTTCAGGGTTAGGTCCAGTGTCTAATCTCTCTTTAGCCATTTTTTTCTTCCATTTGGTCCAGTGCCAGATTCAACTTCAAAACATTGACAAGAGGGGGTCCCACCATATTCACAATGTGTTTATCGATGAGTTTTTGCACAACTTCAGGAGGTAGTTTGCGTGCTTCAGCAATCCTCCCTATTTGGAAAATAGCCCCTTTTGCAGTTAAATGGGGGTCAACACCGCTTCCTGACGCAAAAAGTAATTCAGAAGGCACATCGCTTCCATAGACTTCCCACTTTTTTTTCCTCTCTAAAACCTGTTCCTTAAGCTTAGCACTCGTAGGCCCTAAATGGCTTCCTTGTGCAGGTAATGTATGATAATCTGAGCTAGATGGGCGGGACCAAAAATATTTTTCGCTCGAAAATTTTTGTCCAATCAAAGCTGAACCTACAATTCTCCCCTCATGTAAAATCGTACTGCCTCGCGCTTTTTTACCTGCCGTGATATGAGCTACTGCAGTAATCAGCAATGGATAGGCAACTCCTGTCAAGAAAGTCATCCACACCCATATCTTGAATGCCTTTATCATGAAATAATACCCATCCAATGGATTAACATATCGATGACTTTAATTCCTATAAAAGGGGCCACAATTCCTCCAACACCATAAATAATCACATGGCGTAGCAGAAGCTCTTGCGTTGTTTGAATAGAAAACCTCACACCATGTAGAGCAAGAGGGATTAATGTGACTATGATTAAGGCATTAAAGATGACTGCGCTTAAAATAGCACTTTGAGGGGTACTGAGGCCCATCACATTCAAAAAAACTAAAGGCCCTTGCACTGCACCTTCTGTCATATAGAGAGTGGCAAAAATAGCGGGAATAATGGCGAAATATTTGGCTATATCATTGGCAAGACTAAAGGTTGTCAAAGCACCCCGCGTCATGAGAAGCTGCTTGCCGATTTCGATGATTTCAATCAATTTTGTGGGATTGCTATCTAAATCAACCATATTTCCCGCCTCGCGTGAAGGTTGAGTTCCTGTATTCATTGCCACACCAACATCTGCTTGAGCAAGAGCCGGAGCGTCATTTGTGCCATCCCCTGCCATGGCAACAAGATGCCCCACACTTTGCTCCTGTTTGATCCGATCTAATTTCATTTCAGGAGTGGCAAGGGCGATGAAATCATCAACACCTGCTTCTGCAGCAATCGCCGCTGCCGTGATGGGATTATCCCCCGTCACCATCACGGTTTTGATACCCATTTTGCGCAATTGTTCAAATCGGCTTCGGATTCCCCCTTTGACAACATCTTTCAATGAAATGATACCCACAACGGATAACCCATCAGAAACAAGTAAAGGGGTACCTCCCTGTTTGCTGATCGCTTCGGTTTTCTTTTCCAATCCCAATGGGATCACACCTCCTTGCTTTTCAATGTATGTGACCATAGCCTTTTCAGACCCTTTGCGGATGGAACGGACAATAGTACCTCTCTCATCAGTGATATTTACCCCGCTCATAGCTGTTTGAGCGGAAAAAGGAATAAAGTTCAAATGGGTCATATCGATCTCTTCAGCACGTAACCCAAATTGATTCTTGGCCAATATCACAATTGAGCGCCCTTCGGGCGTTTCATCAGATAAGGAAGCTATTTGTGCGATCTTAGCCAGCTCTTTTTCTGAAAGGGATGAGACAGGAATAAAACCGACAGCCATCCGATTACCAAGGGTAATTGTTCCTGTTTTATCCAATAACAAAAGATCCACATCCCCTGCAGCTTCTACACTTCTGCCACTTTTGGCGATCACGTTTAGACGGATGAGACGATCCATTCCAGCAATTCCCACCGCATTGAGCAAAGCACTGACAGTAGTTGGAATCAAACAGACTAAAAGGGCAACAAGAACTGGGACTGAAACCTGTTCTTTTAAAACTTGACCAGCTTCTTTAGCGCCATAATCAGCGAAAAGTTTCAAAGATGCGGTCGTTAACAAAAAGATGATCGTGAGAATAGAAAGGACAATATTTAAAGCAATTTCATTGGGTGTTTTTTGCCTTTTTGCTCCCTCTACAAGATGGATAATTCGATCCAAGAATGTGCTGCCAGGGTCAGATGTGATTTTAATTTGAATGTGATCGCTGACCACTTGCGTCCCTGCTGTAACAGCACTCCGATCCCCACCACTTTCTCTAATGACTGGAGCCGATTCGCCCGTGATGGCTGATTCATCAACCGTTGCAATCCCTTCAACCACTTCGCCATCAGCTGGAATAATGTCACCTGCTTTGCATTCAATAATCATCCCTTTTTCCAACTCAGAGGCGGGTATTCTGACCACATTCCCCTTTTTAAGCACACGCGCTTGCACCTCGGCTTGTATTTTTCTAAGGCTCGCAGCCTGAGCTTTTCCTCTACTCTCTGCAAAACTTTGGGCAAAGTTTGCGAATAAAACTGTGAACCACAACCAGAGGACAATTTGAATGTGAAACAAAGAGAACTTGCCGTGAAAGGCCTCTATGAAAAAAGTGCACGAGACAAAAATAGCACCTAAGTACACGACAAACATGACTGGATTTTTGATTTGCACTCTTGGATTAAGATTAAAAAGGGCATGCTTTACGCTTTCATAAAAAATTCCCTTTTCCATCAAAAAGCTTGCCCTTTCAACATAACCATTTGCTCAACAATAGGCCCCAAGCATAATGCTGGGAAAAAAGTGAGTGCCCCTACCACTAAGATCACTCCGATCAGTAGAAAAATAAATAGAAGTGAACTTGTCGATAATACCTCTTCAGCTTGTCTCAGACCCTTTTTTTTGACTAAATTACCTGCTATTGCAAGACTTGGGATGAGAATGGCAAGACGTCCTAAAAGCATGCATAAACTCAGTCCAAAAATAAAAAAATGGCTTTCGGCATTTAAGCCTGCAAATGCGCTCCCATTATTGCCAGTGCATGATGTAAAAGCGTATAAAATTTCGGAAAAGCCATGGGGTCCGCGATTACCTAACAGCTGAACAATTTGAGGATAGGCGCTAGCTACTGCACTTCCCACAAGAATGATGGCTGCAGGAAACAAAATCGCAAGGCTTACCCAGCGGATTTCTTGTTTTTCAATCTTCTTACCTAGATACTCGGGGGTTCTTCCCACCATTAAACCCGCTAAAAACACTGTTAGTAAAACAAACATCAGCATGCTACAAAGCCCAACACCCACGCCGCCAAAGACTAATTCTCCTAACATCATATTGAATAAAGCTATTCCCCCCGCCAAAGGAGATAAGCTGTCGAGCATCCCGTTCACTGAACCATTAGCTGTTGCAGTTGTCAGGGTAGACCAATTCAAAGTTTGGAAAACGCCAAACCTAAGCTCTTTTCCCTCTAATAGGGGTTGGATTTCAAAAAGTGGGTTAATCACTTGTTCGGATAAAACACCCACCACAAGACTTCCTACCCATAATAATCCCATGGCAAGAAGAAGAGACCACCCCAAACGCTTATCTTTCAGCATGCGTCCGTACATAAACGTCAAACAGGCTGGTAATAGAACAATCGATAAACTTTCCAAAAAATTAGTCACCCCATTCGGATTTTCAAAAGGATGGGCACTATTGACTCCAAAAAACCCTCCACCATTAGTGCCAATTTGTTTAATGGCAACTTGAGAGGCAACGGGTCCTAGAGGAATCGTTTGCCATTCACTTTCGAGTGTAAAGGCCTTAACTGAATGGGTAAAAGTTTGGATCACTCCCTGGCTTACTAACACTAAACTCAAAATGACCGATAAGGGAAGCAAGACGTACACAACTGTCCTTACAAGGTCCTCCCAAAAGTTCCCCACCGTTTCTCCAGATTGCCGCCCTATCCCTCTGATCAAAGCCAGTAACACCGCATTGCCAGTAGCTGCACTTAAAAAATTTTGCACTGTCAGCCCCCACATCTGCGTGCCGTAACTCAAAGTTGTTTCCCCTGAATAGGCTTGCCAATCCGTATTTGTGGTAAAGCTGATCGCAGTATTAAGCGCCAATGGCCAAGGCACACCACCCATGCCCTCCGGATTCAAAGGTAAATAAGCTTGACCCATTTGGATCAAAAAAAGAGCTAAAAATCCAATCAGGTTAAAAGTGAGCATTTTTTTGGCATATTTTTTCCACGTCATCTCTTCTTGTGGATTAATGCCCGCAATCCGATAAGTCATCTTTTCCAAAGGGTATAAAAAGCGATGAACGAGTGTCTTTTCCCCTTGGAATATTTTGGACATGTATCCACCCAACAAGGGAATCAAACCCAAAAGAGCTGCTAAAAACACCACAAACTGAATGACATCAAAAACGCTCAGGATAAATCACCGAGTAAACTAAATAGGCCAATAAAACCAGCACCAGAGCACCAGCTACCACAAAATCCCATCCCATCTCCCGTTTACATGCCCTTTCCCCACTTATTTATCAAGACTCTGACTATCACAGTGTAAGACAGGGTAAAAATTTGAAAAACACAGAGAAGACAGAGAACACAAAGTCGCAGAGAATCAACACGTTACAAGGAAGTGTTCGGCCATGCCCGTAGGGCCATGCAAAAAGAGCTAGACATTTTGAAAAACCAGGGTTTTTCAAAATGTCTAGCTCTCTTTGCATGTGTCACTAGCGTGACAATGGCCAAACTTTCTCATCTTACATACTGATTAAGATATGCGGCAAAATGGTCTCTAAAAACTTCCAAACCTATCATAAATATTTCTCCAGCATCTCATCTAAGGCTATCCCTATTCTTTCATCTTTGAGTGCTTCTGTTTCCAAACTCAAATACAGAGAAAAAGGATCGACTATCCCTTCTTGTTGAAAAAGGTTGGGATGATAACGCCAAATTTCAATTTCTCCTTTCGCTTCTTCTGAGGAGGGCAATACCTCAGTTAAGTCTATGTCTTTAAGTGCATAAATGGGAAGTGAAGGTGGATTTAACATGGAATAGTGTGCAAGTGCACTGGAACCAGCCATAGGACATTTTTTTTTGAATGGTTTTATATCGGGCACCCAGACCCGTTTTTTAACTGGATCACGCATGTGTGCTTTAGTAAGCCTCCATAATTCCTTCCTCGTTCCAGAAAATGTCCAGTAACGTTCTTTTCCCTGCCAAAGCACTTCACCAATTGCTCCTGCTTTCAACTCGTCGAAAGTACGATTGATAGTCATGACTGTATAATTTAATTTATCGGCGAGCTCGACTGTGAAAAATCTTCGATTCTCGTGTCCAAGTAAAACATGAATAAGCACAACTTGTGTGGCTGGTGTGAGGTTTTTTTTTGTTTTTTCTTTCTGTTGTATAAAACGTTCACGCAAATCAAGACCCAGATCTGGCAAGCACATTTGATTTCCTGGAATTATAAAAGGAATTTGGCTTGTAATGAGACGATCGCGGTTGTAAGAAGAGATTTTTTCACTCGCGTAAATGCAAGGTCCTTTCCATTTTTTTTCGACGAGATTCATCTGTTTTTTGATTTCTGCTGGTGTTGATTTAGTATCAGCTTTTGCAATCATGAGAAGAGATTGCCAATCTTTTACTTCCATAAGGTAAAAGTGGTAAAGATCAGTTAAAAAAAAAGGGAGCTCTTTTTGCTTTGGCCATCGATGAATTTTAATAGATACATGGAGAACTTTTTGGATGTATTGGCTTAAATAGTTGAGAAATTCCATCTTTTACCCATGATAACATCTTTTTTGCATGATAACATATGACATGTTATTGTGCATTTTTTATGTTATCTCCTCAGTTTTTTCCGTAGGTAGAAGCGCTTTACTTGACTTCAGGCGGGATGATTTGTCATGATGAGCCAAAAATTTGAGGTTGAGGATGGAACGCCCTTACACATTGCCTATTGGATCGAAAGCGCCTGATTTTAAGCTGCTTGGGACGGATGGAAAAACGTATAGCCTGGCTAGTTTTAAGGATGCAAAGGTGCTCGTGATCTTTTTTACGTGCAACCACTGCCCTTATGTGACGGGATCCGATGAAATCACACGGCAGACGGCTGAAAAATTTAAGCACGATGGAGTTCAATTTGTGGGCATCAATTCGAATAGTCAAAATACTTATCCTGAAGATTCTTTTGAGCATATGATTGAGCGGATGAAAAATTATAAATTTCCCTGGGTCTATCTTTATGATTCGACCCAAGATGTGGCAAGAGCTTATGGAGCTTTGCGCACACCTCATTTTTATGTTTTTGATAGTGATCGTAAGCTCATTTATTGCGGCCGGGGCATCGATAGTCCGCGAGATACAAACAAAATGACACGCAATGATTTGGATAATGCTTTGCATGAACACGTGCATGGCAAATCAATTAAGGTACCACTCACAAATCCTATCGGGTGCAACATTAAGTGGGAAGGAAAAGCCCCTCACTGGATGCCTGCTGAAGCTTGCGATCTCATCTAACAAAAATATAACAATAAATAACGATCTTTCCTATATGTACATTGAATGGGAGATCGTCGATGAAGCAAATAGGGGTTTTGTCCCTACTTTTGTATTGCCATGTGTGTTTTGGGCTGAGCGATAGTGATTACAGGCGATCCTTTGTGAAACCACAGATCACAAAAGATGCAAGTAACAATCCAGAAAACAATACAGAAGATGAAGCCGATTGTCTTAATAAATGTTTTTTAAGCTCTGCTGATGCAATTAAAAGCACACTGCAAAATCAGTGGACGATTCAAACTTCAGAACAGGAAACCGTTGTTCAGGTGGGCCTTCTTCAGCAGGCAACTGGTGCTTTTGATACCCAGCTGAATGGCAACTTGAGTAAACTTTATCAAGTTGATCTACAATCTCCTCTAGGGTTAATAAAGTCTGATTTTGTGGGACAGGTAACTACAACGAATGTGTTGATTCAAAAGCTTTCTCGTATCGGAACTCTCTACAGTTTTGGATACGATAATGTCAACACCGTTAACCCTTTTACAATTATTCTAGAACCTCCTCGGTCTGACTCAACTGTGGTTTCTTTTTCTATTAATCAACCTTTGCTCAGAAATTTATTTTATAGTCCTCAAACTACTTTGGAAAAGACACAATTTTTAGTCTACGAAGCGTCAGTGTATCAAAATGTTCAAAACATCGCCGATGCTGTTGCTGCGACGCTGACAGCTTATTGGCAGCTTGTGGGAAACAAAAAAATTCTTAAGGCGCTTATTAAGCAGGAAGAAGAATTTACTAATTACGTTGAATATGCTCAAAAACTTGTCGAAGAAGAGCAGCAAGGGTCTGCTTCATTATACCAGCCTTTAGCTAATCTTGCTAACGCCACTGTTAACCGTCTACAGGGAGAGCAGAATGTCCGTAATGCTTACAATGCACTGATGTTTGCCATGGGGAGGGCGCCGCCGCGTGAAGATGAAAATACCTATCTATGTCTGAATTTAGAAGATTTTCCCCCTCTTGAACATTTGAATGAGTTTGGGGAATGTTGTTTTCAAAATTATCTAAGCTTAATCCCAGACCAGAGGAAGGATATCGTAGCTGCCTTCCTACTTGAGGATGTGGCTGCTTTGAACTTACAATCGGCTGTTAATTCGCTTTTGCCAGAGCTGAATGTCGTTGGAAGAGCAGCGCTTTTAAATACAAATTCAGGCCGTAATGACAGTGCACTTTATCAATCCTTTCCCTTCAACAGACCTGAAAAGGACTTTTTCATTGGACTTTCTCTTTCCTATCCCCTCTGCAATAACGTCGCAAAAGGGCTTGTCAAACAGACAAGAGCTTTGCTCTTTCAGGCTCAAATCAATACTAGCCAATTAGAAAGTCAGATCATCACCAATTTTAAAATTGCTTTCACTTTGCACAATTCTTTGGTAGAGCAATTAAAAGAAGCGAGGAAAGCCAGTAAAGACTTTCGCGCTGCAGCCGATGCTGAGTTTTTGAAACTGCAACATGGGCTTAGTTCCTGGTTTGACGTATTAGGACTTGCTACCGATGCGCTAGGTGCTGAAATTCAGGAGTACGATATTGAAATTCTTTATGTGCAGAATTTGATACAACTTCACTTACTTGTGGGGGATTTAGTGAACTGGGATGGACATACGGAATGTATGGATATTGCCGATTTTAAACAATTTTTATGCTTTAATGACCAAAATTAAATGGAAACAACACAGAAAGAAAAAAAAACAAAATCCCTTCTCAAAAGGCATGTTCTAGCAGATGAGCTCGATTCGATGATGGTAGTGGTGAGGCCAAAGGGATGGCTTGCTATCTATTCGGGACTTGCGATTTTGTTGATCATCATCATTTGGAGTTTTGTGGGAAGAATTCCCATCATTGTCAGCGGACTTGCTATCTCTTTAAGCTCCGAAGGGACATATGTTGTGATTGCCCGCGCACAGGGCACTGTTGTAGAAATTTTAGCGCACTCCGGCCAAGAAGTAAAAAAAGGAGATGTCTTGGTTAAAGTGGCTGATCCTATCAGCTATCTTGCCATCCAGGTGCAAGAGCAAAAAATTGAGGTAATGCAAACTAATTTGAAAGAACTGCGAGAAAAGATTGCTCAGGAAGATAAAGATCGTCAGGAATCGATCCAAAAGAAGATCACAAGCGAAGAATTTGCTCTTGCTAATAGTGAAGGTACTATCCCATACCTTGAAAAGGATCTTGAATCGAAAATCCGCCTCAATGAACAAGGGATTATTTCCCAGCCGGACGTTGAAAAGGCACGCACAGAGTTGATCAGAACAAAAAATGCGATTCAACAGCACAAAGCTAATATTTTGAGCCTCCAAGCTGACAAAGCTGTTGCATACAGGGCGGGAGAAATTAAAGTAGCTGAGTCTGCACTTTTCGATGCCAAAAATCAATTGGAGAGGCAAATGCTCGAAAGGTCTTTTTTAGAAATTCGTTCTGATAAAGATGGAACTATCCTCGAAATTGATGTCGCCATTGGAAATCAGGTGAAGGAGGGGCAGGTTGTAGCAACTGTTGAACTTCCTCTTACCGAAGGTCAGCAGCTCCGTTTTTATGCAGCGATCGGTGGAGAATATGGTGTTTTATTAAAAGAAAAACTGCCCGTACAAATTGAGGTAGCAGGTATCGATCCTAAGCAATATGGATATCTACTTGGAAAAATTGACTTTGTCTCCCCTTATCCAGTGTCTCAAGCAGAGATGACAGCAGCTGTTGCAAACCCGCAACTTGCAGAATTTTTAAAGGGGGGGCAGCAAGCTGTATATTCCTTGTCCATTGTGCTGATTCCGGATGAAAGTACCCAAAGTGGTTTTGCATGGACAACACGCTATGGCCCTCCTAAAAAGATTTCAACAGGTACTCTTGCCATAGCCCGTATTGTGGTCGAGGAAAAGCGTCCCATCTTCTACGTTTTACCTGAAGAAATTGGGCCTTATGTTCAAGAAGCATTACCCCATCCAACGCAGGCTGAAAGTGAGAAGTAAAACACCCACAGTCTTGCAAATGGAAGCAGTAGAGTGCGGAGCTGCATGTCTTGCAATGGTGCTAGGTTACTATAACCGCTTTGTTCCTTTAGAGGAGTTGCGTATTGCCTGTGGAGTTTCTCGGGACGGAAGTAATATCCTTAACCTTAAAAAAGCCGCTAAAACGTATGGATTGGATTTAAAAGTTTTTCAAAAAAACGCTGATGAATTGAGGACAATGTCAACCCCTATGATTGTTTTTTGGGATTTCAATCATTTCCTTGTGGTTGAAGGGTTTCATAAAAACAAAGTTTATATTAACGACCCGGCCAGGGGGCCATATTCACTGACCTTTGAAGAATTCCAAAAGCATTATTCAAAAATTGCCATGATCTGTGAAAAAACACCTGTCTTTCGCACAGGTGGAAAACCTGCCACACCTTGGCCGGGTATTTTTGAAAGGTTACAGTATGTCAAAGCACCTTTTCTTTTTTTAATGACGACAGGATTTGGGTTCATGCTCTCAATGGCTATCATTCCCACCTTCACCAAAGTTTTTTTTGATGTCATCTTGGGGCACAAAATTTACGATTGGGGCTTCTGGTTTGTGATCATCTTCAGTTTGGTGGTGGCATTGGCGTCTCTATTCATCATCGTCCAAAACATTGGTTTGATAAGACTCAACGGAAAACTTTCTGTGCAATATTCTGCTCAATATCTCTGGCATATTCTCAGACTTCCGATCTCATTTTATCAACAAAGATACAGTGGGGAGATCGCCTACCGTCTTTCTTTGAATGATGATATCATTAACGATATCACAGGCCAATTGGCAACTGTTCTACTCAATATCTTTTTCATTTTTTTCTATGCAGCTGTGATGCTTTGGTTTAATACCCCGATTGCTCTGGTAGGGATCGTGGCAGTGTTAATCAATTTTTTAGCGATGTTTTATACACAAAAATCCCGAACAGATAACTATGCTTATCTGAAACAAAGTGAGGGAAAGTTATATAGCTTTGCCATCGGTGGCCTCATTCACATGGAAACCATTAAATCGATTGGTGGAGAGCATAATTTTTTTAGACGATTATCTGGCTATCAGAGTGATGTTGCAAATACAGAACAAGAATTTGGCAAGAAAAATGCTTTACTCACTGCTCTTCCCGTTTTTCTTTCCCAAATGACCTCTGCAGCTCTTTTTGGTATTGGAGGCTACTTGATCATCTATGAGGATTTTACGTTGGGTCTTTTTATGGCTATGCAAGCTCTTCTCAATAGTTTCATGGCCCCTGTATCTAAACTTCTCGATTTGGGAAAAGTGACACAAACATTGCAAACCAATATGGCTCGTATTGATGACGTCCTTAAAAATCCAGTCGACACTCTATTTAGAAAGGAGCAAGAAGGGAACCCAGATTTTCATTTGAATGGACATTTAGAAATGAAAAATGTCACTTTCGGCTACTCCCCGTTAATGCCCCCTTTGATTAAAGATTTTAACCTTTTGGTGAAACCAGGACAAAGAATCGCATTTGTAGGCCCTACAGGGTGTGGAAAAACAACCCTGGCTCGTTTAATCAACGGGTTGTATCAACCACTCAGCGGCAAGATATTATTTAACGGTAAAACACGCGAAGAACTATCCAGAGATCAAATTACTCAAACACTCGCAACAGTCGACCAAGATATTTTTCTTTTTGCTGGAACGATCAAAGACAATATCTCTTTTTTTGATCCTTTGATTACAGACGAACAGATCGTCAGAGCAGCTAAAGATGCTCAAATCCATGATGAAATATTACAAAAACCGCGCGGATATTCTTTCATGCTTCAGGAAGGTGGCGCCAACTTAAGTGGCGGACAAAGACAACGTCTTGAAATTGCTCGAGGACTTATTTTAAATCCCAAAATCCTCATTTTGGATGAAGCCACCAGCGCACTCGATTCAAATACAGAAGAAAAAATCATGCGCAATTTGAGACAACGTAGATGCTCGATCATTATGGTTGCGCACCGTTTAAGCACGATTCGTGATTGCGATGAGATCATTGTTCTAGATCAAGGCAAAGTGGCGCAGCGTGGAAGACATGAAGAGCTTGTGAAAGAGTCTGGGATTTATCGAGAATTTGTATCCAAGGATATCGATGTCTAATGCTTTTCTACCTGTTGCTATAGAAGAACTTCTGAAACAAAGTCAGCGAGAAGAGATTTTTCCAAATACACGCCATCTTCTGATCGAAACTGAGATGATTTGGCTTGTCGGCTCCCCAGGAGGCGATGTGTTTGCTTGGGAATATGACAATGAACAATTCATTCCCTATTATCTACAAGATATGGGACCAGGAGATTTGATTTTCGGAAGCACCCCTGAAATGAAATTCAAAGCACAAACGTTCTTCTTCATCTCTTCAAAGCCATCCATACTATATAAAATTCCCCTTAAGCAATTCAGAGACTGTTTAAACCATCATCAAGAAGTGAATATTTGGTTTGCCGATAAACTCGAAAAATGGGCTGGAAGATTGCTGAGTTTTTTTGCAACCTCAGCTATTCCCTCCTCTGTTTCAGAGTTTGCGTTGAATGATCCAACCGATTTAGAACCGGGACAAATGGCACGCTTGCAAACCCCTTTAACTCCCGAAAAAAAACTGCGTTTAAGTTGGGTTGAGTGCATCAGCGGTTCGATCAAAGTGGCAGGAAACTCAACTTTAGTCTTAAACGGTCCCTCTTCATTTTTTTATCCTCTTTCTTTTTTCTTGTGGATCGAAGCCGAAGAAAAAGCGAAGGTCATTGCCTATCCAACCATGGATGTACTTTCGAAAGACAAATTGTGGAAAAGTTTAGCCCAATTTCATCAGGCTCTTTTTCATTTCTTCGAAATTGAAAAAGAAAAAGAACTGACCCAAGCCAACGAAAGAACAGAAAAAAAACGTATCAACGAAGCTGCCACAGACAAAGAATCTATCTTCACGCTTGGCTCACTTTTAGAAAAAAAATTAGCTTATGCACCGTTGCAAGAAGGGGATTCCCTCTTCAAAGCCTGCGATTTGATTGGACAGGTTCTCAAAGTCAAAATGATTGCCCCTTCACATAAATTACCTACTTTTGACGAACAAGTTCAGGAAATAGCGACCCTATCGGGATTATATCAACGGAGAATCAGTTTGAAGGGTGAGTGGTGGAAGGTTGCTGATTTCCCATTACTGGCTTTTTACGGGGCAGATAAAAAGCCAGTTGCTTTGATCAATAACTCCCCTACAGAATTTGAGTTTATTGATCCACAGACACTCCATAGGGAAAAAGTCACTGCTGTAAACGCTTCCCACTTCGATACTACAGCCTATATCTTTCACATCCCCTTTATGGAAGAAAAAATCACCTTTTTCAAACTCATGCGCTTTACTTTCAAAGACTTTTTTAAGGAAAGCTACATTTTACTTATCATTGCTTTTTTCACAGGCATGATTAACCTCTATCTCCCTTTTGCAATGAAAACGCTTTTTGAAAGTCTGACAGCAACTGCCAATATCAACCTTCTGATGCAGCTAACCATAGGTCTTGTTTTGTCAGCCATATGCCTTGGCTTTTTCACGATCTCCAAAAATTTCGCACTGCAGCGACTACATGGGCTTTCAAATAACCGGCTTTTACTAGGTTTATGGGGACGGGTACTTAATCTTCCCCCCTCTTATTTCCGTAAAAAATCAGCTGGAGAGTTGCTAGGAGAATTTAATTCCATTGCCGCAGTCACTTCAACTATCAACGAGGTCTTACCAGCGGCTGTTTTTTCGTTTATCTATACATTTCTTTATTTTATCCAGATGCTCATCTTTAGCCTGTCTCTCTCTTTTGTTGTTTTGTTTGCCATATTTGTCCCATTGATCATTTATGCTGCGTGTATCAGTGGAATGTTAAATCTTTTTAAGACCATCACAGATCTCTCATCCAACATTCAAGGATTTGTCATCCAACTCATCGGAGGCCTGAGTAAAATTCGGGTTGCTGGTGCAGAAAGCCGTTTTTTTAAAATTTGGTCACACTTGTTTTCAGAAAAAAAGAGACTTTACTTAAGATATCAAAAACTTCAGTCGATCACACAAATAACACACATTCTATTTCCCCTCATTGCCACGATCACGATCTACGCGTTTACCATTGCTTTTTTTAAAAAACAAAAACTGGGGGGTACTGAAACGTTGACCACAGGGGATTTTGTGGGGTTTGCTGCCGCTTTTGCTCTTTTTACCTCTTCCGCTCTCGATGTTTTGGATACAATCTATTCAGGTTTGCGCATCCGTCCTTTCTGGCAATCTGCCCAGACACTGCGAGAACAACCCCTTGAAAAGAGCTTAGAAAAAGAAAGAGCTCCCCCTTTGAAAGGGAAAGTTGTGATTGATCATGCCTCTTTCCGCTACAATCCCGAAGATGATTTGACACTTCAAGGTGTCAAAATTGAAGCCCACGCTGGAGAAATGATTGGAATCATTGGACCATCTGGTTCAGGAAAGTCGACACTTGTCCGTTTGCTTTTAGGGTTTGAAATTCCCGAAAGTGGAGCGATTTACTATGATGACAAAAGTCTCGAAGATTTAGATCCAAGATCAATCAGATCCCAAATCGGAACAGTGCTTCAAAACGCGACTCTCATTGCAGGAAGTATTTATGACAATATTGTAGGCAGTGCAACCTATTCGGAAGATGCGATCGAAAAAGCGATCCGTTTCTCAGGCTTTGAAGATGATTTGGCAGCTCTTCCCATGGGGCTCAATACGATCATTCCTATGGGAGGGGGCTCTTTTTCCGGAGGTCAAAAACAGCGGCTACTTCTGGCACGCGCGCTTGTTTTTTCTCCCAAAATTCTCATTTTAGATGAAGCCACAAGTGCTCTTGATAACAAAACCCAAGAATTTGTTACCAAACATCTTAATACGTTACGTGTCACACGGATCGTGATCGCTCATCGACTCAGCACCATCCAAAATGCAGACCGGATCTACGTCATCGAAAAAGGACAAGTTGTCCAAGTCGGAACTTTCAAAGAGCTTTCTGAGCAGGAAGGGCTTTTCTCCTCCATGCTCAAACGGCAATCTCTATAAATTTTTTTAATTCCAAAGGCGTCAGGAAAAATATTCACCAATCTCTGTGATCTCTATGGTAAAAGTAAAAAATAACCACCACAGAGCACACTGAGAGCACAGAGATTGGTGAATTTGATTATAATGTTTATTGAATCTTAATCAAGGACATGATAAGATATTCCTAAGATTCATAGGTGATTTATATGATTGCCAGTATAATTATTCATAACACTGATTGCTGCTCAAACCTAAAGAATAATGCAATCTTTGTAGATGCTGCCCTTTCAGTAGCTCTGTTAACTATTGCGCTTTTAGGCACATTTGGCATAATTCCTATGCCTGGCTCAGTAAGCAATGCCTTACTAGGCACTGGCGGATTCTATTTAGCAAGCGTGCTTACCGCTGTCGCTATGGGAATTAAAAAAAATAACAACTGTTAGTTCTTTGCGGACAGCTAAGCTGTCCGCAAAGTCGACTATTTAGATTCTAAACACTGAACAAGTTGGAATTTGTTGCCGTCAGCATCAGCAAACATTTGAAGCTTGACGTGCCCGGGCACTTCCATCACTTCTCCGATCAATTGCACATTCTTTTTCTTAAAATCTGCAATCGTCGATTCAAGATCATTAACGGTGAATGTAATGACGCCATTCGCTCCCGCTGGCAACTCATCGCTTGCTTGGGCCACACCGATTGTGCTTCCACCGTCTTGTCCTTGCAGTTCAAGCCAACCCCATTCTTCAGCACAGGTTTGTTCTTTTAAACCCAGTGTTTCGGTAAAAAATTTTCTCGCTTTTTTAAAATCCGAGACTGCAATCCATGTTAAATCTGATGATTTCAACATACTTCTCCTTAAAGATACTTTTTATGCTAAAAGTCTGACGGATCAAGAGTTTTACAACAAGCCCTAATGAATATTGCGCATCACACTTTTAATCTCATGCCGAGCCTTTACAGATGTAATGTTTCCTTCACTCAGCTCTTTACGGATATTTTCTAAAGCCAAAAATCTGCTCGATTCAAGCTCTGTCTTAGAAAGCTCGTGCTCTGCCTGTTGTATCGCAGCAAATGCGAGCGCCTTATCGCATGTTTCTAAATTAGTCTGTAAATCACTAAAGGAAGCGGTTCCCCCTAAAACGGCTTTAAACTGCTCTTCACACCCCGCAAGCTTGCTCTCCATATCAAGCCGCATGGCATGTGGAATATTGCATGTGTTCAACTCACCCCAAAGATTGTTTAACTCAGCCTCCAGCCGGAGAATGTCCGACTGATGGATTTGATTCGACTTGACAAATCCCATATTCCCCCCCGAAATATTTTTGCTATCACACTTATTATCTCAAATCGATGAAAAAATTAAAATAACTATTTGATTATTAAAGATTAATCAATTTTCTCTCTCGGTAGAGTGGAGATGTCGATCACAAATCGGTATTTAACATCATTTTTCAACATCCTCTCATAGGCTTCATTGATCTTTTGAATAGGAATGAGTTCTATCTCAGCTAAGACACCTTTTTTAGCGCAGAAATCCAACATCTCCTGTGTTTCTTTAAGCCCACCGATGAGAGAACCGGCAAGTTGTCTTCTTTTAAAAATGAGCTGCCGGACTGAAGGTCCAGAGTGGGGATGTTCAGGTGCACCGAGCAGACACATTGTCCCATCCCGTTTTAGAAGGGTAAGATAGTCATCCAAGTTATGGGAAGCCGCAATGGTATTAATGATAAAGTCCAAACTTCCAGTGAACTTCTTAAGTGCCTCCGGTTTTTTTGTAACCACGACCTCATCAGCCCCAAGTTTTTTGGCATCTGGAATTTTACTTTCTGAAGAGGTAAAAACAACGACATGAGCTCCCATCGCATGAGCCAATTTGATGGCCATGTGACCTAAGCCTCCAATTCCTGCAACTCCTACTCGACTATCTTTGCCTACTTTCCAATGCCTCAATGGTGAATAGGTTGTAATTCCTGCACATAAAAGAGGTGCGACAGCAGGCAAATCTTTTTCTTTGAATTCTTCGGGAACGCGAAGCACAAATTTCTCATCAACAACGATGTTAGTGGAATAACCCCCATATGTAGTCGTGCCATCGATTTTATCCTTTCCATTATATGTCAATACAAGCCCATCACAGTACTGTTCGAGATTCTCATGGCAATCGGGACAATCGCGGCAGGAATCCACCAAACATCCAACAGCAACAATTTGTCCCACTTTAAAGGCCTTCACTTGATTTCCCACTTCGCTAACCCTTCCGATAATCTCATGCCCAGGAACAACTGGATACACGGTGTTTTTCCATTCATTTTTGACTATGTGGAGGTCTGAGTGGCACACGCCGCAATACAAAATATCGATCTTAACATCGTGAGGCCTGAGATCTCTTCTTTGAAACGTGAAAGGTTCTAAAGGGGCTTTCTCTTTTTTTGCTGCATAGCTTGCTGTTTTTGTCATCGTCTGAGCCATTTGACCATCCTATAAGGTTTTTTTTTTCAAAATATGCGCGCTGATCTTTTTTTGCAAAAACTCATAATTTAAGTTTTGCTTTACAATCTTTTAGTCGTAAGGTTATATTCTCCTTTTTGAAAAACGAATTTTTTTGAGGTATTCAATATGTTTTTAACTTCCACCTTATGCTGTTGCACACAGTCTTCCGCCCAAGTTGAACCTTTACCCCCCACTGATGTTCTTACAAATAAAGAAAAAAATATGTTGATTACCGATATTTTTGTAGCAGCTTTAATTGCTTTGATTGCAACTGGGATGATCCTTTCTGCAAAAGGGGTCGATCTAGGGCCTTTCAATAACATTGGCGCACTAGGGCCTGAAGCCGGCTATGCGATATTGAGTTTAGTAGCCACAGTGATTATCTCCAACGTCGTTGTCTTGCACGTAAAAATGCGTAATCAAATTAACAAACTTGCCCAAGAAGGCAATGTCCAAGCCGCAGCAAGCCCAAATAATGAAGTTCAAGATTTACGCACACAACTTAAGGAACAAATTGCAAAATCCAATGAAGCGAAAACTCTGTACAACGAACACAAACAACTCATTGCTAATGATTTAGAAGCTGCAAAAAATGAAATTATTCAATTAAAAGGAAAAATTGAAAAATTCAGCAGCGAAAAACCAGCTCATTCAAACGATGAAACGATTAATGGTTTACGTACAGAACTTAAGGCACGAGATGATCAAATTTCTGTATTAAAAGGAGGCGCGCAACTGCTTCAAAGTAGTCTTGCGCATAAAAACGAAGAAATTAGTCAATTAAATGAACAAATTGAACAACACAAAACTGCAGTATCAAAAGTGATCGAGCTAGAACAACGTCTGGCTCAAAACGAATTAGAGATTCAGGAACTAAACCAGCAAATTCTGGCTGAAAAATCGGAAGTGCAAACGCTTACTATTGAAATTGAAAGATTTAGAACTGTTTCCAAATCAGTAGAAGAGTTAACAGATCTTCTCAATACGAAAAAATTAGAGTTCAAGGAACTTACACAACAAGTTAAGGGTCAACTAGAGGCCAAGGCTGCATTAGAAAAAGAGCTAGCGGATTTAGAGGCACAAAAAACAGCTTTAGAAGCAAAAGAAAAGGGACTTGAAGAAGTCATGGAAAACTTCCGCCAGCTAGCAAGCCAACCAACCACACCAAGAAAAGAACCCCAAAAAACATCCACTGAAGAGAAAATAGAATCATAACCAATATTAAGTGGTTCTGAAGGCTAGTTGTGTGTCGATTTCTAATAGACGAGCAGACAATTCGGCAAGGGAGATGCGTGCACAACCGATTTTTTCAATTGCAAGCCCTGCTGCTATATTGGCAAGCTCAGCTGCAAAGGAAAGAGTCAACTCGTTGGCAAGCGCTGCTGCAAGGATGGCTAAAACGGTGTCACCAGCACCGGTGACATCTTTAACTTCATGCACTTGTGCTGGGTAATCCTCCCGGATTCCTTCATGAGAAAATAGGGAAATCCCCTCTTTTGAGCGGGTGACTATCAGAGATTCCACTTCCGTTTCAGAAATCAGGCGAGCAGCAATTTGATCCAATGTGGCTTCCCTTCCAAGACCTGCAGCACTGACAGCTTCAGAGAGGTTCGGTTTGATCACTGTAGCGCCACGATATCTTGTAAAATCGATCCCTTTGGGATCAACAATCACGGGGATTGCCCTTATTTTAGCATTCTCAATCAAAATCGAAAGAAAGGATGGCGTTAGAAACCCTTTCGCATAATCAGAAATAGCCAATACTTGAACACCTTCAAGCAATTGAGATAGCGATGCAACGATTTGTTTTTCCATTTTGGGTGATAAACACGTTGGATTTTCAAAATCGACGCGCACGATCTGCTGTCCCGAGGCGATGATCCGGTTCTTTAGGGGGGTTTGAAACGAATCGTCGATGAAAATACCGCGGACATCGACGTTTTCTTGCTTCATTGTCTCAAGAAATGTTCTGCCAGCAAAGTCATTGCCGAGCCTCCCCAATGGGATCACTTCCATTCCCAAAGTGACGAGGTTTAAAATAGCATTACCAGCCCCCCCGGCCTTGCGATTTTCTTGTGTCACGCGTAGCACTGGTACAGGTGCTTCAGGAGAAATACGATCCACTAAGCCCATTGTATACACATCGAGCATGAGATCTCCAACAACCATCACTTTTTTGCGTTTCAGTTGATGCATTACCAATATTGACCTCGAATAAGGTAATTCTTTAGGTAATCTTTCACAGCCGCTTCAAGGGAATATTTCGGCTGAAGTAGGTCATGCGACTGGCTCATATCAGCGCAGGTATAGTTTTGGTATTTTCCTCTCAGATCGAGCGGCATGTCGACATAGGTGATATCTGCCTTTTTTTCGAGAGCCAAAAACACGGCATGCGCTAAATCGTTCCAAGTGTGTTCATTTCCAGAACCCATATTAAAAATGCCACTGCGGTCATTGTTTAAAAATTGGATCGTCATCTCAGCGATGTCTTTGACATAAATAAAATCGCGAATTTGTCCCCCATCCAAGTACTTGTCTGGCTCTGAGGACCTAAAGAGTTTGATTTGACCTGTCTGCAAAACATCAGGAACCATCTTGGTGATGGCTGAGGCCATCCGTCCCTTGTGGTACTCATTAGGTCCAAAGACATTGAAGTATTTCAACCCAACGACTTTATCGAGCACGTTTTGACGGCTTAGCCAAAGGTCAAAGAGATGTTTCGAGTAACCATACATATTGAGGGGTTTGAACTGATTTAAGTCAGCTGTGTCTGAAAAGCCGAGAGCTCCATCACCATAGGTTGCAGCCGATGAAGCGTAGATGAAACGGTGACCATGGCTGAGGGCATATGCAGCAAGATGTTTAGAATAGCGGTAATTATTTTCGAGAAGATAATGTGCATCTGTTTCTACAGTGCTCGAACAGGCCCCTAAATGGATAAACGCGCTAATCTCACTTTCCCGATCTTTCAACCAATCAAAAAGGGAATCTTTGTGAATGATATCAATAAACTGTTTCCCGACAAGATTTTTCCATTTTTCAGATTGTCCCAGGTCATCGACGATCACGATTTCGCTGATGTTGCGTTCGTTGAGTGCACGGATCACCCCCGAGCCGATAAATCCCGCCCCTCCTGTGACTACCAGATATTTTCCTGAAAATTGCATAGTGAATACGATATCAAAAAGTAGGAAAAAACCACAGCCATCTCTAGACAAAAAACCCTTTCCCTTATAAAACATATTTTACTTAACAAAACGATGGGATTGAGGTCTTATGATTGATAAAATATCAGGTTCAGGAGCAGAACAAAACAGTCCTGCAGCTACGAAAGAATCTTTACCACGTGTCTCTTACACGAGTCAGAAATTCGGTCCCCCGAAAACGAGTGTGACCCGGGATATCGATCACATGACAAAAATTGGCAAACAAGTCAAAGGAATCAAAGTGCCAGTAGACTTTTGTAGCCCCACCTTTTTAAAAGGTGTGAAAACACAAACAGACTCCTCAGCCGAAGTGATTAAAGCAAATACTCAGGGAGTCAACGTCGAACACTTTCTCTATCTCCTTTCTTCCGTCAAAAGCGCTCAGCAATCACTCTAAACCCTTAGCCCGAGAAAAATAATCTCGGGCGTTTCTATTTCAACAACTTACATATTAATAAGAAAATAATATTAACTAATTTTAGTTTATTTAATAAAATTAAATTAAATAAACAATTTAATTGGTTTTTGTTATGTCCAGTATACCTCCATCCAGCCCTCAACACGATGCGGATATTTTATATGCTGATCTCACTAAAGGATTTAGCGAAGGGAAGCGGATTGTATACAATAATGCTCTTAGGAAATTTGAAACTTTCGAAAGGGATGAAGCAAAAGCACTGGGAAATGATTATGAATCGAATCTTGAAAAGATTAAGGAAAAAATTTCTGACTATATCAAAGAAAATGGAATATCCGATCCTCAGAAAGAAGCTCTCGAGGAAGCGATCGAAAAAAGGGCAAACGACTTAGCGAGTCGCGTAGGAGTAGGAACAAGGGATATTGCCTATCGTGACTTGCAGAGTTTTAAAGAGGCAATTGAAAACGCCAGTTATTTCCATTTAGAGCAGAAATTAAAGCCGGCTCCCCCTCTACCACCCCGTAAAGGCGAAGCGCCACCGGCAGCCCCCACACGGAAAGTATTTGTACCAGGTCAGGAACCTCCTTCACATCTTCCTCCCACCCTTGAAGAGTACCAACAACAACAACAACCTCCCTCACGACAATTTCCCACGCCCCCGCCACCTGGCAGAGGAGGACCACCATCCCCACCTATGGAACGAGGAGGTCCCCCTGCTGCTCCGATGGCGCGAGGTGGTCCACCCCCGCCTGCAGCACGTGGAGGCCCCCCACCACCTCCAGGAGCCGCTGCAGCCCCAAAAGGTCCTACTTACTCAGCTACGCACAAAGCTTTGACCAAAGAAAGTAAACTTTTTGAGGGGGAACCTAAACCTCCAAAAATTGAGGCTGGGCATGATTTGGGAAAGGCAGGCCAAATCCCTGAAACTGCAAGAGAAAAATATGCAAAAGCTATTGAGGAATATGTCAATGGCATCCCCACCCAAAAAACCACAGAAGTGGCTGGACGAAGAGGACCAATTCAAAAAACAGAGACAGTTCGAGAAAAAGGTCTTGCCCAGACGTTAGAACCTTTAAAAAAAGAACTTGAGGCCCACGCAAAAGATGTGAATGATTTAGACGGCCTGAATGCGCAGTACAGGGACACCACACGACATATAGAAGTTTTAGAGAAAAGACAAAAAGAAATGGCTGAATTCAATCGTAAAGGAGAGCCTTTCATTTTATATACAAAAGGTGCCAAGAAAGGTGAAGTGGGTGCGGCTATTACACTGCAACCAGATAGCACTTACAAAAGCTATCAGGAAAAACTTGCAAAACTCAGCCCCGAAGATCGCAAATTTCTCGAAAGCAAAAATGCCTTATTTTCAGAAAATTTTACGATTACACACCAAATGCAAGTCAACGAAAGGTTAATTACTAGTCTTAGACATGAGGAAGCCGAGATTGCCGGACAAATGTCAGATTTGATTAAAAAAATCGATGCAAGACAACAAAAAACGAATAACCAAATTCCATTCAATCAATGGGATATGCTTGTGAAAGAAAAGGGGGATATTTCTAAACGCTGGCTTGATGCCGCTGATAATTTAAGAAAAGGAACTGCTACACCAGAAAAACAGAAATCAGAAGATGAAGCCCGCTTAGAAAGTTTGCTGAGCGAGCTTTTAATTGTAGGTGAGCAACTAGCAACTGTTCAATCCCTCCCGCCTGGGAGTCAAGGGATCTATAAAAGCAAACCCGATGACTTTTTTGGTGCCCTGGTGGGTCAAGAAGGCAACTTTTAGTACCACCCTTGTTTTCTATGCAAAGGTTTAGTGTCTCCGCTTAATATCACCATAGTGGAGCCGGAACCTGTCATAAATGCGGTGGGATGTTTTTCTTTGATTTGAGCCAGGGAATGGCATAGACGCAATGCCGGTATTTCAAGATCATTGATAAAACGGTGTTTGCCTATCATAAAATCATGGAGAAGCTGATCGGGATCGAGCGTGGAACATTCTTGCAGTTTGAGTGCTTGGAAAATGGCAGGAGTTGCAAGTCCAACAGATGGCTTGATGAGTGAGAAAGAGGGCAAGCTTAAAGGTAAAAGATCACGCACTTTTTCCCCTCGGCCTATGCAATAAGCCGTACCCTTTGAAAAAAAGAAGGGGACATCTGAACCAATTGAAGCGGACCAAGTTTGAAGCTCTTGTTCAGAAAAGGGAAAATCATGCAGCGCATTTAGACCCCAAAGAGTTGTGGCTGCGTTGCTACTCCCCCCACCTAAACCAGCTTGAGTGGGGATATTTTTTTCGAGATGGATAGCTACTGGAGTGTTTAAGCCCGTTTGGCGACGAAAAAGCATGAGCGCTTTTGTGATTAAGTTAGAATCGCCGCAAGGAAGATCAGGGTTAGAGCATGTGAGTGTATCTTTTGTTGAGAATGTCAAAGTGAGCTGATCGCCTAAATCGATCGCTTGAAAAAGAGAGGCGATCTCATGATAACCGTCAGGCCTCTTCCCTAAAACGCGCAAAAAGAGATTAATCTTCGCTGGGGAAAATAACTGCAGCATTGTTTCTATTCACCCCCCTCTGTGTTCTCTGTGATCTCTGTGGTAAAAACAAAATAAATTCTACCACAGAGCACACAGAGAGCACAGAGACCTTCTGATTCTATACCGGGGCAGTTATGCGGCGCTTTCGAGGCGCCGCATGTGTTAAACTGAAGGGGTTTCAGCAAGAGCCTCAGGAGCCTTCTTGGGAAGCGGACCACCCTCTGGCTGCACTTCAAGAGTGAAAGAGGCGGGAACGCCTTCTTTAAGCCTGAGGTTAATCGTGTGTGTACCAAGCGACTTGATGGCCTGTGGGATAAGGATATTTTTACGCTCTAACTGATAGCCTTTGCTTTGCAAAAGGCGTGCGATTTCAAGTTGAGAGACAGAACCATACATTTTCCCATCAGCATCGACCTTCACTTCGGTCGTAATCACCAAAGAGCCCATCTGGACAGCGAGAGCTTCCGCTTCTTTACGGTCAACCGCAGCCAGTTTTTCGCGCTCTTCTTTGAGCCGTGCTTGCATTTTCAGCGTTCCTTTATCGGCAGGAACCGCCATTTTCTGAGGAAGAAGGAAATTACGGATAAATCCTGGTTTGGCAGTCACAACATCGCCTTTGCGACCAAGCCCTTCCACATCTTCCAATAGTAGTAATTGTTGTTTCATGATCTATTTCCTATTCTTCTGCTACAAATGGAAGAAGCCCAATATATCGGGATCTTTTAATCGCGACGTTCAAAAGACGTTGAAAACGCTGAGAAACGCCGGTGATGCGACGGGGCAGGATTTTACCTCTGTCAGTAATGAACCTCTTGAGGGTTTCGACGTCTTTATAATCGACATCTTGCCAACCAGCCGCCATGAACGGACAACGCTTTGATGTGGGGCGTTTTTTGCGAGGCTCAAATAGCGGAGCCTCAGACGACATTTTATTCATCATACTTTCCTCACTCAGGAAGTTGTTTAAATTCGATTGTCTCTCTGACGCTATCTGCTTTTAAGGTCATAAACCTCAGCAAATCTTCGTTGAGATGGTACTCTCTCCACAGTTCTGAAAAAACAGTTGTGGGAGCTGTGAAATAGAGCAAAAAGTAGTGTCCTTCGCGCAATCCACGGATCTCGTACGCCAGTTTTTTGCGTCCCTGATCGTGAACTTTGTGAATTTCTCCACCGCGCTCTGCAATCCCTGATGTGATCCGCTCGAGACATTTTTGACGAGCATCTTCACTCAAAGAAGCATTGAGGATATACATTCCCTCATAGAGTTGATTTCTTTCTTTCATGCATTACCTTGCGGTTGATAATTCGCCAGCAAGCTGGCTGGCAGCTTCTAATCCCTGGCTGAGCCAGGCTTCTACAACAGAAGCCCCATGATCCACAAACTGCGAAAGCTGCACTTGTTCGCTGAAGGTAAAGTTAGCCAGAACATAATCTTCGAGGGCCTGATTAAGGCCATTCGAAAGATCCCCTTCTTGTGGACCCACCCCCATCCGGAGGCGGGAATAATCGGGCGTGACGAGGCACGCTTCGACGCTTTTTAATCCATTATGCCCACCAGTACCACCTGATGGGCGAATACGCATCGCTCCAAATTTGAGATACACATCATCGACGATCACAAGGATACGGTCGAGAGAAATCTTGTAATATTGGACAGCTTTACGCACAGCTGTGCCACTCAAATTCATATAAGTGCTCGGCAACAACAAATGCACTTTATTGTCATTGACGTCACCCTTTCCTACTTTACCGTTCAGCCTAAAGCCTCGCTTCAGAGTAATCCCATGTTTGCGAGCCAAGGCCTCTACAACGATAAAGCCTAAATTATGGCGAGTCTTCTCATATTTGACGCCCGGATTGCCGAGCCCCACAATGAGATATTCCGCCATTACTTTCTCGCAATCACAACGGCCACTTCTTTGAGGCTCATGGTGGGACGTACCCCTTCAGGTATTTTCAAAGCACTGAGCTTCAACATCTGACCAAGATTCAAATCGCGGACATCGGCTTCAAGATCTTCGGGAATATTGCTTGGCAAACATACCACCGGAAGATGGCGTACGACCTGACGCACAACACCCCCCAACTTGACACCCACACAATCAGCCACATTGACACAACGGACTGGAATTTTGACAGAAACAGGATGATCGTCGTGCAGTTGTTCTAAGTCGAGGTGAATGACATCATAAGTAGTGACGTTATATTGAATATCTTTGACCAGGGCTTTAATGGTTTTTCCATCGAGATCAAGTTGAAAAATTTTGGAAGAGAGTGTCCCTGTGGGTGTTGTATTTAACACTTTTTTGAAAGCAATCCCATCGACCACAACCTCCTCACCTTTTTCCCCTTTTGAATAGAGGATGGCAGGAATATTTCCTTCGCGGCGGATCTGTTTGTTCTCTGTTTTTTTGCCAGCGCTGCGTCTGGTGATAGTCAGTTTCATGTTTCTCTCCATGTTCTAAAGCGACGCAGTATAAAACAGAGGCGATTTTAATTAAAGATAGATGAGATGGAGTCGGCGGAGATAATGCAGCGCATCGCTTCCCCAAAAAGAGGGGCGGCTGAAACGACTTCAAATTTAGGATGGATCTGATCCTCGCGAAGAGGGACAGTATTGCTGATATATATTTTTTCAATAGGAGCATTCTCTAAGCGTTCGATGGCTCCTCCTACAAGAAGTCCATGCGTGAAAGCAACAAAGATGCGCTTAGCCCCTGATTGAGCACAGATCTCTGCTGCTGTCACCAGAGTCCCTGCTGTTGAGCAAAGGTCGTCAACAAGCAAGACGTCCCTACCCTTTACATCGCAGCCGATGATAGAAGTAATGCTCACCTCTTCTGTGCTGACCCGTCGTTTATCCATCACAGCAAATTCAGCATCGAGCTGATTGGAATAGGCGCGGGCAATTTTGATGGCACCTAAGTCAGGTGCCATGATGACAAGGTCTTTGATGTGAAGCTTAGCTACCTCAGCTGCAAGCATGGGGCGAGCGTAGAGGTTATCCACAGGGATATCAAAAAAACCTTGGATTTGCCCCGCATGCAGGTCCATCGTCAAAACACGGGTTGCCCCCGCTGTGGCAAGTAGATCGGCAACTAATTTAGCTGAAATGGGGACCCTGGGCTTATCTTTTCTATCTTGGCGGCTATAGCCGAAATAAGGGATGACCGCCACAATGCTCTTAGCTGAGGCTCTTTTCAGAGCATCAATCATAATCAGCAATTCCATGAGATAATAATTGGGATCTCGGGCAATCGATTGCACAACAAAGACATCTCTTCCCCTGACATTTTCTTGAATTTGCAGATAGATCTCTCCGTCCGGAAACGGCTCAAACAAGACCTGGCCTAGTTTAATACCTAGATAATTAGCCAATTCTGCAGCAAAAACAGGATGGGAAGTCCCCGAAAAAACGGTAAAAGTATTCATTTGATAATTGGGGTGGAAGGGATCGAACCTCCGAATGGCGGTACCAAAAACCGCTGCCTTACCACTTGGCTACACCCCAGCAAGATAAAACATCATGCTAACGTCTTGGACGATTTTTGCCAAGACCTGAGAGCACGTAATTTTTTCTTTCAAAAACCGGTGCCTATCGAGTAGAGTGCGCGAAGTATGGAAATCGTTCACGTTGCTGCTGAGCTAGCTCCTCTTGCTAAAATGGGTGGTTTGGGGGATGTCTTGCATGGGCTTTGCCGCTCTCTAATTGAGAAAGGGCACCAAGTCACCATTTTCCTCCCCAAATATGATACTCTCGATTTGAACTGGGTGAAAAATCTAGAAGTTCTTGAACCTCATCAGATGGTGCAGTTTGATGGCCTCAAATGCACAAATACATTGTGGCGCGGGACTGTGGATAACATCCCGGTCGTCTTTGTCGAATCTCATGACCCGCGGGAATTTTTTGACAGAGGACAGGTGTATGGCTGCCACGATGATGTGGACCGCTTCAATTATTTTTGCCTTTCTGCGGTGGAGTATCTGCGAAAAACAGAGTGTGATTTTGTCCATATCCACGATTGGCACGCAGCTGCCATCGCTGGCCTTTTAAAAGAAATCTATCCTGAGCACTCTGCTAAGGTCATTTTGACACTCCACAATCTTGCCTATCAAGGTCACTGCAGTGCAGAAGAGCTGGAAAGGATGGGATGGAAAAGCGAATTTTTACGTGCGGATGACCATTATAATTTATTAAAAGGGGGGATCCACTTTGCAGATTGGATCACCACGGTTTCTCCCACATATGCACAAGAAATTCTATACACCCAGTTTAGTGGGGAATTACAACCCATTTTGCTTGCCTCTCAGCATAAGCTTTCCGGCATTCTCAATGGGATCGATTACACTTTTTGGAACCCCAAAACAGATAAGTTCCTCCCCTATCACTATTCGGTACATGGATTGGGTTATAAGGGACTCATCAAAGAGGAGCTAAAAAAGCGCCTTTCCCTTGCGGAGGAAAATTGCCCCCTTGTTTGCTGTGTGACGCGGCTAGTGCACCAGAAGGGCCCTGAGCTGATTAAAGCCGCCATCTTGCGCACACTCGAATGGGGAGGACAATTTGTTTTGCTAGGTTCCGCTTCTGACGAGAAAACACATACTCAATTTTACAATTTAAAAAGAAAATTGGCTGGATCTGCCCATGTGCATCTTGAGCTGACCTTTAGCGAAGAGCTGTCCCATTTAGTTTTTGCAGCCAGTGACCTTTTTTTAATACCATCCCTTTTCGAACCTTGTGGGTTAACACAACAAATTGCCATGCGCTATGGGACTATTCCGTTAGCCAGAGCCTGCGGAGGTCTTGTGGACACTGTGGTAGATGAAAAAAATGGTTTTTTATTCGGTCCACCCACTGCAGAAGCAGTCTGTACAGGATTAGACCGTGCCTTAGAGACTTGGTATCACAAACCCAATACCTGGAAACATTTGATTGAAACAGCAATGGC
>Ga0153954_1000452_pt1 | contig 32867 bp, 39 predicted proteins | sample TSFL038MetaG_FD_102277 | JGI IMG/M metagenome (GOLD analysis project Ga0153954, IMG submission 102277) | Attine ant fungus gardens microbial communities from Florida, USA - TSFL038 MetaG | ecosystem: Host-associated > Fungi > Mycelium > Unclassified | place: USA: Florida, Wekiwa Springs State... | reverse complement strand
GTGGTCATCGCGCTTCAGTACATCCACGGCATCGGGCCGAAGAAGGCCGAAGAGATCATCGAGAAGGTGCACATCCCCGCCGACCGCCGGGTCGCCCAGTTGACGGACGCGGAGGTCTTGCAGATTCGCGAAACGATCGACCGCGACTACATGGTCGAGGGTGATCTCCGCCGCGAAGTGTCGATCAACATCAAGCGCCTGATGGATCTGGGCGCCTATCGCGGCCTGCGCCATCGCAAGCAATTGCCGGTGCGCGGTCAGCGAACCCACACGAACGCCCGCACCCGCAAGGGCAAAGCGAAGCCGATCGCCGGCAAGAAGAAGTGATCGCCGGATCGTTTGAACCCATTTCGGATCAGGACGCGCTGAGTTCAGGCGCGATTGAAGGATAGTCCCCATGGCCAAGGAAGCGACCCGCGTCCGCCGTCGCGAACGAAAAAACATCGTCTCGGGCGTCGCGCATGTGAACTCGACATTCAACAACACCATGATCACCATCACCGACGCCCAGGGCAACACGATCTCGTGGTCGTCCGCAGGCACGATGGGCTTCAAGGGCTCGCGCAAGTCGACGCCCTTCGCCGCGCAGATCGCCGCCGAGGACGCCGTGCGCAAGGCTTCCGAGCACGGGATGCGGACGCTCGAGGTCGAGGTTTCCGGACCCGGCTCGGGGCGCGAATCCGCGTTGCGCGCCATTCAGGCGGCGGGCTTCAGCGTGACCTCAATTCGCGACGTCACGCCGATCCCGCACAATGGCTGCCGTCCCCGCAAGCGGCGACGCGTCTGATCGAGATTTTGCGCGCCGGCAAGTTCGAGGCGCGCGCATTGCGGACGGGGCCGTCATCGACCAGCGCTCCGTCTCCGCCGCTTATGGTCGAGAGAAAAGGCTAAGCGCCGTGATACAAAAGAATTGGCAGGAACTCATCAAGCCTAAGAAGCTCGATATCGTTCTGAGCGAGCCCACGCGTCGGGTCGCGACGGTCGTCGCCGAGCCGCTGGAGCGCGGGTTCGGTCAGACGCTCGGCAATTCGCTGCGCCGGGTGCTTTTGTCGTCGCTGCAGGGCGCCGCCATCACGTCGATCCACATCGATGGCGTCCTGCATGAATTCTCGTCCATTCCCGGCGTGCGCGAGGACGTCGTCGACATCGTGCTCAACGTCAAGGACATCGCGGTCAAGATGCAGGGCGAGGGCGTCAAGCGCCTGGTGCTCAAGAAGCGCGGCCCCGGCGCCGTCACCGCCGGCGACATTCAGACGACCGGCGACATCCAGATCCTGAACCCGAACCTCGTCATCTGCACCCTCGACGAAGGCGCCGACCTGCGCATCGAGTTCACGGTGACGACCGGCAAGGGCTATGTGCCGGCCGACCGCAACCGGGCCGAGGATTCGCCGATCGGGCTCCTGCCGATCGACAGCATGTTCTCGCCAGTGAAGAAGGTTTCCTACCGGGTCGAGGCGACGCGCGAGGGCCAGGACCTCGACAAGGACAAGCTGACGATGACGATCGAGACCAACGGCGCGATGTCGCCCGAGGACGCGCTCGCCTACGCCGCTCGTATCTTGCAGGACCAGCTCGCGGTCTTCGTGAATTTCGAGGAGCCGCGCCGCGAAGAGGCCCAGCACGCCATTCCCGAGCTCGCCTTCAATCCGGCGCTGCTCAAGAAGGTCGACGAGCTCGAGCTTTCCGTCCGGTCCGCCAATTGTCTCAAGAACGACAACATCACCTATATCGGCGATCTCATCCAGAAGACCGAAGGCGAAATGCTGCGGACGCCGAACTTTGGCCGCAAGTCGCTCAACGAGATTAAGGAAGTGCTGGCGCAGATGGGCCTGCATCTGGGCATGGAGGTCACGGGGTGGCCGCCGGAGAATATCGAGGACCTCGCCAAGCGGTTCGAGGAGCACTACTAAGGAGCCCTTCTCCCTCTGGGAGAAGGTGGCCCGTAGGGCCGAGGGCTTCCACCCTCACCCCCAACCCCTCTCCCCACGGGAGAGGAAAATAAAGAACGGCCGTTCCTTGGCACGGCGGCCGTTAGACCCGAGCAGGAGACAGGCCAATGTATCACGGACGCGCCAAGCGGCGCTTCAATCGCACCGCCGAGCACCGCCAGGCGATGTTCGCCAATATGGCGCAGGCGCTGATCAAGCACGAGCAGATCACGACCACCTTGCCGAAGGCCAAGGACCTTCGCCCCGTGGTCGAGAAGCTGGTGACGCTGGGCAAGCGCGGCGACTTGCACGCGCGCCGGCTCGCCATCGCCCGCCTGCGCGACGCGGACCTGGTCAAGAAGCTGATCGACGTCTTGGGTCCGCGCTACAAGGATCGCAACGGCGGATACCTGCGCATCATGAAGGCGGGATTCCGTGCCGGCGACAACGCCGCCATGGCCGTGATCGAATTCGTCGATCGGGACGTCGAGGCCAAGGGCAAGGATTCGGGCCCCGTCCTGGCTGCCGCCGAGGGCTGATCGGGCTCTCCCTTTTCGACGCTGCGAACGGCTGGCGTGCGGCGGGCGATCCTTTCGCCCACCGTCGCGAGCCTTGGGCCGACCGTTCAACCCGTAGCCTAGGGACGGCCAGGTGCGTCGCCGGAGTCGCGGCTCATGAGTTCGATGGGGCGCCGCCACAAATCGGCCGCGGCCGGCGCGTTGCGTGTTCGCCACACATCCACCCCGAGGGCCAAGCTGGGCCCGCGCCTGTCGCTTTGCAGTGCGCTGAGCGCGCCCCTATATGAGCGGCCGCGGGGGAAGTTGGAGGTTCGATTTGATTCGCTTGGCGCTTGCTTTCGCCCTCGCCCTCGTATGGGGAGCCGCGTCCGCCGAGACGGCGGAGAAAGTTCCGCCGCAGGATCGAAACCAGGTCCGTCTCTCGCTCGCGCCGGTGGTGAAGAAAGTCGCCCCCGCCGTTGTCAACGTCTACGCCTCCCGGGTCGACACGGCGCCGCGCAATCCCATTTTCGACGATCCGATCTTCCGCCAGTTCTTTGGCGGCGGCGGCCAGGATTCCAGAGTGTCGAAGTCGCTGGGATCGGGCGTCATCGTCGATCCGTCGGGCCTCGTGGTCACCAACTATCATGTGATCAACGGCATGACCCAGGTGAAGGTCGCGCTTGCCGACCGGCGCGAATTTGAGGCTCAGATCGTGCTGCGCGATCCGCGCACCGACCTCGCGGTTCTGCGCCTCAAGGGCGGCGATCATTTCCCATTCATGGAGCTCGGCGATTCCGACGCTCTCGAGGTTGGCGATTTCGTCATCGCGATCGGCGATCCGTTCGGCGTCGGCCAGACGGTGACGCAGGGCATCGTGTCCGCGCTCGCCCGCACGCAGATCGGCGCAAGCGACTACGGCTTCTTCATCCAGACGGACGCCGCCATCAACCCCGGCAATTCGGGCGGGGCGCTGGCCGACCTCGACGGCAGGCTCGTCGGCATCAATTCGATGATCTATTCCCGGTCGGGCGGCAGTATGGGGCTTGGGTTCGCCATTCCCGTCAACATGGTCAAGGGCGTCGTCTCCGCAGCGCTCAACGGCGGCGCGACCGTCAAGCGGCCGTGGCTCGGCGCCACGATGCAGAATGTCTCGAAGGACATCGCCGACAATCTCGGTCTTGAACGGCCAACCGGCGCGCTGGTGGTCGACGTCGTCGACCAGGGGCCGGCGGCTGCGGCGGGCCTCAAACGCGGCGACGTGGTCGCCGCCATCGATGGACAGGCTGTTGACGACGCCGAGAGCGTCGGCTTCCGGCTCGGGGTCAAGCCGCTCGGCGGTTCGGCGAGCCTCAAGGTTCTGCGGGATGGGAAGACGCTGGACTTGTCGCTGAAGCTTGCGTCCGCGCCGGAGATCCCGCCGCGCGACACGCTGACCATCCGCGGCCGCTCTCCTTTTGAGGGCGCTGAGGTGATGAATCTGTCGCCAGCGGTCAAAGAGGAACTGTCGCTGGCTGGCGCAAACGAAGGCGTCGTCGTCGCTACGGTCAGAGACGGTTCGACGGCCGCTGCAGTGGGCGTGCAAAAGGGAGACGTCGTGGTCGCCGTCAATGGCCGGAAGATCGCGACCACGCATGATCTCGAGAAGGCGTGTTCGGAACGCGCGCAGCTTTGGGATCTCACCATTCAACGCGGCGGCCAGACGATCCGCACCGAACTCGGCGGCTAGAACGTTGGGGCTCGGCGCCTGCGCTCCAGATTAGGGCCGCCCGCGTGTGACGGCGCTGACGACTAGCTCCACTTCCGGTGGGCCCACATCCATTGCTCCGGCGCCTCGCGGATGAAAGCCTCGAACTGGCGATGCAGGGTTTTCGTCGCCGTGAGAGCATCCGCGGCGCTGTCGTTGGTCTCCGGCACGGAGATGGGGACAATGCGAATGCTGAAGCGGGCGTCCGGACGCCGGAATGCGGCGCCGGCGTACAGCGGCACACCCGTCGTGCGCGCAAGGAGCGCGGGAAAGACAGTCGATCGCGCGGGTTGTCCGAAAAAGGGAACAGACGGTCCGTTGTCGTCTCGGAGGTCGGCGAGAAAGCACGGAGAGGCGCCCGCCTTGATGGCGCGCAAGAGGACGCGTGCGGCCATGGGTGTCTTGGGCGTCAGACCTGCTCCATAGAGGGCCTCGCGCACGCTGCGCAGCAGGCCGTCGACGTGGGGATTGGACGCTCGCTGATAGACGCCGATGAGCGACACGCCGAGCCGCGGCCCACCGTGCGCCAAAATCTCCCAGTTTCCCAGGTGAAGCCCGCAAACGATGAAGGGTTTCGCGCCGCGCGCCGCCTCGTCGAAACTCTCCGCCGGCTCGAAGACGATGCGGTCGCCCTTGGTTAGCGTCTTGATGCGAAAACTCTCGGCGAAGGTCCGCCCGAGATTTTCCCACATCGCCGCGGCGATCGCCCTCCGCTCGGCCGGCGACTTTTCGGGGAAGGCCAGCTCGAGATTCGCGAGCGCGCGCTTTTGTCGACTGAGATGCGGCGCGATGCAGCGCCACAGTTTTCCAGAGAGCCATGAGGCCGCCTGAACAGGCATTGCGCGCGCGACGATCACCGCCAGCCAGAGCGCCACGAACTCCAGCCGAAGTCGAAAGCTTTTCGGGAATTTCATGAGATCGTTGGCGACCCGGAAAGGACGGCGACTCCGGCGCCACGGGTTGGTTTCTTACAGGAGGCCCGGGCTTCTCACAACTGCGTGTGGGCCGCGCGAGGGGCGAGGACGGCGCCTTTGAGCGCTTCGCCACGACAACCCCAGCTAACAGCTCCGATCTACGCCGCCTGCCGAGCGGGGCGCCGAGCCTCCGATTGCGCAAGACGGCGCGCGATGGCGAGCCACAGGCTGCGCATTTCGTCCGCGGCCGGTCCGCGCGGGTTGAGCTCCGTTACGCCGAAGCCGCTGCGGGCGGCTTCCCGATAGTCGACCCGCGCCGCGATGATCGGCGAGGTCAATTCGCCCATCTCCGCCAGCGCCTCGATATAGTCCTGGACGTAGACGGTGTGCTGGCCGCACGGGCATTGATTGAGCAGAAAGACGAGGTCTCGACGGATCTCCTTGAGCGCCGCGCATATTTGCGTGCTGGCGCGCAGGTCGAAGAGGCTCGGGCGCAGGGGAATGATGGCGAGATCAGCGCCCTGCATCGCGGCCGATGACGCGGCGCCCTCGGCCCCGGGCGCGTCGAGAATCGCGAGCGTCACGCCTGCACGCTTAAGCGAAGCGAGCAAAGCCGGCAGCCGGGCCGCCCCGGACGCCATGACCTCGAGATCTCTGGCGGCGCGGCTTCTCACCCAATTCGTGAGCGAGCGCTTCGGGTCCATGTCGATGAGGCGGACGTCCTCCTTCATCTCAAGTGCGGCGACGGCCAGCGAAGCGGCGATGGTGCTCTTCCCGGCGCCGCCCGTCTGACCGACAAACGCAATCGTTCGCATCGCCGCCGCGCTCAAAAGTTCCAGCTTTCCCGCCTCGGATCAGGGGCAAGAATTAATCGATGGTCAACACGTTGAGCGAAAAACCGTTAATGGTTCCTTTCGCGACGCGCTGTGGCCGACGTCTGGCGACGACGCGCCGCGCTCAGTCGTCGAGCGGCGTCAATCCCTTGACGCCGCCGTCCGCGCCCAGTGTGATCTTCTCGATCCGCATCTCAGCGTTCTTGAGCAGTTCGTCGCATCGTTTTTTGAGCGCTTCGCCCCGTTCGTAGAGCTGAATGGATTCATCCAGCGACACCGCGCCTTTTTCGAGCTGATCGACGATCTTCTCAAGCTCCGCCAGCGCCGCCTCGAACGGCATCCCGGAGATGTCTGGCTTGGCCTCGGTCACAAGTGGCTCCTCAGTCGGGCAAGGCCGAGACCAAATAGAGCGTCCTCAATGTCTCAGTCGGCGCAGCCTGGGCGCCGAACGTATGGGCGAACAAGGCGCTGATCTCGGGCGAGTGGTAGATGTGACTCAGGGCTCGGTCGACTGCGAGGCGGAAATCTTCGTCGCCGTGGGTGAGCGCGAGCGCGTAGGGTTCAAACGAGAAATAGCTGGTGGCGAGGCGCAGCTTGCTTGGGTCGCTGCTCTTGGCGGCGAGATAGGCGAGGATGGCGCGATCGCCGAAATAGGCGACGATGTCTCCTTTGACCAGCATGGCGAGCCCGTCTTCGTGGGTTTTCACCGGCGTCACCTCCGCAGCGAGACCGACGCTCGCCAGCGTGTCGCGCAGGCTCGTCTCCGTGGTCGTTCCAGCGAGCACCCCGATCTTCTTGCCGGAGAGAGCGTTGAAGTCGGTCGGGCCGTCTCCGGCGACCAGCAGGCTCGCCCCGTCCACAAATGTCGGGATCGAGAAGTCGACGTGCTCGCGGCGAGCGAGGGTGACCGAAGTCGGCTCGCACAGGAGATCCGCCTTGTCGGTTTCGATCGCCTCGAAGCGATTGTCGGCGGTCACGAGGACGTAGCTGACCTTAAGGTCCGGGAGGTTGAGCTGCTGGCCGATTTTGCCGACGACGGAGCGACAGAGGTCGACCATGAAGCCGGCAGGCGCGCCAGACGACTCGGCGAACGAGAACGGCGGCGCGTCGTCGCGGTAAGCGATGCGGAGCGTCTTGTCCTGCTTGATGCGGTCAAGCGTTCCAGCGGCGGCCGACCCCAGAGCCAACGCTGCGCCGGCTGCTGCAAAGGCCCACGCCGCGAGCTCTTGTTTCATGTTCATGCACACGTTCCCCCTGCGAGATTCTTTAGAATTCAAGGCCCTTCGGCGTCGCGGCCGACGCGTTGCGGCGCTTATACCAGAGGCGGGCGTGAACAGCCAAAGCCATGGGCAGGGATCAATGCGCAGACAGGCGTCTCCGCCGCAACATTGTCCCGCGCGAATTTCCTGCGATAGTCTCCTCGATGCGCCGCCGGGCGCGGTTTTGGAGCGAGGCACATGCTCGTCGGTGTTCCCAAGGAGATCAAGGACAACGAATTCCGGGTCGGCATGACCCCGGCGGCGGTCGCCGAACTCATCCATCACGGGCATGAGGTCATGGTCGAGACCTCGGCCGGTCTGGGGTCTGGCTCCCCCGACGAAGAATACGCCCGCGCCGGCGCGAAGATCGCGTCCAGCGGAGCCGACGTGTTCGCCGAGGCGCAGATGATCGTGAAGGTGAAAGAGCCGCTCGCGGAGGAGCGCAAGCGGTTGAAGCGCGGGCAGATCCTGTTCACCTATCTCCACCTCGCGCCGGATCTGGACCAGACCCGCGACCTTCTCGCTTCGGGCGCGACCTGCATCGCCTACGAGACGGTGACCAGCCCCTATGGCGGGCTGCCGCTCCTGACGCCGATGTCCGAGGTCGCCGGGCGCCTGGCGCCCCAGGTTGGAGCGCACGCGCTCGAGAAGGCGCAAGGCGGCCGCGGCGTGTTGCTCGGCGGCGTGCCCGGCGTGGCCGCCGCCAACGTGCTCGTGCTTGGCGGGGGCGTGTCGGGAACCCATGCGGCGACGATCGCCGTCGGCATGGGCGCGTCGGTCACGGTGGTCGACCGCTCGCATGAGGCCTTGAAGCGTCTCTCGGCCCAATTCGGCTCGGCGTTGCGGACGGTCTATTCCACGCGCGCTTCTATCACCGATCTTGTGAAGAGCGCCGATCTCGTCGTCGGCGCGGTCCTTTTGCCTGGCGCGGCCGCGCCCAAGCTCATCACTCGCGACATGCTCAAGACCATGCGCCCCGGCGCCGTCATCGTTGACGTCGCCATTGATCAGGGCGGGTGCTGCGAGACTTCGAAGCCGACGACCCACTCGCATCCGACCTATGTCGTCGACGGCATCGTGCACTATTGCGTGGCCAACATGCCGGGCGCGGTCGCCCGCACGTCGACCTTCGCGCTCAATCATGCGACCCTGCCGTTCACGCTCGCGCTCGCCGACAAGGGCTGGCGGAAGGCCCTCGGCGACGATCCGCACCTGCGCGCCGGCCTCAACGCGCACGACGGCAAGCTCACCTGCGAGCCGGTCGCGGCGGCACACGGGCTCGCCTACACGTCCGCCGAGACCGCGCTTGCGGCGTGAGCGGCGCGGATCGCCGCGCCGATGAAAGCAAGAGCTGACCCCTACGCGCCTTTGTCGGTGAGGCCGACGATGCGGCAGCGGACCGGCGCCTCCTCGTCGAAATAATAGACCGCGCAGATGCGGTGATAGCCATCTGCGACAAGGAGAGGCAGTCCCCCCGCCGCATCGCCGCGAACGAGAAGGACGGGCGCGAGCGGCTTGGCCTTCGCCACGCGCTTCAAGTCTTGATCCACATGCGGATCGTCACGCGGCAGAAGCGGAAGCCGCGCGGCGCGCAGCAGGTCCTTCGCGGCGTGATCGAGAGGTTTCGCGGCGCGCAGGTCTTTGGCGAGCGCCTTGGCGTTGTGATCCGGACACAGAAGCGAAAGATATTTGATCGCGCCGGCGAAATCCTCGTCTTCGCCCGTTTCGGCCCATTTCAGTTTTGGCTTGCTCACCGGCCGCCTGTTCTCCTGTTCGAGACCTCCCCAGGGAGGCAGTTTAGCCCCGAAAGGGATTGAAGAACATAAGCCGCAGCGCTTGATTGTGCTTGGCCGCGTTTAAGTCGGCGGAGTTCGGCGCTTGAGAGAATGGAGCGCCCGCCCGTCCCGTTGACATCAGGACCGCAACAGTCACGATTCGGATCGTGGACGGCGAGGTTTTCAGCGAATGACGAACGGCGAGGATGATGACGAGGGGGGCTTGCTGCCGCTCGCGCTGCTCGCTCTCGTCGCCGGCGCGCTTGCCGGGCTCGTCGGAGCGGTCTTCCGCCTCTCTCTCGTTGAGGCGGATCGCCTTCGCGATGTCCTGATCGGATGGGCCCATGGCCAGGAGACAATGGGATTCACGCTGGTCGTCGCGGCGTGCGCGCTCGCGACGGCGCTTGCCGGATGGCTCGTTCGCCGCTTTGCGCCCCACGCGTCCGGCAGCGGCATCCCGAACGTCGAGGCTGTTTTGCGCGGGGCGAGGCCGCCCGCCCCGCTCCGCCTGATTCCGGTGAAGTTCCTCGGCGGACTGCTCGCCATCGGGGCCGGCCTGGCGCTCGGCCGCGAGGGCCCGACTGTCCAGATGGGAGGGAGTCTTGCGCATCTTGTCGGACGAATGTTCCGCCGGAACGTCTCGGACTGCCGGGTGCTCGTGGCGGCTGGGGCGGGAGCGGGTCTCGGCACGGCTTTCAACGCGCCGATCGCCGGCGCCGTCTTCGTTCTCGAAGAATTGGTGCAGCGCTTCGAGCGTCGCATCGCCATCGCGGCGCTTGCCGCGTCGGCGACGGCGCTTGCGGTGGCGCGCCTCCTGATCGCCGACAGGCCGGACTTTTACGTCGATTGGCTCAACTATGGCGACGCTCAGACGAAGCCGCTCTATTTCGCGGTCGGCGCCCTCGCCGGCCTTCTGGCTGTCGCCTATAACCGAACGCTTCTTGCGACGCGTGCGGTCGCGCGTTGGCTCATCTTCCCGCATATCGATCTTCGCGCCGCGCTGGTCGGCGCGGCGGTCGGGGCGCTCGGCTGGTTCCTGCCCGGCATGATCGGCGGCGGAGACGCGATCACTCAGAATGTCCTCGCGGGCGGCGCGCCGCTCGCCGCCATTCCCATCGCCCTCCTCCTCCGCTTCGCGCTCGGCGCGGTGTCTTACGCCGCCGGAACTCCCGGCGGCCTGTTCGCCCCGATGCTGGTCGTGGGCGCGCAATTCGGCTTTCTGTGCGGCGCCGTCTCCCAGTCGCTCTTGCCTTCCGTCGATGTTCAGCCCGAGGGCTTTGCGGTCGTCGGCATGGCAGCGTTCTTCACCGGCGTCGTGCGCGCCCCGATCACGGGCATCGTGCTCGTGACCGAGATGACGGGAAACGTGACGATGCTTCTGCCCATGTTGTGCGCATGCGCCGCGGCGATGTTGACGACGACGCTTCTCGGAGATCCGCCGATCTACGAATCGCTTCGAGAGCCCGCGCCGCCGTCCGCGGAATCCGTCGCCGGGCCGGCAAGCCGTTGAGATCGAGACGCCAAAATCAATTGGCGAGCGGCGGCCGATCACCGCGCCCGTTGAGCGCCCCTGGGGCCCAGTTCACCCCGTCGCGCATGGCGTAAAAGATATGGGCGCCGATGCGGTCCACCCGCTTGAGGTAGCCGACCCAGAACGGCGCGACGTAATTGGCGTGATAATTGACCGCGACGCCGACCTTGGGATTGTAGTTGGCGCCGCTCACCACCGCCGCCGCGATCCTGGTTGCGACCGCCCACGGCCCCGGCTCCTCGACGCGCAGCGATTTGCCTTCGCAGGCGAAGGTGAACTGGCAGGCGAAGGGGCGGTTGCGATCCTGGTAGACGACGCCGCAAACCGTGCTCGGATAGATGCCGCTGCGCACGCGGTTGAGAACGACCTGGGCTACGGCGGCCTGGCCCTCTTCGGGCTCGCTGCGGGACTCGAAATAGATCGCCTCGGCAAGGCAGCGCATCTGCCGCGCGCTGTCCTTCGGGTCGATGAGCGCGGCGTAGTTGGGCTTGCCGTCGGTCTCGGAGATCTGCGGAACTGTCGTCACGCCCGAGCCATCGGTCTCGACGGCGACCACGACGCCGTCGCTCGAGGTGGGCGAGGAGGAGTTGAGCGCGAATTCGAGCGGTAGGGCGGGCGTCGCGCCGTCTTCGAAGGTGAGCGGTCGAGGCTCGTCATCGGCGCCGTCGTCCGGGCGCGGCGGACTCATCGTATGACCGGGATCGAACTCGCTGTCGCCGGGAGCGTGAATCTCGTAGGGCGAGGCGTTGCGCGCGTAAGGATCGCCTTTGGCTCTCTTCTCGTTCAGACGTTTTGCGTTGAGGCTCGGAGGGCCGATGAGCGGATCGCCCTTCGCGCCCCGATCGACCGCGGGAAATGGGCGTCCACTCCCCTTCAGCGCAGCGTTGGGCTCGACTCCGTCGGGATCCGTCGTCAGCGCGTCGCGATCGCCTGTCTCGCGGCGGGCCTGGACAATCGGAAGAGGGGCGCCGTCCTCGTCCACCGCCCGTAGTGGCTGCCGCGCGATTGGCCGCTCGACCAGCGCGGCGGCGCCGGTCAACTGGCTGCGGGCGAAAGCGCTTGTGAACTGGGCTGGCTCCTGTCCCGCTTCCGCGGTGATGGAGACGAGCACCGCGAAGGCCATGCACCAGGGCGCGGCGACCGAAACAGCCCATTCGATACGCGAACGACCCATACCTGAAGCGCGCGCCCGTACGTTGGTTTGACGTCCCCACGCCGCCGCTTAATGAAAAGCGAACAATGCGAACCATTTTCTTTATCGGCGCTTAACCTTGCCGACCCGTTACCAAGGGTCATGCGAAGGCGTCCCGGTTTGAGGCAGGGAAGGAGGAAGGACGATCCTGGGAGAAAGGCCGCGTGAAGCCGCGCTCGGTCTGATACGAACGGGGTCGAAGAGCCGGTAACCGCCAAGGGGGGCGCCGGGATGCGGGCTCATCCGCCGGCCTCATCCTGAGCCGCCCGCGAAGCGGGCGCTCCTCAGAACGAGGTCCGAGGGCGGTGATTGGCGGCCGCAGGACCTGGAAAATTCTCTTCACGGCTTTGGGAGCCGCGCGTGTTGTTCAAAGGCCAGTGTCACTGCGGCGCGCTTCGCGTCGAATTGGCGTCCGAGCGCCCGCCGGGCGAGCAGGCGCTCGGCGCCTGCCAATGCTCGTTCTGCCGCAAGCATAATGCGAGGGCGCTGTCCGACCCGAAGGCGCATGTGACGCTGCGGGCGGTCGATCCGGAGCACCTTCAAAGATATGCGTTCGGCCTGCGAACGTCCGAGCAGATTATCTGCCGGCGGTGCGGCGTCTATGTCGCAATGACCCTGACGGACGGGGATCGCGTGTGGAGCGTCATCAATGTCGACGCGCTCGACGACCGGGCGCTGTTCACCCGCGCGCCCGAACCGCGCGACTACAGCGCGGAGGATCGCGAGGGCCGCATCGCACGCAGAAAGGCTCGCTGGTGTCCGACGACGCTCGTCGGCTGGCCTGCGCCTGCCTCGGAGTAGGACAAATTGCGTTTGGTCGAACCGTGATCGTCATCGCGACCCCCGGATCAAGTCCGGGGGGAAGCGATCCAGGAGTCGTCGGGCGCCCTGCGGCTTCTGGATCGCCGCGTCGCTTCGCTCCTCGCGATGACGATTCCATCCGAACGCGGTTCGCTAGGGCGCGCTCCCGAGGTTTCTTGCTCCTCAACCAAGATCGCGCGACAGATGTCCTGGCCCTGGACCTCGTCGTCATCGCCACCGCTCGTTCCGCTGGCCGCGCTCTCGGCCGAAGAAGAGTTCCTTGATCTCGCTGATGATTTTGGCGCCGTCGAGCGCGCCGTGGACGGAGGGCGCATTGACGAGCGCGGTCTGGGCCGTGTTCAGCGCGCGCTGCGCCTCATCAACTGTGAGGACGTTCTTTTGGATCAGAACCTCGAGCGTCGCCATAGCCAGAGCTCCGCCGACCATGGCCGTTCCGAGCGGACGACTGAAGGATGCGTTGGACATCGCTGAGCTCTCCAAAGACCCCAGAAGAGGGGTTCTCCGCTTCGGTCGTCTCGCCCTTTCGGGCGGGGGCGGGCGCGAGACGGGCGAAGATTGCGCCCGCGCAAACGCGGGGGCCGCCGACGGGACGGGCGTGCGCCGCTCGCTTTGGCGGCTGAGCCCGCCGGCGCGGTTTCAGGCGGCGATCGAGTCGAGGGCGACGTAACGTTCACCGTCCCAGACCCGCGAGCTCGGCGGCTTGTAGGCCATTCGGCAATGGCCTGCGCAATAGGAGCGCCCTTTCGCCGTCTGGATTCCGCAATAGACGAATTCTTCGCTCGTCGGATCGCCGACCGGCCATCGGCAGGCGCTTTCTCCGATGTCGTCGAACCCGACCTTCAGCATCTCTCCGACCTCGGCTTGGGCGAACGCCCACGCCGGTTTGCGCTCGCGCGGGATGGACGGGACGGAGGGGCGCTTCCAGAGCGCATCCGTGCGTGCGATCGCCGGACGGCGCGGCCGTTCGGTGACCGACCGTGGCGCGCGCGGCGCCGAACACATGAGATTACCGGTGAGCTTGACGCCGATCCGGTTGGCCTTGCCGATCACGGCGTTGCGCGACGACGCGCCGAGCGCCGCTGCGATCACGCTCGCGCTTTTTCCTTCGAGCGCCATCTGCCTCAGAGTTTCGATCGCCGCCTCGGTCCACATATCCACGCCCCTCTTTACTGCGCTGTGAGTCCAGCTTGATGAAAACCGCCGCTTCCGCTGCGTTCGAAGCCGAATTGAGGTTGAACATTGTCCCGTTCGTCCCTCTCGGCGGCTTGTCCCTCAGGTTGTATTTTATAGTTAATACAACCTTACGTTGACATTGGCAATGGCCAATTTGTCAGGTTTTGTCACGAGCCTCGGATCGGGCCTGCAGCCGCCGAGTCAGCGGCCCTCTTTTTCTAGCGGCGGGAGCTGGATCGACGCTGACTCTGAGGAAAAGCGGGCCTTCGAGCTGGAAAACTGGACAAACGGAGGCGCCGCCGCCATTGTCCGCGACAACAACGCCCTGTGAGGAGACCGATCGGATGAACACCGCCGCCGCCGTCAAGCCCGCGCCGCGCGCGGACGTTCCCAACGACCTGAGCGCCTTCTGGCTGCCGTTCACACCCAATCGCGCCTTCAAGAAGAAGCCGCGGCTCATTTCGCGCGCGAAGGACATGCATTATTTCACGCCCGAAGGGCGCGCCGTCCTCGACGCCACGGCGGGTCTGTGGTGCTGCAACGCCGGCCACAACCGCGCCCCGATCGTCGCGGCGATCCAGCGCCAGGCGGCGGAGCTCGATTTTTCTCCGACCTTCCAGTTCGCCCATCCGCAGGCGTTCCAGCTGGCCTCTCGGCTCGCGGAGCTCGCGCCCGGCGATCTCGATCACGCGTTCTTCTGCAATTCCGGCTCGGAGGCGGCCGACACGGCGCTCAAGATCGCGCTCGCCTATCACAATGTGCGCGGGCAGGCGTCGCGCACGCGTCTGATCGGCCGTGAGCGCGCCTATCACGGCGTCGGCTTTGGCGGCATTTCGGTTGGCGGCATGGTCAACAACCGCAAGCACTTCGGCTCGCTCCTGGCCGGCGTCGACCATCTGCCGGCCACCTACAATCGCGAGCATCAGGCCTTCACCAAGGGCGAGCCGGAGTGGGGCGCCCATTTCGCCGACGCGCTCGAGAGCATCGTGGCGCTTCACGACGCGTCCACCATCGCCGCAGTGATCGTCGAGCCGATGGCGGGCTCGACCGGGGTCCTGCCGGCGCCCAAGGGCTATCTCAAGCGCTTGCGCGAGATCTGCGACAAATACGGCATTCTGCTCATCTTCGACGAGGTCATCACTGGATTTGGCCGTCTTGGCGCGCCCTTCGCCGCCGAGCGTTACGGCGTCCAGCCCGACATGATCACCTTCGCCAAGGGGGTGACTTCAGGCACGGTGCCGATGGGCGGAGTGATGGTGCGCAAGGGCGTGTACGACGCCTTCATGCAGGGTCCGGAGCACGCCATCGAGCTCTTCCACGGTTACACCTATTCAGGCCACCCGCTCGCTTGCGCTGCGGCTCTCGCGACGCTTGACGTCTATCGCGACGAGCGCCTGTTTGAGCGCTCGAAGTCGCTCGAGCCCAAGTGGTATGACGCCATCATGGGCCTGAAAGGCCTGCCCAACGTCCTCGACATCCGCTGCGTGGGCTTGACCGGCGCGATCGACCTTGCGCCGATCCAGGGCAGCCCGGGCGAGCGCGTCTACCGAGTGCTCGAGCACTCGTTCCACAACGCGGGCATCATGATCCGTCCGGCGGGCGACACGATCGAGCTCACCCCGCCGCTGATCGTCAGCGAGAACGAGATCGGCGAGATCATGGACAAGGTCGGCGCCTCGATCAAAGCGGCGGCGTAAAGGCTTACGACAGGACAGGAAAGGCGAGGGCGGGAGAGATCGGAGATGCCGAAGCATGACGTCACCAAGCTCAATGTGGCGATCGACAGGCTTCTGGCGACGACCGAGAATCCCCGTCATCGCTTTCTGCTGCAGGCCTATTCGCGTCACCGCTACCTGGAGGTGGCCGGCCGCTACGAAGAGATTTTCGCTCCTGACATGATGGTCGAGACGCCGTGCTACCACTTCAAGGCGGCCGGCATCAAAACCAAGCTCGAGGGTCAAGCGAACGTAAAGAACCTCTATCGGCTCTGGAGCGAGACGAACCAGAGCATTTTCTATGTCGAGAGGGAGCAGGTCGCCGTCGCCGACAATTTCGTCGCCTCGACGTCGCTCTTCTATCAGCAGGTCTGGGGCCGCTCGCTCACCCTCAACAAGGCGCTCGGCTATTTGCCGGGGTTCCTCTCGGACCGCATTCTGAAGCGCGTTCTCGCCGCCAAAGGCATGAAGGCCGACGAGAACGCGATGTACCTCTATTCGAATTTCCTAGAGATGGTCTGGCCTTATGACGATGAAGGGCGATTGGTCGGGGAGGATGTTTGGGAGCCCGATCCGGATCGGGCGGATATTGTGAAGCTCGACCCTGCCGACGTGCTGACGACCGCGGAAGCGTGCAAGTTGCTCGCGCCTTTGATCAAGCCCTTGCCCGCTTTCGACAAGGGTGTCCATGGCGCGCGCGAACCTAGTCTTGCTCATTGATCGTCTTCACCAGGCCGACATTCACGCCGCCCTTCCGAGCGACACGATTGAGCTGACGCCACTGGTTATCCTCAGCGAGGACGAGATCGATCAGAGCCGCGGCGTAGGCTAGGGCAGGGCGCAAGGCCTAGAGCCGAGGGGCGCTTCTGGGGTGCGGCGACGGTCATTGGAGTTTCCTTCCGCCGGAGCCGCGCATGTCGCCTTTGCTCTTTGCGCTTTTCCTAGCGACTTTCGCTATCGGGACGACCGAATTCGCCGTCGTCGGCTTGCTCCCCGACATCGCCGCCGGCCTCGGGGCCAGCATTTCGCAAATGGGTCTCCTGGTCAGCGGCTATGCGATCGGCGTGGCCAGCGGCGGACCGATCGTCGTCGCGCTCACCTCGTCGCAGCCGCGCAAGCGGACGCTGCTGCAACTCTGCGCCATCTTCGTCGCGGGTCACGCTTTGGCGGCGCTTGCGCCGGACTACGGCTTCCTGATGGGCGCGAGGGTGCTTGCGGCGATTTCGCACGCCTCTTTCCTTGGCATCGCCGCGATCGTGGCGGCGGCGAGCGTTCCGCCTGAGCGCAGCGCCCGCGCAGTGTCTCGCGTATGGCTCGGTTTCTCCGCCGCGAGCCTCGTCGGCGTCCCTGGCGCGACAGAACGCGTCGCCGCTAACAAGAAGGGGCGCGCCCGCGCCCGCCGCACGCGGGCGGGAAGGTCGCGGTCTCAGGCGTGCGAGAGGCGCCGCCGCCCGGCCAGTCCCAGCCCCGCGAAGCCGAGCGCCATCAGGGCCCAGGTGGCCGGTTCCGGAGCCGCTGACGAGGAGACGAGCGTAATCGTCGGGGCGACGGTCGTGTAAGCCGTGACATCAAAGCCGGAGAATCCCCCCGTCAAATTGGTCCAGGTATAGTGGAACAGGGCGATGGGGTTCGGCGAGCGGATGGCGCAGTCCGGATCGGCTACGGCGGGCAGGCCCATGCAGACGATTCCCGAAATATTGGGACTCGAATGGCTGCCCTTGACGAACAGGGAGGCCGGGCCGCCGGTGGTGTTGTAGCTGAAGAGCGTCAGGTCGCCCAAATCGAGCGGCCCCGACACCGAAACGACGTTGGAAAAATGGACGGTCGCCTCGAACGAGGTCAGGTCGGCGAGCCGAATATAGCCGTCGCTCTCGACAGCGCCGGTGAAGGTTCCGGTAATCCCGGCGTCGATATAGGGAGGTCCGCTCTGGCCGTTGATCGCATAGGAGCCGCTCGTGAACGAAAAGGTGTCGATCGTCGCGTGAGCGGGCACAGCCAGCATCGTGAGGCCGATCAATCCCGACAGTCGACTTGCCATGAAACGCGCTTCCATTCCCCATCCCCCCGATAACGGACGTAAGCGTAAGACATAACCCGCCGCCGGGTCTGGGTTCAATCGTCGGCGCGTCGCGGACCGCCGCCTCCGCTCGACCGGCGGGAAAGCGCGCAGGCCTGCGATTTGGGCGCCCGACGCGCTTCCCTTTCGCCGCGCGCGATGTATGAATTCCTGCTCGAGCGTCGGCGAACGCCCGCGGGGAAGCGTCAGGCGCCAAGCATGGGAGCAGGCTGATGGCGCGCAAATTCGTGAGAGCGATCGGGCTTGGCGGAGCGCTGGCGGCGGGCCTTGCCCTTGCGCCAATGGCTTTCGCCAAGGAATGGAAGACCGTCGTCATCGGCATGGAGGGGGCGTACGAACCCTGGAACCTGACCGACTCGAGCGGCAAGATCGTCGGCTTCGAGGTCGACCTCGCGAACGACCTCTGCAAGCGCGCGGGCCTCGAATGCAAGGTCATCGCGCAGGACTGGGACGGCATGATCCCGGGCCTCAAAGCCGGCAAGTTCGACGTGATCATGGACGGCATGTCGATCACCGACGAGCGCAAGAAGGAGATCGACTTCTCGAAGCCTTACGCTGCTTCCCCCGGCTCGTTCCTCGCGCCGAAGGACAGCCCGCTCGCCGAGGCGCCGAGCGCCGGCAAGCTCGTCAATCTCGACAAGGACGCAGCCGCCGGCGACGCGGCGATCAAAGGCGTGCAGGCGGCGCTCAAGGGCAAGACGCTCGGCGTGCAGGTGTCGACGACTCACGCGAATTTCGCGAGCCAATATCTCAAGGACATCGCGACGGTGAAAGAATACAAGACGACCGACGATCGCGACCTCGACCTCAAGTCGGGCCGCATCGACGCCTCGCTCGATGATCTTCCAACCAATATGGCGACCGCCTCGAAACCGGACGCTTCCGAGCTTGCGATCGTGGGGCCGAAGTTGATCGGCGGCGTGTTCGGAACGGGCGAAGGCATGGGGCTGCGCAAAGAGGACGCGGATCTGACGGCCAAGTTCGACAAGGCGCTCGCCGCCGCGATCGCTGACGGGACCGTCAAGAAGCTCTCCGAGCAGTGGTTCAAAGTCGACATGACGCCCCAGTCTTAGGCCTTTAGCGCGCGCTCAGGTTGAGAGGCGCGCGCTCGCGGGGGCGCCGAAGTGGATCTGGCGATCTTCGGCTTTGGCAAGGGCGGTTGGGGCCTCGCGCTTCTCGAAGGCGCGGCGATGACCCTTCTCGTCTCCGCGTGCGGGCTCCTGATCGGCGCGGCGATCGGCGGGCTTATCGCCCGGGCGCGGCTTTCAGGAAGGCTGCTCGCGGGCGCCGTGGGCCAAGCGTACGCCGCTCTGTTCCGTGGCCTTCCCGAGCTCCTCGTCGTCTATTTCGTCTATTTCGGCACCTCGACGCTTCTGACCGAAACGGCGCATACGCTTGGCCACGAGGGGTTTGTCGGCGTGCCGGCCTTCGCAGCCGGCGCGCTCGCCGTCGGCGTCATCTCCGGCGCCTATCAGGCCGAAGTGTTCCGCGCCGCCTATCTCGCCATTTCGCGCGGCGAACTCGAAGCTGCGGTCAGCGTCGGCATGAATCGGACCCTGATGACCCGCCGCATCATTCTGCCGCAGGTGCTGCGCTTTGCATTGCCAGGCCTCGGCAATCTCTGGCAATTCGCGCTCAAGGATTCGTCGCTGATCTCGGTCACCGGCCTCACCGAACTCATGCGGGTCGCCCAAGTCGGCGCGGGCTCGACCCATCGGCCCTTCGCCTTCTATCTGGGCGGCGCGGTTCTCTATCTCGTGATCACCATCGCGACGAGCCGCGTCTTTGACATCGCCGAAGGGCGCGCCACACGCGGCATGCGCCGCGCTGCGAGTTGAGGCGGCGATGGATCTCGATTTCATCACGAAGACCTTCCTTCGTCTTCTCGCTGCTCTGCCGCTTACGCTCTCGGTCTGGTTCCTCTGCGTCACGCTCGGCGCGCTCATCGCCGCGGCCGTGACCTGGATGCGCCTCAGCGGCGTGAGACCGCTCGAACTCTTCGCGCGCGCCTATGTCACGGTCTTTCGCGGCACGCCGCTCCTGATCCAGCTCTTTGTCGTCTATTACGGGCTCGCGTCGCTGCCGGCCGTGCGGGCGAGCTTCGCCTGGCCGTTCCTGCGCGAGGCGTTCAACTGCGCGGTTCTGTCGCTCGCGCTCTGCACCGCCGCCTATCAGGCCGAGATCTTTCGCGGCGCGCTTCTCGCCGTGCCGCATGGACAGGTCGAGGCGGGGCGCGCCTGCGGCATGTCACGGCTGCTCATGTTCCGCAGGATCATTTTTCCGATCGCGCTCAGGCATGCGCTGCCCGCTTATTCGACCGAGATGATTTCGATGGTGAAGTCGACGGCGCTCGTCTCGCTGGTCACTTTATGGGATGTGATGAGCGTCGCCCTCAAGATCCGCAACGACACGCTCGTCACCTATCTGCCGCTCGTCCTTGCAGGGGCGATCTATTTCGTCGTCAATTACGCGATCGCCGCGGCGTTCCTCGCGCTTGAGCGGCGCCTGACGCCGCACCTCAAGCCGCGGCCGAGTTGAGACCGATGGCTAGGCGCCATCTGACCGACGAACTTCGCGGGCGCCGCCCCCTCCACCCTCCTCCCCCGCTTCGCGAGAGAGGATGGCCGACCCGCGGCAGTCGACGCCTATCCTCCCTCGCGAAGCGGGGGAGGGGGACCGGCCGAAGGCCGGTGGAGGGGGCTCGCCGAACGCTGGGATCCGAAAACAATTTGCGCGCCCGAGGAGATAGCCGATGCCCGCCGCGACGCCAGCCCTCACTGTCGAGAATATGTACAAGAGCTTCGGCCGGCTCGAAGTCTTGCGCGGCGTGTCGCTGACCGCGAACGACGGCGACGTGATCTCGATCCTTGGCTCGTCAGGCTCGGGCAAGAGCACGTTTCTCCGCTGCATCAATCTGCTTGAGACGCCGGACAAAGGGGTGGTCACGGTGGCGGGCGAGACGATCAAGATGCGCGAGCGCCGCGATGGGCGCGCCGAGCCTGCCGACCGGCGCCAGGTCGACCGCATCCGCTCCGAACTCGGCATGGTGTTCCAGAGCTTCAATCTATGGTCGCATCTGACGGTCTTGGAGAATTTGATCGAGGCGCCGGTGCATGTGCAGAGACGTCCGCGGGCGGAATGCATCGAGGAGGCGCGCGCGCTCCTCGCCAAGGTCGGCATGTCCGAGCGGGAGAACTATTACCCCGCCCATCTCTCGGGCGGCCAGCAGCAGCGCGCCGCCATCGCCCGCGCGCTCGCCATGCGCCCGAAGGTGATGCTGTTCGACGAGCCGACCTCGGCGCTCGATCCCGAACTCGTCGGCGAAGTGCTGCGCGTCATGCGCGCGCTCGCCGAAGAGGGGCGCACCATGCTGGTCGTCACCCACGAGATGGGCTTCGCCCGCGACGTCTCGACCCGGGTGATGTTTCTCCATCAGGGGCTCGTCGAGGCGGAAGGGCCGCCGCAGGAGCTTTTCTCCGGCTCGACTTCCGACCGCTTCCGCCAGTTCATCTCCAAAGAGCGTGGGTAGAGGCGCCCATGCCCCGCCTCTTCACCGGCCTCGAACTGCCCGAGGCCGTCGTCGGCCGGCTCACGCTTGTGCGCGGCGGGATCGTCGGCGCGCACTGGCTCGAGCCCGAGGATTTTCACATCACGCTGCGCTTCATCGGCGACGTCGATGGGAGCCTCGCGCGCGATATCGACGAGACGCTCGGCGACATCCGCAAGCCGCAAGCGCCGGTCGTCTTCGAGGCTCTGAGCTGGTTCGGCGGCGACAGGCCGCGCGCGCTGGTGGCCAAGGTGAAGGCGGACCCGGCGCTCATGGATCTGCAGGCCGACCAGGAACGGCGGTTGCGGCGCATCGGCCTTGAGCCCGAGACCCGCAAATATACGCCGCATGTGACGCTAGCCAGGCTGCGCGGCGTCGGTCAGGCGGCGCTCGCCGACTATCTCGCCGCCCGCGGCGCGCTCGCCGCCGAATCGTTCATCGCCGAGCGCTTCGTTCTCTACTCGGCCCGGGAAGGGTCGGGCGGCGGCCCTTACGTCGTCGAGGCCGCCTATCCGCTCGGCTGAGCGTTGCGCTTCAATCACTATATAACAAATAAGTAATGTTATATAGACGCGCAACGATCCAAAGCGAGCTTTCGCAAGCGCGGAACTAAAAGGGGTCGCAAAGCGCTGAAAACATTGGGGGGCGCCGATAAAATTACCGCTACGTGCGGCGCGCGGGGCAAAGACGCTTCCCCTCGATAGGCCGAACGCGGCGGCGAGTTCCGGCGCCCGCCGGACTTGCGCTTGACCGAGCCGCCGGGCTATCGCCAGACATTCCATGTTCCATGGGCTCGAGGGGGCGGCGAGTCGAAAGGGGTGAGATTGACGCTTTCGACCTCGCGCACGGTGGACAAGAGCCCGTCAGAGGACTGGCCGTCCCTTCCGCAGGATCGCTCGTGGCGGGGCGGCGTCGGCGCCGCCCGACGGCCCGCCTTCGGCATGCTGCGCGGGTATCGCCGCCTTCTCGCCATTCTCGCCTTTGGGCTGCTCGCGACGCCGCTCGTCGTCGGGATCGTCAGGCCGGACAGCCCGGAATTGATCTTCAAGGAGGGGCGCAGGTTGGCTGCCGCCCCCGCGACGCCCGGGGACCTCGGGGCTGTGGCCTCGCTGCCTGCCCAGATCGACGCCTACCTGAAAGATCATTTCGGCTTTCGCCACATGCTCATTCAATTGCACAAGGATCTGACCAAGCCGATGCTCGGCTTCGGCGGCTCAGAGGTGCTGATCGGCCGGGACGGTCGCATGTTCTATCTCGGCGGCGAGATGGTGCGTCAAAGCGCCGGCCTCATTCTCCGCGATGAGAAGGTGACGGACTCGGCGAACCTGCTCGCGCGGATGCGCGACGAACTGGCGAAGCGGGGGATAGCGTTCTTTGTTCTCGTCCTCCCGAGCACATCGTCCATTTACGAGGACGATCTGCCGAAGTGGGCGCAAAGTCATGGGCGCAGGACGGAGGACGATCTTTTCCTGCAGGATCTCGCGGAGCGAGGGATCAGGACGGTCGATCTGCGCCCGACCTTGAGACAGACCGCCTCGGAGGGCAAGGCCTATCTCATGCACGATTCGCATTGGACCGCGCGGGGCGCCGTCGCCGGCTTCAACGCTGCCGTCGAAGCCGATGGTCACCCCGACTGGCGGGTCGATCCGGCCAAGGCGCTTGGGCCGCCTCAGGAGGTCAAGGGAGGCGATCTCGCCCGCCTGATTGGCGAACAGGATGACGTGACGGAGACGGCGGAGCCGTTCGTCGTCCCGAAAACGGGCAAGCTGGAAAACCTGTCGCACGACGTGATGCCCGCTCACATCATCACGACCGACAAGCCTGGGCCCACGGTCCTGATCGTTGGCGATTCCTTTACGGCGAGCTACTTTCCGCCCATGCTCGCCGAGCATATTGGACGAGCGATCTGGGTCCACTACGACAATAACGGTTGCAGCTTCGACTGGGCGCTGGTCGACAAGTACCACCCCGACGAGGTGTGGTGGGCCCCAGTCGAGCGCGCGCTCATTTGCGAATCCGGCGCTCAGGGAGAGACGCAAGCGCGGCGCTGAGTTTGTCTCTGCCGAGCTTGCCGCTTCCGAACCTTTATGACAGCGGGTACAACGCGCGCTCATGGAGTTAAGCTCGTTCCGCAAGAGCCGGCGCGCCTCGAGCGTCCGGACGCGCCCGCGGCCCTGACCCGGCATGCTGCGTCGCTATCGCCGCTATCTCGCGTTTCTCGCGTTCGGGGTGCTCGCGACGCCGCTCGTCGTTGGGATCGTCAGGCCGGATAGCCCGGACTCCATCCTCAAGGAAGGGCGCTACCTCGCCCTCGCTCCGAGCGCGCCGGGGAGCGCCGCCGAGTGGTCGCGTTTGCCCAAGGAGACCGACGCCTATCTCCGAGACCATTTCGGCCTTCGCCAGCTCCTCATCCGCGCGCACAAGGACATCACCCGTCCGTTGCTCGGGCTCGGCAACGACACCGTGCTCATCGGCCGCGACGGACGCATGTTCTATCTCGGCGAGGAGACGGTGCGTCAAAGCGCCGGGCTTCTCGTGCGCGATCAGAGGGTGGCCGAGGCGGCGTCGATGCTTGCGCGCATGAATGAAGAGCTTCGCGCGCGCGGAATCCGCTTTCTGGTCGCCCCGCCGCCGAATGGAGCGACGATCTATCAGGGCGATCTCCCCCATTGGGCGCAAAACAGGGGCAAGCCGACCGAATATGACATGCTTCTCGCAAGCCTCGCGGCGAAGGGCGTCCTCGCCGTCGATCTCAGGCCTGCGGTCAGAGACGCCCGCGCGCAAGGCCCGGTCTTCTATATGCATGACACGCATTGGACGTTCCGCGGCGCGCTCGCCGGGTATAACGCCATCGTCGAGGCTGACGCTCACCCAGACTGGCGGATCGAACCGAGCTCGGCCTTAAGCGCCATGAAACTGCGCAAAGGCGGCGATCTCGCCCGGATGTTCGGCGTCGGCGACTCCGTTTCCGAGCAGGCGGAGGACCTCACGCTTCCGCCCGGAAAAAAAGCGCTCCTGTCTTCCGACCCCTTCGGAGACTTCATAGAGACATCCGAAAGGCCAGGCCCCACGATTCTCATCCTCGGGGATTCCTTCACCGGCGGGTACCTTCCCGCGATGATCTTGCAACACGCGCATCGCGTGGTTTGGGTGGATCACAAGTCCTGCGGGTTCGACTGGGCCGAGGTGGAGAAATATCGCCCGGATGAGGTGTGGTGGATGCCCAACGAGCGCTTTCTGGTTTGTAAACCGGGCCTGAAGCCGAAGGGCCTGCCGGAGGACAAGGCGGAGGCGGCCGCGGGAGCGGCCCCGGCCGGCCTCGCCGCCGAGACTGGGACGGCCCGCAATCCGTGATGACTCAAGCGAACGAGGCTCAGTCGGTCTTCCGCAGCCTGCTCGTCCTGGGCGGCGCGCGGTCGGGAAAGAGCGCTTATGCCCAAAAACTCGGCGAGGCCTATGGCCCGAGGCGCATTTACCTTGCGACCGGGACGCCCGGAGACGAGGAGATGGCGGCGCGCATCGCCCGCCATCGGGCGGAGCGAGGTTCGGGTTGGACGACGGTCGAGGAGCCGCTCAACGTAGCCTCCGCCCTCGGGGTGTGGGCGCAGCGCGGACGGGTGGTGATCGTCGATTGCCTGACGCTGTGGCTCAGCAATCTCATGCTGGCGGGCCGAGCGCCGGAAGCCGAGATCGCGGCCCTCGCCGGGGCGATCCGTTCGCTCGCCGGGCCGGCGATCTTCGTGTCCAACGAAGTTGGAATGGGAATCGTCCCTGACAGCAAGCTCGGACGCGAGTTTCGGGATTGGCAGGGCCGGGCGAACCGCGACATCGCCGCGGCGTGCGACGCGGTCATCTTCGTCGCGGCAGGCCTGCCCGTGCAGTTGAAACCGGGTCCAACCCCAAGCGTCCGATTGGGCTGAGGCGTCGCTTTTCCTCACAAAAACCTCTGGCGACTCAAGCCGGCCCTGGCTAGATTTCGCCAGCGGCGGATGGGGCTTCATGGGCTAGCGCGGGCGCCGGTCTCGCCTCCGGACGTTCGCTGGGGACTTGGCGGGATGTTGCGTCTCTTCCGACGCCGGGCGCCAGAGCAGGCGGCGCATCTGGATATCGCGCATGACGGCGAGACCTATCGCGTCGCGCTGAAACGCATCGCCACCTCGCGGCGCTTCACGCTCAGGGTTCGAACCGCAACGCGCGACGTGTTGCTGACGATGCCGACGCGCTCCTCGCTCAAGGCGGCGCGCGAGTTCGCTGAGCGTCACGCGGCATGGATTGGGACAAGACTCGCGCGTCTGCCTGAGCCGGTCGCGTTCGAGCCGCGCGCAGTCATGCCTTTGCGCGGCGTCGATCATCGGATCGTTCACAGGCCCGGCGAGCGCGGCGGCGTCTGGCTCGAATCAAGCGAGCGCGGACCGCTGATCTGCGTCTCCGGCGAGCGGCCGCATGTGCCTCGACGCGTCGCCGATTTCGTGAAGCGCGAGGCGCGCAAGGACCTCGAGGCTGCGGTCGCCCGGCATGCGAAGGCCCTCGGCGTCAAGCCGCGACGCATCGTGCTGCGCGACACTGTGAGCCGCTGGGGTTCGTGCTCGTCGACGGGCGGGCTGAATTTCTCCTGGCGCCTCATTCTGGCGCCGCCGTTCGTGCTCGACTATCTGGCCGCGCACGAGGTGGCGCATATCGTGCACATGAACCATTCGGCGCTGTTCTGGAAGCTCGCGCGCCGCCTGCATCCCGGCACCGATCGCGCGGAGCTCTGGCTCAAGGTCCACGGCGCGAGCCTGCATCGCTTTGGCGCGACCTGGGAGTGATTTTCCCGTCGGCGGACGGATTGCGGGACGGCTCGCTACGCAGCCGCCGACGATCGCTCCGTCATCCTTCCAAGCGCGTCGAACAGGAGTTGCAGATCCTGCGGGCGCGAGAGGCGGTGATCGCCGTCCTTGACGAGCGTCAGCGTCGCGGGGTCGCCAAGCCTCTGCATCAGCATGAGCGCATGGGAAAACGGCACGTCCTCGTCCTGCATGCCTTGAAGCACCATGATCGGCGCGCGGGTGCGAATCATGCCGCCGAGCAGGAGGTGTTTGCGGCCATCCTCGATGAGGTCGCGGGTCAAGCAATCGGGTTCGCCCGAATAGGCCGACGGCCTTCGCCATACGCCCTCCTCCATGATCGCGCGTTTGGCCTCGTCCGGCGCCTTCGCCCAGACCAGCGTCTCGGTGAAGTCGACCGCGGGAGCAATCAGCACGAGGCCCTTCAGGCGGTCCGCTTCGCCCGCCTCATTGAGCGCCCGGGCTGCGAGCAGCGCCAGCCATCCGCCCATTGAGGAGCCGATGACAATTTGCGGCCCTTCGCTCTGGGTTCGCACGATCGCCAGCGCCTCCTCGAGCCAGCGGGAAATCGTGCCCTCCTCGAGACGGCCGCCGGAGCGTCCGTGGCCCGAGTAATCGAATCGAAGGCAGCCGAGCCCGCGCCGTTCGGCTTCGGCGTCGAGCGCCGTCGCCTTGGTCGAATCCATGTCCGAGCGATAGCCGCTGAACCAAACGACCCCCGGACCGTCGTTGCGCACTGGCGCGCGGCGCCGAAAGGCGATAGGCCGTTCATTCGGGGCCTTCCCAACGATGAAAACCTGTGGCTGTCCGTCCGACACACTGATCTCGCTTATCCTCACGCCGCAGCGCGCCCACGCCCGGATGAAAGTGGGCTCGGGCGCGCCTAGCGCGGGGGGCTTGGCGGAGCGCTGGCCGCGTGTCAACCGCTTGCGAATCACGCTCTCGTGTCCGGGACGCGGCCCACTGTGAGCGTCGAATCGCTCTCCCCTTTTGGCCGCAGCGCGAGCGCGCCTCTCGCTGGCCGGACGATCCTCCAGATTGTGGCGCGGGGCGCCTCGGGCGGCGACGAACGCGCGGCCCTCGCGATCACCGCGGCGCTGGCGCAGACCGGCGCGAGAGCGCTCGTCGCAACCGATACGGGCGGTCTCGCGGGCGAACTCCAGGCGATCGGCGGCCTCTTCGTCCGCTTTCCCGCCTCGACCAAAAATCCCCTCGCCATGGCGATCAACGTCGGCCGCCTTCGGCGCATCATCGCGTCGGAGCGGGTCGACCTCGTGCATGCGCGCTCACGCTGGGCGGCCTGGGCGGCGGTCAAAGCCTGTCGCAATGCGAAGCGGCCGCTTGTCACGTCGCTTCCGAACGACGGCGGAATGAGGCGGCCGCGCACCGGCTTCGAGACGGCGGCCGCCGAGGGTGACTATGTCATCGCATCGTCCGAATTCGTCGCTGCGCGTGCGGAAAGCCTCTTTCCCACGCCCCCCGAGCGCCTCCGGGTCGTGCGCCCCGGGATGGATCTCTCAAAGCTTCAGCCGGATCGGGTGAGTGGGCGCCGGGTCTCCGACGTCCGCGCTAGTTGGGGCGTCGCGGCGCATGAACGGATTGTTCTGATGCCCGCGCGGCTCGCGCCCGGTCGTGGCCAAGATACGCTCATCGAAGCGGCGGCGCTCATCAGGGGCAGGGGCCACGACGACGTGCGCTTCGTCTTGGCGGGAGAGGCGGCGAAGCCGGTGTTCGCGCGCGAGCTTGACGCGCTCGCGGTCAAGTTGGGCGTCCAGTCCATGGTTCTGCGCGCCGGCGCCATCGCCGATCCGCCCGCCGCCTTCGTCGGCGCGGCGGTCGCAGCTTTCCCCGCCAACGACGCCGACGGCTTGACTCGCGCTCCGATGGAGGCCGCCGCGATGGGCGCGCTCACGATCATCTCCGACGTCGGATCGGCGCGCGAGATCGTCGCCTCGCCGCCGCGCGACGACATCGAGGCGCGCACCGGGTGGCTCATTCCGCCGCGCGATCCCGCCGCCCTCGCCGACGCCATTCACGACGCGCTCACCCTCGGCGCCTCCGCGCGCGACGCCGTGCGCCGCAGCGCGCGGGCGAAGATCGCCGAGGCCTACTCGCTCGAGCGCATGATGCGCGACACGCTCAGCGTCTATGCTGAGGCGCTGGGGGGATGACGGGAACCCCGGCGGGTCTCAAGGCGCCGCTGCTTCTGGCGTTTGGATGCGCTCGGGGCGAATCCCAAGGCCGACCAGCCGCGCCGGAATCCGGCGCAGGGCCGGAAAGCTGTTGAAGAGCTTGAGGAACAGCGGCGGCTTCGGTTGCTCACGACCTTGCAGAACGCGGCTGATGATCCTGCGTTGAATGGTGAGCTGCAGCCGCTGAGTGAAGCGCATAGGCAAAGTGCGTCGTTCCTCGATGGCCTGAAGATCCTTGTCCGTCGCCTTGCCGGCTCGGAGCGGGCCGGTGAGCTGATTGGCCGCGGCGACCGCGTCCTGGACCGCCATGTTGATTCCCACTCCGCCGATCGGCGACATCGCATGCGCCGCGTCGCCAATGCAGATGAGCCCGGGGCGCCACCATTTCCGCAGCCGATCGACGGTGACGCTGAGCAGCTTGACGTCATCCCAGGTTTTCAATTCGTCGACGCGGTCGGACAGGAACGGCGACATCTCGACAACGTGTCTACGGAAGGCTTCCAAACCTTCCGACTTCGTTTGCTCAATCCCGCCCTTCGGAATGACGTAGGCGCACTGCCAATAGTCGCCGCGGTTGAACATGACCATAAGCCGACCCGCTTCGATATGGCCGAACGTGTCCACGCTGTCGCCGTCGTGGTGAGACATCCGAAACCAGAGCACATCCATTGGCGCGCCGTAGTCGTCGCTCTTCAGTCCGGCTTTCTCGCGCAAGGTCGAGTGGCGCCCATCGCAACCGACGACCAAGTCGGCGCGGATCGTCAGCGCGCCGTCGGGAGTGTCCGCGATCAAGCCGACGATGCGCCCCTTCTCCTCGATGAGATCCGTCGCGTCCGCCTGCATGCGCAGGTCGAACGTCGTGTACCGTTTGCCGTGCTCGGCGAGGAAGTTGAGAAAGTCCCATTGCGGCATCAGCGCCACGAATTTGCAGTGGGTCGGCAGATGGCGGAAATCGACCATCTCAAGGTGTTCGGCGCCGATCTGGGCGGTCAGCGTTTCGACTTTCTGATGCGGCAGCTTCAGAAACTCGTCGATCAACCCGAGTTCGAACATCAGTTCGAGCGTCGAGGGATGAACCGTGTCGCCGCGGAAGTCGCGAAAGAAATCGGCGTGCTTCTCGAGCACCACGACCCGGACGCCGGCGCGCGCGAGCAAAAATCCGAGCATCATCCCGGCGGGGCCGCCGCCGGCGATGCAGCACTGGGTCGTAATCGTTGCGTTGGCCATGCCTGCCTGGCTCCGCCGGGCGCCATGGCCCGCTCACGATCATCAAACGCCAAGATTAAGGCTCGGTTCCGGCGGCGGCGCTGTCCGCTCTGAAGTTCGGTTCGAGCCGCGAGATCCACAGCTCGAACCGATTGTCGCTAGCTTTTGATGAACGCGCCGCTGCGCAAGTCGCTAAGCGCCTGACGAATTTGGTCTTGCGTGTTCATGACGATCGGCCCGTGCCAGGCGATCGGCTCGCGCAAGGGACGGCCGGAGATGAGGAGGAAACGCACGCCCTCTTCCCCCGCCTGGACGACGACCTCGTCGCCCGCGCCGAACACGACCAGCGAACGATTGCCGACTTTGTCGCGCACCAGGACTTCCTCGCCGTCAACCTGCGCTTCGCGCAGAACGCCAAACGGTTCGGACGAGTCGGCGAACACCGCCGAGCCCTCGAAGATATAGGCGAAGGCTTGCCGGAAATCTTCGACCTTGAGGCGCTTCTTCTTACCCGCCGGCACCGTGACGTCGAGATAGCGCGGTTCCGCCGCGACGCCGTCGACCGGTCCGCTCTTGCCCCAGAACTCGCCGCAGATGACGCGCACCCGCGTGCCGTCGTCGTCGATCACTTCGGGGATCGCGTTCGCCGGAACGTCCTGGTAGCGCGGCTTGGTCATCTTCAGATGCGCTGGCAGGTTCGCCCACAGCTGAAAGCCATGCATGCGGCCCTTGGCGTCGCCGGTCGGCATCTCCTGGTGCAGGATGCCGCTGCCCGCGGTCATCCACTGGACATCGCCCGAGCCGAGTTTGCCGCGATTGCCGAGGCTGTCGCCGTGATCGACCTCGCCGGCCAGCACATAGGTGATCGTCTCGATGCCACGATGCGGATGCCAGGGAAAGCCCGCCAGGTAATCCTCCGGCCGGTCGCCGCGGAAGTCGTCCATCATGAGAAACGGATCGAAATCGGACGTGTCGCCGAAGCCGAAGGCGCGGCGCAGCTTGACGCCAGCCCCTTCCATTGTCGGAACCGACTGGCTGACGCGTTTGACGGGACGAATGGACATTTTTGCCCTCCTGATCGAACCTGAGATCGAATGGGCTTCCGAAATACTGCCGCTATTCCGCAGTTGAGACTGAAGAATTGCGGCGAGTTCTTTGACCGGAAACCATGCTGATGACGAAAATAGGTATAGGCGACGGTTACCGCAAGTCTATCAAAAGAAGCGATCATATCTATCGGCCGGCGTGAACGCTCAGGCGTTCGGCCGACCCCCGACAATCGTCGTCGCCTCCGCTCCAGCGGCGACGGCGCGCTCGAGCGCGGGCTGAATGTCGGCGCCGGAAAGCCGCGCCTCAAGAAAGGCGGCGACAAAGGCGTCGCCGGCCCCGGTAGTGTCGATCGCCCGGATTGTCGGCGAGCCGACGCGCCAGCGGCGCGCCCCTTCCGCAGCCTCGGCGCCGGCCGCGGCGCGTTTGACGACGACCAGCGAGTATTGCGCCGCAAGCCGCGAGCACTGAGTCTCAGGATCGTTGGAGCCGGCGAGAACGGCAGCTTCCTCTTCGTTGGGGAACAGGATTTCTGCGCCTCGCGTCCAGGCGAGGAAATTCACCGCCCCAACCTCGCGCAAGAATTCGGCCGAAGCCGGGTCGATGCTGATGGGCTTCTCTCCCGCTCGCCGCATGACGTCGAGAACCGCCGCGCGTGGCGACGGGGCGAAGAAGGAATACCCTGAGAGATGGACGTGGGTCGCGCCGCCGATCAGGGCGTCCGGAATATCGCGCGCTTCGAGCTTCTCGTTCGCGCCGCGATCGGTGAGGAAGCTGCGTTCGCCGTCCGCGGCGATCAAGGCGACGAGCCGTCCGGTTTCATGCCGCGGGTCGCCGACGAGATGCGGCTTAACCCCGATCGCCGCGAGGCGCCTCGTTTCGATCTCAACGTCGCTGAGGCCGACGCGGGCGACGAAGTCGACGCTCGCTCCATAGGACGCCAGCCACGCAGCCTGATTGGCAGCCGACCCGCCGGGTCGAAGCGTGATCGAGGCGCGTCGGTCAGAGCCCGGCGCAAGCGGCCCTTCCGGGCGCACGATCACGTCCGTCATCACATCGCCGATCACGAGGATGCGGTGGGCGGGGCGCGAAGCCCGGGCGTCCTGGTCGGGGTTCGGTGTGATGGTCGCTACCCGAACTCGGACGGAAGGCAAAAGCTGATCGCGGCGGTCTGGAGAGACGGTCGATCTTGGCTTAAGTTGGCCTCGCTTGCCAGAAAGGATCGTCTTTGCGCGCCGCTCCACTTATCGTCAATCGCTGCAACTTCAAATCTGCGGCGCTCGGAGGCGCTCTGGTCGCCGTCGCCATCGTCTTGGCGTCGACGGTCTCCACCCCCAAGGCGCGCGCCAATCCGACGTTTGCCAGACAGACTGGGAAGCCTTGCAACTTCTGTCACCAGGGCGTCCCTAGGCTCAACGACACAGGGCTCGCTTTTAAAGCCAATGGGTTCGCTCTGCCGGACAGCGGGAAGGCGCCCGACGGCGAACGCAAGGACGCGCCCGCTCACTGAGCGGCCGGCGTCATCACTCAGCGGCCGCGGCCGCGAGCGCCTGCACGACGGCGATATTGGGCAGGAGATTGTCCGGCAGACCGTGCCTCTCCTTCAGGTACTGGGGGGCGTTGTAGGAGATCCAGACCTTCCCCTCTGAATCTTCGGCGATCAGGATTTTCAGGGGAAGATCGATGGCCGAACTCGGAGAAGCGAGCATCAGTGGCGTCCCAGCCCGCGGATTGCCGAAGATCAAGAGCTTGGTGGGAGGCATTTTCATCCCCACCTTCTCGGCTTCGCCGCTGTGGTCGACGAGCACGAAGAGCGTGACCCCCTTGGATTGGAGGATGGCCTTCAGTTTGTCGACCGTCGCGTCCACGGAGTGATGACTCGGAATTTTGACGATTCCTGCTTCTTTCTCCACGGCGAGGGCCTCCGTCGATAGAATTGAAACGACCAAGAGCAGGGCGGCCCGCCAATGTTTCACCGTGGGCCTCCCGTAGCCCTTCGCGCCAGCGACCGAGTGTAGTGGGAGCGAACGATGACGGACAAGCAGGGCATTGCAGACGATGAAGCCGCGGTGCGCGAGACCATCGAAGCGTGGGTGCGGGCGGTGCGCCGCAAGGACTACGCCGGGATTCTCCAAAGTCACGCCGCTGATCTTGTGATGTTCGACGTTCCGCCGCCGTTCAAAAGCGTTGGCCTTGAGGCGTACAGGAAGAGCTGGGATCTTTTCTTTTCCTGGTCGAGCGAGCCCGTGCCATTTGACATTGAGGAGATTGAGGTCACGGCCGGCTCTGATGCAGCCTTCGCTTTTGCAGGCATGCGCTGCGCCGGGCCCGGTCCCGACGGCAAGCCCGAGACGCTCGCCTTTCGGCTGACGATGTGTCTCAAGAAAATCGATGGGCGGTGGATGATCACGCACGAACATCACTCGGTCCCAGCCGAAGCCTAGAGCTGGCGCGCTTCGAGCCTAGAGCATTTTCTGGTCTGATTGAATCGTAAGGGGATTCCCGAATCGGGCTGGTTCTGATTCACACTGCATGCCGGCAAGGAGGCTGGCGTGCATGGCCAGATCCTTATCCGTTGACCTT
>Ga0153954_1000451_pt1 | contig 32885 bp, 31 predicted proteins | sample TSFL038MetaG_FD_102277 | JGI IMG/M metagenome (GOLD analysis project Ga0153954, IMG submission 102277) | Attine ant fungus gardens microbial communities from Florida, USA - TSFL038 MetaG | ecosystem: Host-associated > Fungi > Mycelium > Unclassified | place: USA: Florida, Wekiwa Springs State... | reverse complement strand
CGAGGGCCGCGACTATCTGGGCCTGAAGCTGGACGACCCGAGCTTCAACGCTCCGATCTACGCCAATCTCTTCGACGACGAGGACGGCGAGAGCTACTCGCTGATCTGGTCCCGCCCCAACGGCCGCCGCGGCGACTGACGCGGGCAAAGGGCCCCGGCCAAAAGGCCGGGGCCGCCTACGCCATCTGCATCGACTCGATGACCGCCTCTAACAGTCATCGGGCGACCAAACGCGCTCTAATGGTTTTTGACCACCTATTCGTCAATTGGGGTGCGCACGACCGCTCGCAAGACAAAAAGCAGCAGCTTACAGGGGCGAATCAGCCCACCGAAAAAAGCGCACTGCTAGCCTCGATAGGACTGTTTGGACTGGCGGAAGGGGCCGGGGACGACTAAAATAGTCGTAGTTCTGGAATGCGCACCGGTTGCGATGGGAGGTGATCATGCATGATCACAGCCCGACAATCGCGGGCCGCACGCGCGTTGCTCGGTTGGACGCAGGAGACGCTCGCTGACAAGGCCCGTGTATCACTGACAGCGCTCAAGCGCCTCGAATCTGAAAGCGGACTCGGGGTGTATGAAACGACTCGCGATCAGGTGCGCAGGGCTCTTGAGGCTTCCGGCGTCGTTCTCCTGTCGACCGACCGAGGGCAAGGAGTGCTGCTGGTCGATGATCGCGGAAACAGGCCGACTCATCCTAAGGTCAAGCGCTGATTTCTTGTTAGCGGAGCCAGCCGCCCGTGGCATCGCCTCCGATTCGGACCATTCTTGGTTACGATGCAAACTTCGTTTACCAGTCGGGTCTGCGTCATGATCGAACCGTTTGAAGATACCGCGCCGTCCGGGCCAGAGCTCACCGACTATGATAGGTCGCACGTCAAGCTTTACACGCGCCTTCTGGACGCAACCGCCGACGGCGCGGACTGGAAGGAAGCGGTCCGCGTGCTCTTTGGGCTCGATCCCGCCCACGAACCTGAACGCTGCCGACGCGTCCATGACAGCCATCTGACGCGCGCGCACTGGATGACGCACACCGGCTACAGGCACCTACTGCGACAAACGCGCAGCTGATCGGTGCCAACAGCGCGATGCCCTTTTGACATCACGCGATGTCTACCCTCAGGCTTCCAACACCCGCATCGAGTAGCGAACAGTCTTCGTTCGACTTGCGCGACAAGCGGGGAGTTGATGCGTATGAGGCCCAATACATCGAACTGGCGAAACGACGACAGCTACGATTTCTATGATACGCTGCCGATCGAAGGGCTCGCTTGGGAATGCCTTCGTCGATACGTTCCTTATCAGAAACAATACGTAGGCCTTGTGACAGACAAAGCTGAAAGCCTGCCCCTCCGGCCAGAAGCACAGCAGCGGTGGGGTTTACGATTTCCCCGCAAGGCCAGACCTTTCCTCTCTGGAGCAACACGTGGTGTGGTCGCCCTTGGCCGACCCGACGGTGCTGCTTTTGACGCGTCGACCAGACTTCCTGCCCTCCACCTCAAATTCACTTGCGGGCAGTTTCACGGCGGGGCGCGACGGCCCTGAAGGATCATACGCCGCGCTCGCAGCGACGAGCGATCACAGGCTGAAATGGCGAGTGAGCTTTCCGAAGCGTTGGACGATACCGTTCACGATCACACCGATAAGCTAGACAAGCTCCGGCAGATTGACTTCGGCCCGAAGTCGGCCGTTGCCGAGGGTGCGCTGGTTCGGCTTTCCGGTCGATATTTCGTGATTGCGGTCTCTACCAGCAAGTTCACCTGCGACGGTCGGGAGGTCATGGGGATTTCCACGATGGCTCCCATCTTCGGCGTGATCCAAGGCGCGCGAGCGGGTGAGACCGTCGAGTACAAAGGACGGAAACTTGTGATCGAAGACGTCGCCTAAAGAAGCGCACGCACGAGCTGTTGAGCGCACGCAAGACGATCGATCCACGAGCCGGGAATTCGTATGCACAAGACCAATCCGTCTGTTTCGGGGACCTTTTCTGGCTTTTCTTCGCACGACCTGGACTTCTTGACCGGGCTGGCCGCCAACAACGACAGGGCGTGGTTCAGCGCTCACCGCGCTGCTTATGACGAACGCTTGAGGCCGACTATGGGCGAGTTGATATCGCGGCTGAACGCCGAGTTCGCCAGTCGGGACCTGCCGTTCGTGGGCGATGCGGACAAAAGCATCTTCCGCATCAACCGTGACGTCCGCTTTGCCAAGGACAAGCGACCCTACAAGACTCACGTCGCTGCGAGCCTAACCCGCGACGGCGATAAGATGGCGCCCGGGGCGGTCTACGTTCACATCGAACCAGAAGGCGGGCCCGGTCCCGCCTTCAACGCTGAACAGATCGATCCGCTCGACCCATCAACACTGCCGAACCCCGCCCATGACGATTATGCCGGAAACGGTCCATTCCTGACTGCCGGCTTCTACCTCTGGGGTCAACGCCCGCTTGTCGATGCGTTCCGTAAGCAGATCGTCGCCCACCCCGATGCGTGGCTAGCGGTCGAGAAGTCCCTGGAGGAGGCCGGGCTTGAATTGGAGGACGGCGCTCCCATCAAGCGGATGCCCAAGGGCTTCGAGGAACACGCCGGTGGACCGTTGGAAGCCGCGTTGAAGAAGACCCAATGGCGGGTTGATCGTCGGCTTACCGGCGCGGAGATGGCCGATCCGAATCTGCCGAGCCTGATCGCCAATTTCGCCGCCCAGGTCCGCCCCGTGTTCGAGTTCGGATGGCGCGCTCTACACGGCGTTCAGTTCGATCGCAAAGCCAGAAGACGTTAGCTCGATTGCAAATGTGCCGACACGCGCTCTGCCGTCAGGAGTAATCGCCTCCGCTACGCGGTGCGAGATGTCCTAGATAATCCTTCTTTCCAAGCGGGGCGCCAAGGTTTCGAAGGATCGCGTGCGCGATAGCGATGTGAAAGAAGAAGTCGGCCAGGACGACATGTCGAATATAGTCGTCCCCGCCGAACCAGCCCCGTGCGACCGCCGGCGTCAGCTCATAGGTGTGCGTCTGGGCGCTCGCCAGTTCCTCCGGCTGGATAGCCTCCAGGAAGGAGCGCGTTTCCAACAGGCGCCCTTGCAGGGCCGGATAGATCATCGCGACCTCTCGCGGTGTGGTCCGGTCCCGATTCATGAGCTTGCTCAAATGCAACTCGACCTTGTTGCAGTTGACCGCGAATTGTTCGCCGAACGTCATCATGTCGGGCGCAAGCCTTGCCGTCAGCACCTTTCCGGGATCGAGGGAATTAGCGCGTTCCAGCTTTTGGGCGTTTTCCAGATAGTCGCTCATCACCGCGAGGCCGTGAACCATCACCGGTACGGTGACGTCGTAAATCGAAAAAGCCATATGTCTCTCCATCGTGCCCGATCGTTGCCACGCAACGCATGTGAACGCCGAAAGCAGCCCCTTCGTCCGCTGATCCTCGGCCAACCGTTGGCGCGTCCGACCCAGGGTGCATTACAAGGCAGACCATCAAACTTGGCGCGCGGAATTGGAAATGCCGTTTCGCCATGCAATTGATTTGCGCTGGCTATAGTCAATCCGCCGACCGGAGCCCCCACGCGCGCGACGAATGTCGGCGGACACCTCTCCCGCGGCCGAGCCGGACGCTTGTCCGCGAAGAAGGCTCTGGGCGCCTCGGGACGACCGCGCGGACGATCGGAGACGCATTGGGGACTCTCCGCGCCCGCCGAAGCTCGACGTTCATGATATCCGGCTCAACGTCCTGAGAGGCTCATCTCGCGCATCACCGAAAGCGGAATCTATGCTTTGTGTAAATAGCGCCATCGAGCGCATTGAAAATGCGTTCTCCCGCGATGTGGTCGCCGGCCTGTCGACCGCGGTGAAGACATTACCGAGCCGCTGGTTGTACGACGAGCGAGGGTCCGCGCTTTTCGAGGACATCACCAGGCTCGACGAATATTACCTGACGCGGGCCGAAACTTCGATCCTGCGGGAGCGTCAAGACCAGATCGCCGATTTTGTGGGCTCCGATGCAACCCTGGTCGAATATGGCGCGGGTGCCGGCGTCAAAACCGAGCTCGTGCTCGCCGGGCTGCTTAACCCGCGCGGCTACGTCCCCGTCGATATTGCCCAGGCCTTCCTTGCCGAAACCGCGAAGAGGATCAGGTCGCGCTTTCCGACGCTCAATGTGCAGCCCATCGAGCGCAACTTCCTCGACGTATTCGAGGTGCCGTTTGATGGTGTCGGCATCCGGACGGGTTTCTTCCCCGGCTCAACGATGGGGAATTTGAACGCGATCGAGGCACAAGCTTTGCTCTCGCAGATGGGCCGGCACCTCGGCGACGACGGACGCGCCATCATCGGTGTCGATCTCGAGAAGAACGTAGATACGCTTCTGCGTGCTTATGACGACAGCGCGGGCGTGACGGCCGCTTTTAACCTCAACCTCCTCGAGCGGATCAACACGGAGTTGGGCGGCAATTTTCGTTTGGAGCAGTTCAAGCACAGTGCGCGCTGGAACGATGTCGAGAAAGCCATAGAGATGCACCTGGTGAGTCTACGTGATCAGCAGGTTACTGTCGGCGGGCGGACGTTCCAGTTTAGAATGTCAGAGACCATCCACACCGAGAGCTCGCGAAAATATACCGCGGAGAGCTTCGGACGTCTCGCACGCGCCGGCGGGTGGAGAATCGCTGAGGCCTGGCAGGATGCTGATGGACTCTTCAGCCTATTCGGACTCATTCGTTCGTGAACGCTTAATCGCCAGTTTCCTGCCGACTCATGTGCCTGCTGAATAAATCATATTTGGCCTAGCCTACTACTCCATAGTGTCCAGCTACGCGATTGTGCTTGCAGCCCTCCTTGGGGGCCATAGCGAATTTTGATGCTCAAATATCCAGTCAGGCTGGAGCGCATATGACCGTACACGCGATGCGCTACGTAGAGCCTCCGTGTCAGACAATGGTGTCCTAAGCCTCTGACCGTCGAGCTGGTGTGAGCGAATGCACCGCGAGGCTTTGAGTAGGTGATAGGCGAGCCGCTCTGGCGAATATCGCGAGTCGATCTCGACAAACTGATGGCGACGATGGAGGTAGCGTCGGCGCAGTTGTCTGAGTGCGTGCTCGGGGTTGGAGCGCGCGTTCACATCGAGAAAGCCAACGTTCCGACCATCCACTATGGTCTCACCGGCTCAGGCACCATCATCATCGAAGGCGAACCCGAGGTCGAGGTCGTTCGACATACGCTCGTTGTGGTTCCGGCGCACAGGTCAATCGACATTATTGCCAGCGGCTCCAAGGCTGCACAATGCCGCTTTGCCGCCGCCGGCACAAAGAACCACAGCTTCGTACCCGGCGGGATGGACCGTTACGAGATCGGCGACGGCGAGCCATCCTTCTCACTCGTCTGCGGTAACTTCCGCGCCGTCTACGGTCCAGGACTGGATCTGTTCGCCTCTCTCGCATCGCCGATCATCGAATCCTTCGACGCCTATGATCAGCTCGACCGCCTGATGTGCCATGCGACAGTTGAGCTCGCCGGACGCGAGATCGGCGGTGGGCCGATGGCCTCGGCGCTCTTCAAGTTCGTTCTGCTGGCGCTGCTTCGCCGAAGCCTGACGTCACAAAGCGCTTGGGTAGAGCGATTTTCGCTTCTTAGCGACCCGCCGATCGCCCGGGCATTCGCTGAAATGGCGTCACGCCCGGCCGCCAGCTTCAGCGTGCAAAGCCTCTGTCGTTCCGTCAGGTCGAGCCGCTCGGCGTTCATGGCGAGATTCACGGCGTCATTTGGTGAATCGCCGATGTCCGTTCTGAGACGTCTTCGCATGCGCCAGGCGGCAAGCCTGCTTGCCGCCAACGCGCTCTCCATCGAGCAGGTTGCACTACAGGCGGGCTATCAGAGCCGCAGCAGCTTCACGCGAACCTTCAGAAAGCACTTCGGGACGGATCCCTCCGAGTACCGCGCCAAAGCCAAACGCCTCATCGTCGGACATAAATTCTACCGCGACAGCGCTGAGCATGATCTTGCGTCGCCCGCCGCCGAAGTTGGGTAGCCGACTTACGCACTCCCCGAGGGACGACGGCTTAATCAGCGCACTATCCGCGAGCGGAGTAGCCAATCCTCGAGATTGAGCAAGCCCAGGCGAGCGCCCCCTTGCGGTACGAGCGATGTTTCTTCAAGGCGTCCGCCAAAATATCGGGCGTTGGGGTCGTTCACGACCTCCCGCGGGTCGCCAACGGCCTTCAGATAGCGCGACACGAATTGATCGAATGGCGCTTGTTCCGGGCCAGCGATTTCTATGGTGGCATTTCGCGGATCGGCGAGCGCAACCTCGCCCATAACGGCAGCAACGTCGTCCGCGGCTATCGGCTGAAGGAGGCCCGCCGGCAACCTGACGACAGACCCGTCCGTATGCCCATCGGCGATGGCGGCAAGGAATTCCAGGAATTGGGTCGCGCGAACGATCGTGTACGGAATCCCTGAAGTCTCGACCAGCTTTTCCTGAGCAACCTTGGCGAGATAATACGCTTGGCCGGGCACCCTGTCCGCGCCGACGATGGACAGCAAGACGTGGTGGCGAACGCCCGCGTCGACCTCCGCCGCGAGGATGTTCCTGGTCGACGTCTCAAAGAATTCCATCACAGCCTGTCGATCGACTGACGGCGCGTTGGAGACGTCGATCACCGCTGAAGCTCCGCTAAGTGCTTCGATGAGCCCCTTTTCCGTGACCGCGTCGACGCCGTTTTTGCGGGATGCCGCAACGACCTCGTGGCCACCTTTACGCAGAATGGAGACGGTCTTCGAGCCGATCAGGCCGGTGCCGCCCATTACAACGATCTTCATCGGTTACGCTCCCTCGGGGGATAGGACTTGTGAGATGACAGTCAGGTCGATGGGTTCGAGCGCTTTCTCTCTCGCGATTCTGGCCTTGTCCCCCTCGAGGAACGCGGTCGCCTCCACGGTGAGGAACTGCACGGTCTTGAGCCCGATGCAGTCGAGCGCCGCGGTGAGATATGGCCTCAGAAAATCCACCTGGGTGGAGTGCTCGTGAGTAAACGTCCCGCCCGAGGCGATCCCGACGAAGACCGGACGGTCCCGCAGCAGTCCGAGCTTCCCCTTGGGTGTCGACACGAAAGTCCGCCCAGCGCGTATGACCTGGTCGATCCATGCCTTGAGAACCGAGGGAACTGTGAAATTGTGCATCGGCGTTCCGATGACGAGTATGTCGGCGCCATCGACTTCTTCGATGAGCGGCTCGGCGAGATCCAGCGATCCCACAATCGGCGTCGCTAACGTTGCTGGCGATGACAACGTGGTCGCGTAGTCCGCCGTCGCGTGCGGGATTGGCGCCGCGCCAAGGTCGCGCCGTGTGATCTGGGCATCGGGAACGACCTCGAGGATCTTCTCGATGATCCCCGCCGATAGCTGGCGGCTGTGCGATACCGGGCGCGGGCTCGCATCGATATGGAGGATGTTCATGCCAAATATCCCTATCGTTCTCCGAAGCCGTCCCCGAGGGGAAACGCGACATCTCTTCGACGTCATCGCCGGCGCACATGCCGAGCCCAGATGACCAAGAAGCGCCGCCTTCGGCGCATCCGGGCGTCCCGTTACATTCGGATGGTTGGACGTGCTCGATGTCAGCGGTCGACTTAGATCGATCCAGCCGAGGTTACGGTGGGAAAATCCTTGTCGTGATCGAACACATTGTTGAAGAAGTTCGTCAGCGAGTACATCGCGACCAAAGCGACGATCTCGATGATGTTCGCGTCGGTAAAACCAGCCTCCCGGACAGCGCTCAAATCGGCATCGCCGACGTGACCACGGCTCTCGATAACCTTGCGCGCGAACTGGACGGCAGCGTCTCGCTTTGCGTCGTTGGCGTGCCCCTTCCGGGCGAGGATGATGTCGTCGGCCGACAGCTTAGCCATGTGTTCGGCGGTGTAGCTGTGAACCGTCAGGCAATAGTTGCAGCCATTCACTTCGGAAACGGCGAGCCCGATGCTGTCGCGCGTTTTCACGTCCAGCGCCTTGCTCAGTGAGCCCAACAGCGTCGCCCAGGAATTGAACGCAATGGGGCTTTGCGCGAAGGCCGCCATCATGTTGGGGGTGAACCCGATGTTCTTCGTGAAAGCATCCAGAGTGGGTTTCGATTCCGCCGGCACATGTTCCGGCTTCAAGGCAACAGTTCTCGCCATCTTACGCTCCTAAATTTTCGAATTTATTGGGGGTTATGCGAAGTCGAGCACGTCGGCGACGGGCATAGTTGGCTTCTGCGGCCAGTTGCCGGCGCGCTCCGGTCCTACGGTCAGCAGCATCACCGGGATTTCGTCGTCGGCCAGGCCGAACTCGCGGTGCACAGGTTCGGCGTCGAAGCCGATCATGGGCGTTGAACCCCAACCCAGCGAGCGGGCCGTATATGTGATCGCGGCAGCCCCGAAGGTGGCGGTGCGCACCGCCTCGTCGCGGTCCTGTTGCGGCTGATCGTCATAGATCCGGCGCGCGTTTAGTTCCCACTCCGGCACCATGTCCGCCGGCATGATGCCCGCTTCCACCACCGGGGCCAGCATATTGGGGATGGTGCTGGCGTCGGCCAACTTACCGATAACGATGAAAGTTACCGCGGCATCGAGGATCGCGGGCTGCTTCCAGGCGATCGGATAGAGCCGTGCCTTCGCCTCGGGAGAGCGGACTGCGATAAACCGCCAGTTCTGGAGGTGAAACGAGGTCGGCGCAGACGTGCCGATCCGCACCAGATGCCGGATCTGGTCGTCGCTCAAAACGGCGGCGGAGTCATAATACTTCGTGGCACTGCGGCTCAGAATGGTTTCGATCACGGCATTCGTCGGAATTCGGCCCTCGCTTGGGTTGGACGATTCGACGGCGACTGTTGCGGCGGTGGTCATTGGGTGGCTCCCTCATCAAGTGATTACGGAGCCAAGATACGGCTATGGGCGCAATTTTCGAGACTGGATCAGCTCAATATGATGCTCAAAAGGATCAAACTGGCGCTTATGGTTCTCAGGTAGCGCTCGACTGCCCGCCATTATGCGCAAGTCGGCGCCATTCCCCCGGCGTCATCCCCATTCTTTCGGCAAACACACGGCGAAATGCTGAAACGGATTGATACCCGACCGTCTCGGCCACCGCCTCAGTGCTTATCGCCGGCTTCTTGAGTTCATTGGCGGCCAGGCTCATCCGCAGACCGGTCAAAAGATCGAGCGCTGAGCGGCCTAACTTCTCCTGAAACTGGCGCATGAATGTAGCGCGCGACATGCCGCACAAGTCGGCCAGATCGGGCAATTTCCAAGGCTGTGCAGGATCGGCGAACATTGCTGCAATAGCTGGAGCGAGTCGCGGATGGCCGGCCAAGGCCAACAAACCTTCGGGTGCGTTCTCGCCTTCGCTCGCCGCGCGCAATACCAGCGTGAAAAGCGCCGAAGAAAGTGCGTTAAGAATGGCTCGTCCGCCCGCCCTGTTTCCGGCGGACTCCATCCGCATCAGCCTGACCAGGCTCGCCAGTTGGTCCGATGCGGCGCCGGGTCCGTCTGCACCGTTACCGTTCACAGCCCGTGTGACGAGATTCGCGGGCATGTAGTTGCGGATAAGCCGGTCATGCGGTGGCGCGATGAAAAATCGCCCGCACATTAGATCCAGTTGCTCGCCCTCGCCGTCGTTCTCGCTCAGGATCCATCCGGCAGAACCCTGGTGCTCCTGTGTGTGAATAGGGGTTTGCCCGCTACCGTCGTGCAGCACATGCGCTGCTCCGTGAGGCAACAGCACGACATCTCCGCTCACCAACTCTCGTGTCGTTTTGGACTCCGGATCCTCGAAGATCGCGCGGCCCTTGACGATGACGTGATACGGAATTTCGTTCGCCGCAGCCTGGCTCCAGGTAACGCGCCACGGCGCGCCGTACGCGCAGCGGACCTCGAGTTGACCCGTCACGGTGACGATTTGCAGGAGATGCGTTAGCCAATCGACGTCAGACATAACAACTCGGCAGCTCGAGACATCTCACGGGTTTTATCACAGTCGCGCGTCGTTGAGCACCGGGCGGACCGTTGAGACCTCGGGTGTGTGAGCGCAATGACACGCCTTTTCCTAGACCATCTCTCGCCCGGTCAGGCAGACGCGTGTAGAGTTCCGCCAAACCTTCATGATGAGCTCGATGTTCTTTTCTGGTTCCGCGCTCAGCGTCATGACCGCGATCTGATCGTCGGTTTCGCAGTTGGGAAGGCATCCTCGATCAGGCGAGACAGCGTAGGATCGGCATAGAGTTCCCACCAGGCAGATGACGCCGAAGCTGCGGAGGTGACGCCCGTCGTCGCTGCCTCCATGAAGGGTTCGTTCGCGACCCTCGAAATCTCGGGACGGCGATAGTCCGCGCCAGCGGTGCAGGCGCTAAGCCCAAGGATGCTGGCGCGACCAGCGGCGTAGCGAGAGTCCGCTTAAGCGTCATGCCGCGTCTCCCGACGGCCCACTGGGTGCATTCGGCGTTGTCTCTGAAGCAACAGGGAGCGCATGCCCGCCAAACCGCGCGCGCAAACGTCTCCACCGTTCGGCGATCCACTCGGCCATGACGCGATTGATGACGTAGAAGCTCGGCGTGAAGATTAGTCCGAAAAAGGTCACGCCAATCATCCCGAAGAAGACAGCGACACCGAGCGCCTTGCGCATCTCTGAGCCCGCGCCAGTGGCGATGATCAGCGGAAACACCCCCAAGATGAAGGCGATCGAGGTCATCAGGATTGGACGAAGGCGCTGGTGAGCCGCCCGGGTCGCCGCTTCACGATGGGTCAGGCCTTCGGCTTCGCCCTGTCTTGCAAACTCGACGATCAGGATGGCGTTCTTGGCCGCCAGGCCGATCAGCACCACAAGGCCGATCTGGGTCAGGACGTTGTTGTCCATACCCAGCAGGTTGATGCCGAGAATTGCGGCCAGCAGACACATCGGAACGATGAGGATGACCGCGAGAGGCAGGACCAGGCTCTCATACTGCGCGGCCAGCAGCAGGAAGACGAACAGCACGGCGAGGCCGAAGACGAAGATGCCCGTGTTGCCGGCCTGCTTCTGCTGGAAGGCTAGATCGGTCCATTCGACGCCCATGCCCTTGGGCAGGACGCGGGCGGCGATGTCCTCCATCGCCTTGAGGGCCTGGCCGGACGAATAGCCAGGCGCGACGTCCCCCTGGATCTCGGCGGAGGGGAAGAGGTTGTAGCGCACGACGCGGTACGGCCCCGATTGCTCCTGGACCTGAGCGAAGGCGCCGAGCGGGACCATCTTTCCGCTTTCGGAGCGCGCGCGGAGTTGCTCGATGTCCGACGCCGATTGTCGGTAGGACGTGTCGGCCTGGGCGACGACTTGCCAGGTGCGGCCGAGATAGCTGAAGTCGTTGACGTAGGTCGAACCCAGATAGGTCCCGAGGGTCGAGAAGACGCGGTCCACGGGCACGCCGAGCTGCTGCGCCTTCTCGCGATCGATCGAGACGTGGACGCGCGGCGTGCCGGTGTTGTAGGTCGTGAAGACCCGCTGCAGTGCCGGGTCCTTGTTGGCTTCGGCGATCACGGCCTGCGCGGCCTTCTCAAGCTCCTCATAGCCCAGGCCCGTGCGGTCCTCAATCTCCATCTTGAACCCGCCGGCGGTGCCGATGCTTCGCACCGGCGGCGGCGCGATCACGAGGACGTTGGCGCCGGTGATGCCCGAGTACGCCTTGCGCAGCTTGTCCGCGACCTCGTTACTCGTCGTCTTGCGCTCGGCGCTTGGGGTCAGGAAGACCGGAATGAGGGCGGTATTCGAGGCGTTCGAGTAGGTCGCCCCGTCGAAGCCGGCGAAGGTCAGGGAGTGGGTGATCTCCGGGACCGTCTTGGCCGCGGCCTGCACCTGTTTGGCGATCTGTGTCGTCCGTTCGAGCGAAGAGCCCGGCGGCAACTGGAGCACGCTCAGCAACATATCCTGGTCCTGCTCAGGGATGAAACCCTGCGGCGTGGCGGCGAAGCGCCAACCCGTCAGGAGAATGAGCAGGACGTAGACAACCGAGATGATCGCAAGGCGCCGGACGAGCTTTTCGGTAAGCTTGCCGTAGCGAACCGACAGCCCGTCGAACAGGTGGTTGAACCAGCGGGCGAACCGGCCCGGGAGGCCGAGCACGCCGCCCTTGGGCTCTGCACGTTGGTTGACAGGCTTCAGCAGCAGCGCGCCCAGGGCCGGCGACAACGTCAGCGAGATGAAGGCCGACACCACGGTCGCCGAGACGATGGTTAGGGCGAACTGCTTGTAGAACTCGCCTGACAGGCCCGGGATGAAGGCTGTCGGCAGGAAGACGCCGCAGAGCACGAGGGCGATGGCCACCAGCGCGCCCGAGACTTCGTCCATGGTCTTGTGGGCGGCTTCCTTCGGCGTGAGGTTTTCCTCGACGATCAGCCGCTCGATGTTCTCGACCACGACGATCGCGTCATCCACGACGATACCGATCGCCAGCACCATGCCGAACATCGACAGGCTGTTCAGCGAGAAGCCGAATGCAGCCATCGTGGCGAAGCTGCCGGTCAGGGAGATCGGGATGGCGATCAACGGCACGATCGCCGCCCTCCAGCTCTGCAGGAAGAGCAGGACGATCGAGGACACGAGCAGCAAGGCGATGAAGAGGGTTTCCTTCACGTCCCGGATCGAGTCCGCGACGAAGGTCAGCGGGTGGTGGGCAGCCGTGTAGGCCATGCCCGGGGGGAAATCCTTGGAGAGCTCCGCAACGAGCTCCTTGGCGGCGGCTTCGGTCGCGAGCGCGTTGGTGCCGGGCTGCTGCTTGAGGACCAGACCGATCGCATTGCGGTCGTTCAGGAAGGCGTTCGTCGAATAGTCTTGCGCGCCCAGCTCGACCCTCGCGACGTCGCGCAACCGGGTCAGCCCGCCGTCGGCGCGCCGCTTCAGAACGATGTTGCCGAACTGCTCCGGAGACGTGAGGCGACCTTCGGTATCCACGCCGAGCTGATACGCATTGGCCTTTGCGCCATAGGGCGGCCGTCCAATGATGCCGGCGGCAACCTGAGCGTTCTGGGCGCGAATGGCCGCTATGATCTCGTCGACGGTCAAGTTCCGCGCCGCGGCCTGATCCGGGTCGATCCAGATCCTCATCGCGTAGTCGCGCCCGCCGAAACGTACCGTATCGCCGACGCCGGGGATGCGCTTGATGCGATCGTTGATTTGCAGGGTCACGTAGTTCGAGATGAAGTCGGTATCAAGCGAGTTGTCGGGGGAATAGAAGGCGAACCCCACGAGGTCTTCAGCCGAGACCTTACGGACGGTGACGCCGATCTGCCGGGTCGTCTCCGGTAGTCGCGGAAGCGCTTCGTCCACCCGGTTCTGCACGAGGACCTGGGCCTGATTGACGTCGGTGCCGAGCGCGAAGGTGATGGTGATCGCGACCGACCCCTCGCCGACCGAGGAGCTTGACATGTAGAGCATGTGCTCCACGCCGTTGATCTGCTGCTCGAGCGGCACCGATACGGTCGAGGCCATCGTCTCGGCCGTCGCGCCTGGAAAGCGCGCGGTGACGACGACGGTGGGCGGCGCGACCTCTGGATATTGACCGACCGGCAGCGACGGGTAGGCCACCAGACCAGCGACGGTGATCAGGATCGCGAGCACGGCCGCGAAGATCGGCCGCTCGATGAAAAAGTGCGGAAAGCGCATCGATCGCTCCTCAGCGCGCGTCGGAAGCGGTCGCGGCGGCCGGCACGGGCGAATTGACCGACGGCATCTCCGGGCCCGCGTCCGCATTGCGCGCCTCGATCACCGTGCGGCGTGGAGTGACTTTCATCCCCGGTCTGAGCTGGGTGATATGGTCGACGATGACGAGGTCGGTCTCGGCGAGGCCGCCTTTCAGCGCCCGCAACCCGAGAACCTGCGGCCCCAGCTCGACCCTGCGCTTCGTGACTGTGTCGTCGCGTGCAAGGACCAGGACCTCTTTCATCGACTGCGTGGTGATGATCGCCTCATCGGGCACGAGCATGGCCCGGTAGCTGCCGGACCCGAGAAGGCGCGCCCGGCCGAACATTCCGGGGGTCAAAAAATGATCATGATTGTCGACGACGGCGTGAGCCTGGATCGTTCCCGAATCCGTATCGATGGCGTTGTCGACGAACACCATCTTCCCGTGATGTAAGAAGCTGGTTTCGTCGGAGAGCCTGATGTCGATCGGATTTGCGAAGTCCCTCGATAACTGGCGTTGGCCCTGCCGCGCCTGCCGGAGATATTTCAGATAAAAGCTCTCCGCGCCGTCGAAAACGAACCAGATCGGGTCGAGCGACACGACCGTGGTGAGCAGGGTGTTCCCCGCCTGGACATGATCGCCGATCGAGACGCGACGGCTCGACACGCGCCCGGAGACAGGGGCCCGGACAGTCGTCCAATTGTAGTTCAGCTCGGCAGTTTCCAACGCCGCTTGGGCGGCATGGAGGGCGGCTGTCGCGGTTCGCAGCCGCGTCTGATCGGTCTCCAGCCTCTCCTTGCTGACCGCATTCTTCTCGACGAGGGTCGCCGATCGCGCCTCGATCAAGATTGCGTTTTCGCGCGTCGCCTCAGCGCTTTCCAGCGCAGCCCGCGCCTGATCGAGCTCGGCCTTGTAGGGCCGCGGATCGATGATAAAGAGCGGCTGGCCCTCCCGGACATCTTGGCCGTCGCGGAACATGACCTGCGTGACTTGCCCGGTCACCCGCGCGCGAAGCTCGACCGACTGCGGCGCCTTGAAGTGGCCGATATATTCGTCCCAATCGACGACGTTCTTCAAAAGCGGATTGGCGACAGAAACCGTAGGCGGTATCGCAGGTGGCGGCGTCTCTTGGGAGCAGCCACCGACAAGGGCCAACATAGCGACGGCAGCCGAGATACGAAGCATAATTACCCCTCTTTTGCGGGCGCTTCGATTTGCGCCGTCCGTATAGACTACTGTCGGCGGTGCATATTTCGAGACTGAATCGTCTCAATCTGATGCGCGAAAGGATCAACCTGCCGGTTATGGGTCTCAGATCACGACCGCTTGGTCGGCGTTGTGGGCAAGTCGGCGCCATTCTCCCGGCGTCATCCCCATCCTCTCGGCAAACACGCGGCGGAATGCCGAAACGGATTGATACCCGACCGTCTCGGCGACGGCCTCGGTGCTGATCGCTGGCTTCCTGAGCTCGTTGGCCGCCAGACTCATGCGCAAATCGGTCAACAGATCGAGCGCCGAGCAACCTAGCCTGTCTTGAAAGTGCCTCATGAAAGTTGCGCGCGACATGCCGCACAGCTTCGCCAGATCAGGCAGCTTCCAGGACTGGGTTGGATCGGCAAACATAGCCGCAATAGCTGGCGCCAGCCGTGGATCAGCCGGCGCCAGCAAGCAGTCGGGCGCGTGCGCACCTTCGCTCGCCGTGCGCAATACGAGGGTAAACAGAGCCGAAGAGAGAGCGTTGAGAATGGCTCGTCCTCCCGCCCTGTCGCCGGCAGACGCGATCCGCATCAGGCTCACCAGGTTGGCAAGTTGGTTGGAGGCCAAACCGATGCCGTCCTCTCCATCGTCGCTCACAGCCCGCGCCACCAGATTTGCCGGCATATAATTGCGGATCAGTCGGTCATGGGGCGGCGCGACGAAAAACCGCCCACACATCAGATCCAGTTGCTCGCCCTCGCCATCATTTTCGCTCAGCATCCATCCGCCGGAGCTTCGGCGTTGCCGGGTATGAATAGGCGCTCGCCCGCTACCGTCGTGCAGAACATGGGCAGAGCCGTGAGGGAGCAGCACAATATCTCCGCTCACCAGCTCTCGTGCAGTTCCCGTCTCAAGGTCCTCGAAGATGGCACGACCGTTGACGACGACGTGATACGGAATTTCGCTCGCTGCCGCCTGGCTCCGGGTAACGCGCCATGGCGCACCGTAGGCGCAGCGAACCTCGAGCTGACCCGTCACGGTGACGATTTGCAGGAGATCTCTCAACCAATCGACGTCAGACATAAGACCTCGGAAATCAATCCAGTAATTTTCGGTACAAGATGAAACCCGATTGATCGGCGACGCGGTCGTAAAGCTTCCTAGCGTTATGGTTGGTCTCGTGCGTCGACCAATACACACGGGGCGCGCCGCGACGCCTCGCATCCGCATAGACATGTTCGATCAGCGCGCGGCCGACGCCCAAGCCGCGGGCGTCATCCCCAACGAACAGGTCTTGCAAGTAGCAGTAATCGCCCGTCGTCCAGGTGGATCGATGGTAGATCGTATGCGCCAACCCCAATGCCCGATCACCAGCAAAGGCGAGCGCCGCATGCAACGGTTCGACTGGGTCCAAGAACCGCCGCCACGTCTCCTGGGTTACAGACTCAGGAATGTCCACTTCGTAGAAGCGCTGGTAGCCCTTCCACAGCGGAAGCCAGATATCAAAATCGCCTTCTGCGACGGCTTTGATCTCGAGTGATTCCATAGAGCGCACCAGAACCTCTAGCTCACTGTCACTTCGAGCCCACGCTGAACCGCGGGCCGCGCGAGCCCACGGTCGAGCCAAGCTTGAACGTGAACGAAGCGGTCGAAACCAACGAGCTCGCGTGCTTCGTAAAAGCCGATCAGGTTGCGCACCCATCCGAGCAGCGAGATATCGGCGATGCTGTAATCCGCGCCCATCACCCAGTCGCGGCCCGCTACCCGTTCGTCGAGGACACCGAGCAGTCGCACTGACTCGGTCGCATAGCGGTCGCGGGGGCGCTTGTCTTCATAGGCTTTGCCGGTGAATTTGTTGAAGAATCCGACCTGACCGAACATCGGTCCGACGCCGCCCATCTGCCACATCACCCACTGGATCGTCTCATAGCGGGTGTTCGGATCCGACGAGATGAACTGGCCGGTCTTGTCGGCAAGGTAGAGAAGGATCGCGCCCGATTCGAATAGAGCGAGCGGCGCGCCGCTCGGTCCATCAGGGTCGTAGATTGCCGGGATCTTGCCGTTGGGGTTGAGCGCCAGAAAGGAGGGGGCGTGGTTTTCGCCCGCCATGATGTCGATTCGGTGCGGCTCGTAGGCGAGGCCCGTTTCCTCAAGCATGATGCCGACTTTCACGCCATTGGGCGTCGGCAGCGAAAACAGTTGCAGCCGATCCGGGTGCCGCGCAGGCCAACGCGTGAAAATCGGATGTTCGAGCGTCACTTCTGTCTCCTGGCCGAGGGCGCATCTCAGCGGCCGGCGGCTTACCCGCCGTCACATCGCCAAAGCTGCATGCGTCGCTCATTGCGCCGTATCCTCGCGTTGGCTTGACGAAACTTGAGCCGCGAGAGCCTGATGGATCTGAGCTACGACGGCGGCGCCTTCGCCGACACTGGCAGCGACGCGTTTGACGGAGCCCGCGCGCACATCGGTGCTTGGATTGCGGGCGCCGAGAAGCGTGAACAGCGTGGCTACAACGGCAAATGCGCCATATCCGATAGCGATCTCCTGCAGGGAGAGAATGTGGGAAAGCTGTCCGGCGATGAGGCTCGGAAACGCGGTGCCGCTGTAGCAGATCAGGTAGATCGCGCTGAAGATGGGCGCACGGTCAGCTACCGCGCTTCCGTACAGAAGACCGCGTGTAGCCGCACTGATGGCGATGCCTTGGCCGGCTCCGGCGAAGATGGTCGAGACTATGAAAAACCAGAGCGCGCCGGCATTAATCGCCATGATCATGCCGATCATCCCGGCCAGGAACGTAATCATGCCAATGCGCTGCGCCGCCGCAGGCGTGAACCGGCCGCCGATTGGCGCGCCGAGAACGCTCGGGCCCATATACGCGGCGAAGACCAGCCCAAGAATGAGCGGACTGCGCGTGCGAAGTTGATCTTCGACCAATCCGGGCATGAAGGCCTGGTAGAAGCCGCCGGTAGCCCACGTCGCCAGGAACACAGCCGCGGCGACAGGGAGGAGATTGCTGACCCGGGCCGGCACATGCACCCGCGGCGCCAACGATCGCCAAGCTCCCGGCGTCGGCGCTGCCGTTTCTGGACTAGCGATGAGTACGGCCGACACCAAAAGGAAGCCGACGCAAACGAGGTAGATCAGTTCGCGCGGCGAGGGTCCAAACTGGACCAGAGCGCCGGAGGCGATAGCGCCGACAGCGAGGCCCAGCATAGGTCCCTGGCTTGAGGCAACGGAGGCCAGCCATTCCGGCTTTTTGGGGGCTGCGTCCACGATGTAGGACGTCAGCGTGCTGCTGGCCAATCCGGTACCAACCCCCATCAGGAGCCGAGCGCCGACCAGGGTGGCGATGTGGTGCACATTCAGCAACAGCACGCACCCGCACAGGAGCAGGCCGAGGCTGACGATCGCGATGATCCGACGCCCGAAATGATTCGACAGTCGCCCGAACACGACCAGCGAGGCAATGGTGCCCAACGAGTTGCAGACGACGGCCACGGAGATGCCGGCGTTGGTGAACCCATCCTCGGCTCTATAGATGTTATATAATGGGATCGGTGCGGCCGTCGTTACAAACGAAGCCACCAGCGAGATTACTGCTGATATAAAGGCCAGCCATAGCCTTCCGCCCCGGTCGGCCTGGTTGATCGCCGGTGCTACTTTTTGCATTGAGCCGCACCGCGTCGTTTTCCAGGTAATTGCGGAAATTGGCGCCGGGATGGACATGCCTTCAGTGGCCGCGCCCTTGGCACATGGGTGAGATCCTCGACCGCTCGGGTCAATTTGCGGCAGTGGAGGTTCATCGGGATCGCCGCCTCACCCATCCAACATCGCGGCGTACTCAGGATGCTTGAGTGCGTAAGCCGCCATGAATGAGCATTTTGCGATCACGCGCATCCCACGCGACCGTGCCGCTTCGAACGCGCCGTGCGCGAGCTTGGACCCGTAGCCCTGCCCGGAAAGGGCAAAAGGCACCTCTGTGTGGGTTAAGACCATCCGACCGTGTTGGATCGCGTAATAGGCCGTCGCGACCTCGTCCCCGATCGGCAATTCGAACCGATGCAACTCCGCGTTGTCGATCACTTCGCCGCGTTCCGCCATCAACAACTCCAGGTCTACGCCTGTTCAAACTCGGCGATTACTGCGGATCCGCCGGGATCCGCTTCGCGCACAGATGAAGCTCAGATCGCCCTGAGCGTTACGTGATGAAATCTGCGACGATGGTTCCGATTGTTCGCAGCGGGGTACGGAATTTACCAATAGCCGCTACGTATAATTTCAATAGCGGCGGGGAATAGAATTACGGGGGCGCTCGCGCCTCCCGTCTACGGGATCCAAGCCTTGGTCTTGACCCGGCCTGGGGCACGTGCAGAACGCGGTCCTGCGCCCGCGCGAGCTCCGTTCCACCGTCATGGATTAAGCTGCGAGGGGTGCGGCTTCGGAATTTAGCATCATCTACGGATGAAGCTCGACCTGCTCGAGAGCCTCGCAGCCATCGCAGGGTTTTGCAGGTGAGATATTCTTCGGCCGATCGCTCCAGGCTCCCACGCCCGATTTGCCGCAACAGCGCGCATGCCGTTGGTAATCGAACCTATAGTCGCGGCGTATTGGACTCCCGATGGCCGAATATCCATCTTCGATGGCGAGAACGCGAAGGACAAATCCATGGCCACTTATCAGAAGACCGAAGCTGCGATCGCCAAGCTGTCGCCCGAGGAATATCGAGTGACACAACAGAGCGGGACCGAGCGCCCTGGGACCGGCGCGCTCCTAAACAACAAGGAGCCGGGCATCTATGTCGATATTGTCTCAGGCGAGCCGCTGTTCGCATCGTCGGACAAGTTCGAGTCCGGCTGCGGGTGGCCTAGCTTCACCAAGCCGATCGAACCTGCGAACGTGAACGAGCTGCGTGACACAAGCCACGGCATGGTCCGGACCGAAGTCCGGTCGACGCATGGCGACAGCCATCTCGGCCACGTCTTCCCTGACGGGCCGCGCGATCGCGGTGGCCTGCGCTACTGCATCAACTCGGCCTCACTGCGCTTCGTGCCGCGCGATGAGATGGTGATGCAAGGTTACGGTGACTATCTCAACCAGGTGGAGGAAATTTAATGACGACCGAACGTGCTGTTCTCGCCGGCGGCTGCTTTTGGGGCATGCAGGACCTCATCCGGAAGCTTCCCGGCGTGATCTCGACCCGTGTCGGATATACGGGCGGAGACGTTGCGAATGCGACCTACCGCAATCACGGCACCCATGCCGAGGCGATCGAAATCAACTTCGATCCGTCGAAGACCAGCTATCGCCGAGTACTGGAGTTCTTCTTCCAGATCCACGATCCGACGACGCTCAACCGCCAGGGCAACGACCGCGGCACGAGCTACCGCTCCGCGATCTATTTCACCAGCGACGAGCAGAAGGCCGTCGCGCTCGATACGATCGAGGACGTCGAAGCGTCCGGCCTATGGCCTGGCAAGGTTGTCACTGAAGTCGAGCCGGTCGGTGATTTCTGGGAGGCCGAGCCCGAGCACCAAGACTATCTCGAGCGAATTCCACACGGATACACCTGCCATTTTGTGCGTCCGAACTGGGTGTTGCCGCGCAGGAAAGGCGCCGCCGCCTAGGTAACCCGCGGCTCGCAGCGTGACGCCGCGAGCCAGCAATTGGAGGCTTTCATGGAGACGGGAATTGTGGGGCTGCCCGCCCCCGAGCTCGGGGGTATCCGATGGATCGATGAGGACGGGGACGAGCGCGACCCCTTGACGTTGGCCGAACTCGGGCGCGGTTTCAAAATCCTGTACTTCTTTCAGGACTGGTGTCCCGGCTGTCACAGACATGGGTTTCCCACGTTCGTGACGCTTGTCGAGCGGCTGCGTGGTAGAGGGGTTGGCCTGGTAGCTATCCAGACCGTGTTCGAGGGCTCGGACGTCAATACCTTCGATCGCTTGCGGGAAAATCAACAGCGGTATGGTTTGCATGTTCCATTCGGGCATGCCGTCGCTGAATCAAATTCGCTAGGCACCGTGCCCAAGATCATGGAGGCTTACCGCTCCGGCGGAACGCCTTGGTTTGTGGTGATCGCGCCTGATGGCCGCGTCGTCTACGACGGGTTTCTGGTTGCGGCTGACGGCCTTGTCGATGCACTTCAGCCGCTCGCGGCATGACCAGACAACACTGCCGGGAGCGGTAGGGCCAGTGTGAGCCCTGACCACAAGCGCAAAGCGGGCCCGACCGTCGATCGGACCCGCAAAGCTCGTGTCGGTCCTCATGCCAGTCCGGGAAAACCTGGACGCCTTGAGCTGAGAAAGGTCCGGCTTATTGGCGGGTATATCGGCCGTCGAACGTCGCTCCTCGTTTCGGATCGGTGAACTTGATCCCGATAGCCTCGCCGTTCGAACCGGCGATCCAGGTTACATCGTAGGTGGTGTACTCCGACGGTGGCCAGAACGACTGGAACCGCCCGTCTTCGTCGACCTTCCACTCTCCCGACGAGGGTTCCCCTTTCTGCGTGTAGACGGTGCGCCCATCAGAAGTGAAGACCTGCGTCGCGCCGTCTCCGTAAGTGAATGGTGCTCGTGTCAGTGCACCGGGGATGTCGGCCGGGTCGATGCGGTCGCCATCCTTGGCCGCGGATCCTTTAGATGTGGACATGTCCTGCTCCATTCGAATGGTGGGTCTGCCAGGCGTTTGCACGCTACGCTCACGACGACACGCCGAAGTCGCTTGGCGCCGCGCGCTCTGGCGAACGCGTCGCGACGCGGGCAGCACGGCATACCCTAACCATCGTTGTCGACGGTCACCGCACCACTCTGATCTAGACGAGATCGCTATATGGACCAGAGCGCTCGCTATCCAGGATGTCGAGCCCAGTAGCGGTAATCATTTCGATGCCTATCAGGCATCCTGAGCGTGTGGTTCACCCGCGATGCCGGTCGGCCGCATCTTCTGCTCGATCACGCGCACCGGCAGGCTCATGATCGCGCCGGCGGGTAAGCCGCAGAGCATTCCAAGCGCAACGACAATGGGAAGCACCGTGCCGCTTCGCGACAGCTGAAGCGTCAGAAGCGCGAAGGCAATGCAGCCTGTCACGAGGGTGGCCTCGCTGCGCCTAGTCCGGTCGGCGAGGAATCCGCCGAACGGAAACGAAAGCACGGCGAGCCAGAGCACAATACTGATGGTTGATCCGGCTGCCGCGCTGGACCAGCCTCGCTCAACAAGCATCGATGGGCCGAAACGGAAGATCATCGCACCCTTAGCGGAACTCTACTCTCCAACTGGAGTGTGCCACCTTTGCGAGATAGGATCGCTGTCGCTACCGCGGGGAGTAACCACGAGAAACTGACGTCGCTTCAGACAAATCGAGGAAATAGGTCATGAAACTGAGCCGCCGAGCCTCCATCGCCGCACTCGTGTCCGCCGTTGTTGCGCCAATCTTGAAGTGGCCCGCATCAGCACAAATCCCGGCGGCAAAGTCGCCTCCGCGTAATCCATTCCTCTCCGCCGATAAATACGGAACCACCCACTTCGATGCCGCGCAATCAGACTCCTTCCCATACCCAGCACCCCGTGGAGTGTTCCGTGTCGATATTCGAAAATCTGCGAGAGTCGCTGGCGGCCCAATAGGAATTATGACTCTTGCTTCAACCTCGCCGCAGTTCATGTGGGCAGCTTCCACGGGAGGCGTCAGCTACGTTGACGTATCGAATGGCGGCTTTCGCGCAGTCGCCAAAGTTGCCACGCCGGGCACGAAGGATATTTCGGAAGAAGCGCTCGACAAGCTGTTGTCGCCGCATTTCACCGATGTCGATCAAATCGAAAAGGCGCTTGCGAGCGTCGGTCTTGATTGGACGCGCATTGCGAGCAACATCTACATGTTCGTAGACAACGATAATGTGTTCTACGCAAGCTCCGCAGACGGAAAGATTCATGCCTACGGGCTGGTCGATCCGGCAAATCCGGCAACTGGAATCAAGGTGCTCAGGACCCTCGATTTCAACGACACGCTAAAGAAAGTAGCGGCGGGGGGGAGTGCGACCCTGAAGCAATACGGGGCGCGGATCGTTGGGGTGAATGCAACGTACGACGGCAAGCTGATCATTCTCACCAATCGCTCGATTTCAATAGCCGAGCGCAGCTTTCAGGGCGGCCCGCTACAAACGCTGGAATTTGGTGTGGACGAATACATTTCCAATTCAATGGCTGTCGATGAAAAGAACGGCATCTACGTCGCAGGCGATGCGGCCATGTACAAGATCGTTTGGACCGGCTCGAAGCTCTCAAGGGACGAGGCCGATGGCGGCTGGACCTCACCCTACGATACCGGGCGCGAGCCGCCGAGCGTGAAATTCGGCAAGGGCACCGGCTCTACGCCGACGCTGATGGGATTTGGCGATGACAAGGACAAGCTGGTCGTGATCACCGACGGTGCTGACCGTATGAAGGTTGTCGCCTTTTGGCGCGATCAGATTCCTGTCGATTTCCAGCAACAGCCCGGGACGAAGTCTCGTCGCATAGCCGGGCAAATCCAGATCACGTGCGGATTATCGCCCCAGCCTGAGTTCGTTCAAAGCGAGCAATCGGTCGTGGTGAATGGCTACGGAGCCTTCGTTGTCAACAACATCCGATTGCAGGGACACAAGGACAAGCTCGTCGATGTGATCGCGGGTGGACCACTGTTCGATCCGCCGACCGGTTGCGAGCGCGTCGAATGGAATCCTGAAACGCGCCAGTGGCAATCCGTCTGGACCCGTAACAATGTGACCGGGACCAGCATGGTCCCTGCGATGAGTTCAGTATCAAACATCGCCTTCGTCAACGGCTATTCCAAGCAAGACGGCTGGGAAGTGACTGGTATGGACTGGAATACGGGTGAGACCGTGCATCGCACAATTTTCGGTCAAGACAACTTAGGCAACGGTGCCTACGCCATCATTCAATTTCTGGAGAACGGCGACTTGCTGTTCAACAGCATCGGAGGAGTAACCCGCGTCCAGTTGAAAGGTTAGGTCCAACGACGTCCGCTTCTGGCCCATCGCGACATTTGCTGCGGTTGCACAAGGGCGGTCGCTATCGGAGGCAAGCGGACATCGCGGACGGTTTATGAGTACACGGCCTAAGTCGCCGGCCTGATATTCTGGTTCAGGCGGAAGACATTGGTCGGATCGTATTTGGTCTTAAGCGCGACAAGGCGTGCGTAATTTTCTCCATAGGCGTCGCGCACCCGGTCCTTGCCCTCGTCCCCCAGGTTGTTGGCGTAGACGCCTCCGGTCGAATAGGGTTTGACGGCGCTCCACAATTCGCGCGCCCAACGCATATTGGCATCGTTATCGGCCGGGTCGTCCCAGATCGCGATCGGAAAGCAGTCGAACGCCGCATCGCGGTTCGCGTAGGGCGTGTCCGTTACCGGCACCCGCGCGATTGCGCCGCCGACATGCTGGAAAACCAGCAACGACGGGGTGTTGGGAGCTCTCGCATAGGCGTCGAGCAGCGCGTCGATCGCGCCGGCACTGACCTCGCGCAGGAACTGCGCTTTCCAGTAGTAGCGGCGGCCGCGCGGAAACAGGGCATCGCCACCCGACTGAATCTCAAGATAAGGGATAGTCGCGAGGCGCGTCTCAACGGGCGAGCCGAACTTGACGATCGGTGAAAGGGTACGCTCACCGTCATGATGCGAACCGACATAGCTGCCGGAGATGCTGAAGAACCGGTCGCCCGACGGTAGCGTTACGAGGGCTGCATCGACGTTGACGTCGTCGGCAGCGTTTCGGGCGAATTCATCATAGAACCGCATGGCCTCGCGCGCCTGATCGTAAGGATGAAGCGCCGATGCGGCGAGCAGTGACGTGCCGATCGCATGCAACCGGTATTCGAACGCAGTCACGATGCCAAAATTGCCGCCGCCGCCTCTTAAGCCCCAGAACAGGTCGGGGTGTTCGGTCGCACTGACCCTTAGGATATTTCCCTCGGCTGTCACCACGTCGGCGGCCATCAGGTTGTCGCAGGTCAGCCCGTATTTTCGCCCGAGCTTGCCGAAGCCGCCGCCGAGCGTGAGCCCGGCGATACCGGTATCGCTGTTGACTCCCATGGTGGTCGCCAGGCCGTGCGCCTGCGTGGCACGATCGAATTCGCCCAGATTGAGGCCTGCCTCCGCGCGTGCAGTACGACGGACCGGATCGACATCGATGCGTTTCATGCGCGACAGGTCGATGACCATGCCGCCGTCACAGACCGAGAGGCCAGCGACATTATGGCCTCCGCTGCGAACAGCCACTGGGAATATGCGGGATCTCGCGAATGCCACGGCCTCAACCACATCCTGGGTATTCGCGCAGTAGGCGATCATGGCCGGCTTTTTATCGATAGCGCCATTCCAGACTTTGCGCGCCTCGTCATAACTGGCGTTCCCTTCGAGGATCACATTGCCCTTGAGCTTTAGCTGTGGGGTGGGCCGAGCTCCGAAGTGCGATTTGCCCATCAGCTCGTCATATGACTGCCGCTGCTCCATCCGATATGCTCCTCGCCACGCACACCCATGCCATCATTTCATGGAGTGCCAAACCGTTGCAAAATCGAAGAACTCAGGTGCTGGATGAGAATATCTCATCTACACTGAAGGCATGAGGAAGCTTCCGCCCCTTCGCGCTCTCCATGCTTTCGAGGCCGCGGCCCGCCATCACAGTTTCGGGGCGGCCGCCAAGGAGCTCGGCGTCACGCCGACGGCAATCAGCCATCAGATACGACAGTTGGAAGAGGCTTGCGGTGTGAAGCTGTTCCAACGCCGTCCGCGGCCTTTGCTTCTGACGAGCGCGGGCGCACGCCTCTATCCGGCCTTGCGCAATGGCTTCGATGCGCTGGCCTCGGCGGTGACGTTGCTGGCGGAAGAGGACGTGCAGGCGCCGCTTCGCGTGACGAGCCCGAACGCGTTCGCCAGCAAATGGCTGGTTCCGCAACTGCCGAAATGGCGTGAAGCAAACCCCGCTGTTCCTTTGGAGATCATCGGCACGGATGCTGTCCTCGATGTGAGAGCGGGCGCTGCCGACGTCGCGATCCGTTATGCACGAAAGCCGCCGCGCGACTTCGTGGCGCATGAGGTGTTTCGGGACGTGTACATTCCCGTTTGCAGCCCGCGTCTGCTGGAGCGCCATGGCCCGATCACGCGGGCTGCAGACCTCCTGCGTCTGCCTTTGATCCACTATGACTGGATGAACCGCGATCCTGAAGCGCCGACCTGGCGGCAATGGCTGGCGGTCGCGCGGTCGATCGATCCCGATTTCAACCGCCGCGAAAAGGTCTGGGACTTGAGTTTCCGCGAGGAGCTGCATGCGATTGACGCCGTTGTCGGCGGACAGGGAGTTGCGATCTGCAGTGACGTGGTCGTGAGCAATGAACTGAGAAACGAACTGCTCGTGAAGGCGCATCCGCTCTCTCTGCCTGGCTACGGGTTCTATCTCATCTCCATGGCCCATAGTCCGCGAGCGCCTGTCATCGAAGCCTTCTCGACGTGGATGAGGGCCCTCGGCTGAGGTCGCGAGACGTACGGCACGGCCGAACTCTCCGGAACTCGCACAATCCGCCATTCCACCTAAGCTGGATCAGGAGGGTATTTGATGAATTGGCGGGAGCGTCGTCCCTGTTGCTTTCCAAACTGAAATCTTGGTGGAGCCAATCCTAAATAGGCCGCGTCAAAATGTTGGCCTTGGATTGAGAGCCTCGGCAAAGCAATGCGTGTGCGCCTTGATCGGTGCGGCGATCAGGGTGCCGCAGCCAGAGAACCAGGACCTCTTCCTGGCCGATCTGCTTCGGCATGGATGGGTCAGACGCAGGATAGCGCGACCTCATGAGCCTCAAGGCGTCTGAAGAACACGATGGCTTTCAGCACGGTTGATCAGATTCTCAAGGCCGACCCGCGTTTCGGTGAGCTGGTCGTCGCCGACGCCCGCAGGAGTATGGTGGTTAACGCTCGCTGAATACGCTCAAGCTCATTCCCATGACTATCAGGAGGTTTGCGCCAAGCGCGCGACCTCGATCGCCTTGGCGGCCACCGAGCTCGTATTTCTGGGTGCGAAGGGCCTATCTCATCGTCGGCATTCTGCGACAGCAATACCGTGCCGTGAACGTCGCGGGCGACTAGCGTATTCGAATCGTTTTGTAGGAAAGCACCGAGAGGTCGACTTTCAATTCATCTGTAAAGTGCATCTCATATGTTCTTGCATCGAACCCGGCGAAATTTGCTCCTCTGGCTTTCAGGCTTTTGAATGTTCTGCAAACGGCAGAAATGAATATCGGTATGACGTTCAAATAAATTTGCCCGGTTGGATAACGTTCGGCGCTTGCCTTGGCAAACAACTCGTTGAACCCGAGGTCCGTACTCAACTGCTCCAGAATTTTGACCCGGTTTTTCGCGTTCATTTTGCTTTCGAGAGCGGGTGAATTCAGCCCGCTGTCGACCCGTAAAAGGAAGTCCTCTGCCTTGTAAAGTTGATTACCCACATGTCCGCCACCAGCAACATGGTGGCTCGCTATCAGAAATTCGGCTCCTAAGAACCTCAATGGACCTCCTTCCTGGGCCATTGTCACATTCCAACTCGAAAACAACTCATGATCTCTGTGGTGAATAGCGTTTCGCAATAGCAAAACTACCGCCGTATCGGCATGCTCGAAATAGTCAAAGGCCGCTTTGTCTACGTCGTAGAGGCTGTGAAAGGCTTCTAGTTTGGCCTCAAATTTGCGGTCCAGATTGTCGATTGCTTCCTGGAGGTCGACTTTCTTCAGCGCGTCGAACCTTACGTTTTCCTCTGCATAAATGCGCATCTGGTTCGCTAGTTTTTCGATTGCTCGTTCTGCTATTTTCATGTTTCGGCTCGCAAAGCCTTCAAGCTCATGACATTGGGCACGATTTCCCGGACGGTGTCTGGAAGGGGCATTTCTGCAAGAGATGCGCCGACCCAAGCGTTATCGACTCGATGCTCTACACGATAATAGTGAAAGCCGCGTGCCGTTTCGGTCTCGGCAGCGGCGATCCGCACCGGCATGGTATAGTCCGCAGGCTCGTCGGCTAGCACGAAGTCGGCGCCGATGCCGCCGGGAAGGTAATAGCTGCGCCGCTTGCGAGGGGCCCACTTCACGCGGCGCGCCCGGAGTTGAGAGAGGCTGAATGGCCCCTGGAGGAAGAGGCTGCTCCAACGCTCCGACGCATACCAATGTCCGCCGGCGCTATGTTCGTCGCCGTCTGCGAACCAGGACGTCGGATTCCGGTAGAGCATGCAATTGTCGAGCATCCCGCGCCAAACCCCGCGGGTCACCGGGTCATAGAACCATAGCTGTCCCTGGAGGTCATGGACCCAGAGTTGCCAGGGAGGCGCCGAATAATGGCTCACATAGAATATTTCGGTGCCTGCGATCCGGTTCGTTTCGCCGAGACGCTTCCGGATGAGGATTGGCACCCAGATGACCGCAACACCTGCAGCCAAGTAGGCGCCGGTGCGTCGCTCCAGGGTGGCATAGTCGAGCGTGCTATGCTGCACCTCGAGCGCCACGCGATAGGCCTCGCCTGGCGCATGCAACAGCACGTCGGCGCGCCGATCGCCGTCTACCGACAGCACCTCTACCTCGACATCGCACGATAGGCTGCGCGCGCGATAAGCGGTGGCAAAGTCCTCCTTGGCCTGCTGATGCTCCCAGGTTTCAAGCGCGGCATAGCTGCAGACCGCCCCCGGCCGATGCCCGAAATAGGGCCGGCGGATGCGCCCCTTCGCTAGCGTCAGCGGCTCGCCGCAGCCTGGGCAGGCATAGGCTGGCCCCTTGGCTGCCTGCGCCGCTTCGATCCGCGCCCGGTCGTCGCCCCTGAGTGCGATCAGCATGGAATAGGCCCTAGCAGCGCCTCGAAGTCCGCGGCCTTGCTGATCTCACCGATTAACCCCTTCAGCCGGGGTTCCTTGCGCTGCGCGCGCGAGAAGTCCTCGGCGGTGCGCTTGTCGACATACAGGACCGCGCAATAGGCGGCGAGGACCCCAAGATAGCCATCGTTGAGGTCGCTCCCGGGGCGGAGCGGCCGCGGTTGACCATGCGTCCGGAGCGCCTCGCCGATGATCCGGCTGGGCAGCACATCCATCGGCACCTTCTTGAGCGCCTCGAACGACCGGCCTGTATCCGACGCCACCACCCGGAGCTGGCTTCTGAATAGCGCCAGCCGACTAAGATCGGCGAGGACATATTCGTCCCGGACCTCGTCCTCGTCCAGGCCCTGGCTGACAAGCGTCGATACCAGCAGTTCACGTACCGTTGTGCCCGGCGGAGGCATCATGGCGACGACCTGCGCTACGAAGTCATCGGCCATCACACGTGCACGCGCGGCATCGCCGCCAGTGCTCTGCGTTGCCTCCTGCAGCGCCTGCGCGTGAATCCGATTGAGCTGCGCGCGCATCTGGTCGGGCGGATTGATCGCCGACTTGGCCAACTCGCCGATCGTCCGGTTTTCGTCGAATGTCCGCAACGGACCGAGTGCTGCGATCATGTCGGTCTTGCCCTTGCGGAAGCGCAGCATCGGCCGCACCACCTCCCACACCCAAGCCTCTTCGCCGATTGCCTGCGTGCCCGGTCCCGTCTTCAGCAACAGCTCGCGGGCGCGGTCGCGGATTGAAATGAGATCGCCATGTCCTTCGGTGGCTGCGATCGCCTCCGCCGCCAACACCTGCGCAATCGACCGAGCCCGACCTCATCGATGGGTAGCCGAAGATAGGCCAGCATGGGTAGGTCCTGGAGAAAGGCGACCCGCGCGCGGGCGGCGGCGTCATCCTCGCCGCCCAGCAGCTCCTCAAGATGATGCCAGGACAAGAGTGGGATACGTCCCTGTCCCATCAACCGCTCATGCAACGCACGCGCCCGCTGCCGCCGATCGCTGTCCTTCGCTGAGGCCGCGTCGAGCCACTTCGCCCAATGTGAGCTGTCGGGAGCAATGATCTTCGGTTCGATGAGGGCCAATCCAAGCTCTCGCAAAGATAGACGTCAGTCCAACTCCATAGCCGATCACCGCGCGATCTGCGACGATCTTGCTTTCATGATGATCTTCGCGATGAGAGGGCAGCTCACGAGTCTGTCCGAAGTTTGTATATGTATTTCGGACGAGCGGCTGGCTAGGGAACGCCGTTGTTACGGGGCTAAGAGGATTAACAGCTTGAGCCGCTCTTGATGTGGCGTACGAAATTGATGCTTGGTCATCGGGCTTCGCGCCACGATCAAACACAAGCTCTGCTCGTAAAAGAGGGGAGATTCCGTGTGGGGGGAGCCAACGCTGTTACCCGCTAAGCCAACACTCAAGGAGGGTGGCGCACCCATCAGGATTCGAACCTGAGACCTCTACCTTCGGAGGGTAGCGCTCTATCCAGCTGAGCTATGGGTGCATTTATCTTCAGATAGTGTCCGAGGTCGACCAGGGTCAATCTCGATTCCAACTTTCAAACGATCGCAAACGGTGCGGGCCCGAGGCACTGCCGATTGTAGTCGTTGGTACTCTACAGCTTCCTTCAGTTTGCTTCCGCAGCGCTTCCGCGACCACGGAAGCAGTTTCTCTGCTTCCTTCGAGTCTCGCCAATCGCTTGGTTTCCCTCGATTTTTTCGACCTTCACCCACAGCGCACTTGACTTAGCCTTGCCTTCGGAGGGCAGCGCTCTATCCAGCTGAGCTACGGGCGCGGGGACCGTCTCAATAGCGGATTGGTCCGTTCCGGGCAACGAGGATATCAGGCCGCCGGGGTGTGGCCTGGGGGGGAGGGGGGCCTGCGTCTGGCGGCGCTTTGCCACCGCGTCATCCGCTGCCCCTCGACCAGGAATTCGCGGGAAGCGGTGGCCTGCCGGGCGATGCGCTGGCCTTTGAACTTGGCCTTTGAATTTGGCCTTTGAGCTCGGCCCTCATGGTCGTCTTGTCTCGGGTTTGGCGCCTGGCGCGTGGCTGGCGTTCGCCGCCACGGCCCGCGGCGCGAGAAGCTGGCAGAAGGCGTCAATGGTTGCGTCGGTGCACACCCCGTCGGCATGCAGGCGCTGGTTGATGGTGAAGCCGTCAAACGCCATGAACAGCACGTGGGCGACCTCTCGCAGCGCGTCGGGGGAGAGGTTCCGGTCGGCCGACATGCAGGTGGCGAGGAGCCGCGCGATCCGGTCTTCCGCCCACCTGATCAGGCTCGGGTCGTAACGGTCGTCGGGCAGCGCCGACGAGAGCGCCTGCATCAGGTTGACCGCCATGCCGCCGTCCTCGGTCGGCATCTCTCGCCACAGCGCGGAGATGATCAGCCGCAGCCGGTCGTGCGGATCGTCCAGCGCCGAAGCCTCGGCCTCCAGCCGCTCCAGCCTGGCCATGAACCACGGCGCATAGAGCACGAAGACGATCTCGAGCTTCGATTCGAAGTACACGTAGATGTTGGCGAGCGACACGTTCGAGCGTTTGGCGACGGCGCGCAAGGTGGCGCCGCTATAGCCGCGCTCGCGGAACAGTGCGTCCGCGCCCTCGAGAATCGCCGCGCGGACATCGTCCTTCTTGACCTGCGCCATTTGCCGGTTCGCCCGTTGACAGCAGAACGCTGCCCGGCATCCTATCTATATCGAACGCTGTTCGCTATTACATCCTGTGGGGTAGCCCGAGCGGCCGCAATCCAGCGGGGCACGGATCGGCTGCCGCGCGATCGTGCGACCGGCACCACCACGTCTATTCAAAACTTTCGATGTGAGAGGTCACCCGACCACCGAAACAATCCGGCGGTCGGGTACCGAGCGCGATCTTTCCGATAATCCTCGGGGATAATTTCGTTCAAGCCTTCGCCGAACGGAATGTACTGCTTGTTGGGATGCGTCTTCAGCTCGTCGAAGAACCGTATGATGACGGGCGCGAAATACATGCCGGCCCAGCCGTTGTCCGTGCCGCTGTATCGTCCCGGTGACGTTGCGTGTCCGTTGGTGGGCGCGGCGCCGTTGAACGTCATGTCGTATTGCTCGCCCGGATCCCACAAGAGATTGTAGGCGGCCATCACCTTCAACGGCTGCGACGGCCCGAGCCAGGTGTCCTTGGCCGTGTTGACCGCCTTCCAGTCCTTGACGCGAACGCCGCCGAAAACCTGCGACGCGAAATAGATGAACTGCGTCCGCTCTCCAGGACCCTTGCCGAGGAGCGAATCGCTCAGGTCTTGACCGTCAAAGATGATCGGCCTGTTGTCGTTGTCTTTCCACTCGTGTGTCGGAACTTCGAGGCCTGCGATCTTCGCGATCGTCGGCCACCAGTCCATGTGCGAGAACATGTCTGTGTTGACCTTGCCGGCCGGAATGTGCCCCGGCCACCAGGCGATGGCGGGCACGCGGAAACCGCCCTCGTAGACCGAACCCTTTTCCCCACGGAAGGGCGTGTAGCCGGCATCGGGGAAGGCGTCGATCCAGGCGCCGTTGTCCGTCGTCCAGATGACGATGGTGTTGTCGGCGATGCCGGCGTCGCGGATCGCCTGTATGATCTGGCCGCTGTTGTCGTCCATCTCCATCAAGGCGTCGAGATAATTGCCGCCGCCCGGCGATTTGCCCTTCCAGCGAGGCGATGGATTGTTCGGGTTGTGCACTTTCTCGAAGAACACGTTCAGGAAAAAGGGCTTGTCGTCTTTGGCGTGCGACTTGATCCAGTCGATGGCATCGCTCCGCATCTTATCATCCACGGTGGCGAGATCGTCGTAGTTCACTTTCTGCTTTACGACCTTCGCTGGCTCTCCCGCCTTGCCGTCGAACATCGACAGATTGATCTGGCCCCAGACCTTCATGAAGTCCTGGTCATTCTTGGGAAAGTTCGGATGCAGGACGGGGTCGTCGTAGGCGTAAACGCCGGCATAATACGGCAGCATGTCGTGCATTTCGTCGAAGCCATGCGCTGTCGGGAAATTCTCCGGCTTGTCCCCCAGGTGCCACTTGCCGTACATCACGGTCGTGTAGCCACCTTTCTTGAAGGCTTGCGCGATGGTCGGCGTCTCCTTTGTCAGCCCGTTCGGATCGCCGG
>Ga0153954_1000450_pt1 | contig 32948 bp, 33 predicted proteins | sample TSFL038MetaG_FD_102277 | JGI IMG/M metagenome (GOLD analysis project Ga0153954, IMG submission 102277) | Attine ant fungus gardens microbial communities from Florida, USA - TSFL038 MetaG | ecosystem: Host-associated > Fungi > Mycelium > Unclassified | place: USA: Florida, Wekiwa Springs State... | reverse complement strand
GGCACGATGGTGATGCCGAGCCCCGCCGCCACCAGGTTGAGCGTCGAGACGATGCGCGGCGCCTCCTGGCCGACATGCGGGCTGAAGCCCGCCTCGGCGCAGGCGGCGATGATCACGTCGTAGAGGCCGCGCCCGTCGGGCCGGCGATAGAGGATGAAGGTCTCGTCGGCGAGGTCCTTGAGCGTGAGCCGGGGCCGGCGCGTCAGCGGATGGCGCGCGGGAAAGGCCGCCGCCGTCTCCTCCTGCAGCAACGCATGCACGGTGATGCCTTCGGGATCGACCAGGCCCGAGCGAATGAAGGCGACGTCCAGCCGGCCGTCGCGCAGGCCGCTCACCATGTCGGCCGAGCTGCTCTCCTCCAACACGAAGGAAACGTCGGGACGCTGGCCGCGGAACTCGCGCATGGCACGCGCCACCAGGGGATGGAAGGGCGCTGAGGTCGTGAAGCCGACGGCGATCCGGCCGGTCTCGCCACGCGCGGTGCGGCGGGCCCGCAGTTTCGCCTGCTCGACCTCGGCCAGGATCGTTTCGGCATCGGCGAGGAAGGAGCGGCCGGCATCGGTCAGGGTCACGCCGCGCGGATGGCGCTCGAACAGGGTGGCGTCGATCTCGCGCTCCAGCGCGCGGATCTGCTGGCTGAGCGGCGGCTGCTGCATATGCAGCTTCTCGGCCGCACGCGTGATGTGGCCTTCATGCGCGACGGCGACGAAGTAGCGGAGATGGCGCAGTTCCATGGATACGTCCGCGATATGAGAAGGCGACTTATCATATATTTGAGCACTGCACGATCCGCGCGTAAAGCTTGGGCCATGACGACGCTCATGGCCCTTGGCCTTTCCGTGTTGATGATCGGAACTGCCTTCCTGTCGGGCATCTTCGGCATGGCGGGCGGGTTGATCCTGATCGGCGTGCTGCTCGTGATCTTCCCGCTGCCGACCGCGATGGTGCTGCATGCGGTGACGCAGATGGCCTCCAACGGCTGGCGCGCGATCCTGTGGTGGCGGCACATCGTCTGGAAGACGATCGCCTTCAACGTCGCGGGCAGCCTAGTGTCGGTCGCCTTGTGGTCGATCTGGCTCTATGTGCCCGACAAGGCGATGGCGCTTCTGATGCTCGGCCTCTCGCCTTTCGTCGTGCGCGCGATCCCCGAGAAGGTCCTGCCGCGCACCTTCGGGCCGACGCAGGTCGCCGGGACCGGCTTCGTGTCGATGATGCTGATGCTCATGACCGGCGTCACCGGCCCCATGCTCGACACGATGTTCCTGCGCTCGCCCTTCGAGCGGAAGCAGATCATCGCCACCAAGGCGGCCTGCCAACTCTTCAGCCACGGCTTCAAGCTCGTCTATTTCGGCGCGCTGATCACCCAGGCGGGCAAGGTCGAGCCGTGGTTCCTCGCCATCGCCATCGCCTCGTCGATGATCGGCACCTCGCTGGGACGCCTGCTGCTGGAGCGGCTCTCCGACAAGCAATTTCGCGTCTGGTCCAATCGCCTTATCACAGTGCTGGCGACCTACTATGTCGGCTACGGCTTGGTTCTGCTGACCGGCCTCGCCTAATATGAAGTGTGTCTGTACCTCCAGGTTTCCGCGAGCTTACTGAAGCGGTCGGGTTCGGCGCGGCCAATGGGCCGTGGTTCGAGAAGATCGATGGCAGCCGGGCGATCCGCGGCTTTCGTCCCGGCCCCCAGCATGCCAATGCACTTGGTATCGTGCATGGCGGCATGTCGGCGGCGTTCCTCGACGCGGCGATGGGCCTTGCCGTGTGGCACACACTACAGCGCCGCGCCGTAACCCTGCGTCTCACGCTCGACTATCTCGGACCCGGTCGCGTCGGCGACTGGCTGCAGGCCGAGGGCGAGGTGGTGAGCCATGACGAGCACGTGGCGCAGGTCCGGGGCCGTCTCTATGGTCCGCGCCACGACGTGCTGGCGGGACTGGGCGTGTTCTCGCTGTTGAGCCGCCAGCGTTCGATTCAAATGCGGAGTTGAGTTTGGACGACAATCCTCCCGAAGGTTTCCTGCGCATCGATTTCGATCGCGGCGGTCCCATCACCTTCAACGGCCATATCGGCAATCTCTATTGCAAGCGCGGCACGAAGGGCACGCGCGAGGAATTCGTGCTGGGTCTCCGCGTACAGCAAAACATGTGCAATCCGGCCGGCAGCCTGCATGGCGGCATGATGATGACGGTGGCCGATCTTGTCGGGACCATGGGCGGCGGCGCGCTGGTGGGCTTGCGCAAGTTCCTGCCGACGGTGAGCATGACCTGCGATTTCGTGGCGCCGGCGCGGCTTGGCGACTGGGTCGAAGGCCGGCCCGAACTGGTCCGCCAGACGCGCTCGCTCCTCTTCACCAATATCTATCTGACGGTGGGCGAGGAGAAGATCCTGCGCGCCTCGGCGATCGCCAAGATCCCGTCCGGTGACGGGCTCGCCTTCGGCCGCGCGAAACTAGACCGCGGCGCCGAAGTCGCGGTGAAGGGCGCGCCGACCTGAGTCGGTGAGACGGACCGTGCGGCCGCGGCGCAGGCGCTCGGCCCACCCCTTCTTGAAGAAGGTGTCGGCGATGGCCGCGCCCAGCGCCCCCGAAATGTGCGGACGGCGCTCCGACCAGTCGAGACACTGGCGCGCGAAGTGACGGTTGCCGGCCTCGCGCGCTCCCTGGATATCGACGCCCATGCGCTGGCAGAAGAGTTCGCCCGATGAGGTGAGCGTCCAGTCACGCGAGCCCTTGGGCTCGAGATGACCGTGCTGGGTGAGCGCGTCGGTCACGGCCATGCCGACCTGGCCCGCGAGATGATCGTAGCAGGTACGGCAGAAGCGGAGATCGGGATCGCGCCGCCAGGCGGCGGTCTTCGAGGCCGGCTCGGCGCGCTTGCCAGCGAGCGCCATCAGCGATTCGATCGCGTGCGCCACGTCGGGCGAGGCGAGCCGGTAGAAGCGGTTGCGGCCCTGGGCACGGGCATCAAGCAGGCCCGCCTCGACCATGCGGCCGAGATGGCCCGACGCGGTCTGCGCCGTCACGCCGGCGGTCATGGCGAGATCGGACGCGGTATGGGCGCGACCATCCATCAAGAGCGACAGCATGGCGGCGCGGGCGGGATCGCCCATCAGCGAGGCGATCTCGGAAAGAGCGTTCACGGAGATCATGTTCGGAATCTAAGCGCCGTCCGCCCAGCCCGCCACGTCCAATAGTTCGGCTGAGGCCGAAATATTACCTCCACCTGGGATTGGCTATGGCGATCTTGTCAGCCGTCGTGGCCTCGAGATGGGCCATCAACGCGGCGTCGGTCTCGTCGCGGTCGCCGGCACGCAGTTGCCGGGCAAGCTCGCGATTGAGCTCGGCGAGCGAGCCGTCGCGGCCCAGCAGCATCTTGAGCCGTTCGTGCTCGCGCGCATCGGCGGCAGGGCCGAGCCGCGCCTCGCGTTCGAGGATGGCAAGCGAATTTGCCGCGACCCGCATCTGAAAGCCGAGCCGTGGTTCGCTCTTGTCGAGTACAAGCGTCGCCTCTTCGCGCAGGAAGTCGGCGATGGCGGCCAGCAGCTCGGCGGCGGTCGGACGATCCTGCGCCATCTCTAGGTTCCGTCCTTCAGCAGTTGCAGCAGATCGACCTCGGTCTCCACGCCGCGCCGGCCGATCGAGGCGAGCTCCATCGACTTCTGCGCGCCGGAGAGATGCTTGTAGGCCTGGGTGTGACAGATGATGCCCCAGCGCACCGTGCCGAAGACCTCCCACCAATGCGCGCGCACCGGATCGACCGTGCCGCCGCCGGCGCGTTCGTAGGCGGCCCACAATTCCTCGCGTGTGCCGAAGCCGCCGGCCGGCTTGTCGATCGAGCCGAAGCGCCAGCTCTTCACGCACACCCAGCCCAGGTCCTCCACCGGATCGCCGAGATGCGCACCTTCCCAGTCGAGGATCGCGGTGACGCCGGTTTCGTCGGCGAGGTAGTTGCCGGTGCGGTAGTCGCCATGCACCAGGACCGGCGGCGCGACGGGCGCGGGCTTGCGCCGGTCGAGCCAGGACAACGCAAGCTCGAATACCGGCTGCGGCTGGCCCAGCACATCGAGCAGGCGACGCAATTCGGCGATGTGGTCCGCGGCCTGGCGATGGTGCAGCGGCGGCAGGGTCGCGGTGGGCGTCGCATGGATGCGCGCCAGGATCTCGCCGAGCTGGCCCGCGATCTTGGGGCGTGCGGCGGCATAGGGCGGGTCGCGCAGCAACTTGCGGGCGATGGCCGTGCCGCCGACGCGGCGCATCACGAAGCCCTCGCCCAGATCGTCATCATCGTTCAACTTGAACAGCACCTCGGGCGCCCGCGCGCCGGCGTCGAAAGCCGCCCGCAGGACACCGAACTCCGTCGCGCGTTCGAGCGAGCCCGAGCGCTCGCGGTCGGTGACGGCGTTGCTGGGCGGATCGCGGCGCAGGATCAGCTCATGCCGCACGCCGTTCACCAGAGCGTCGAAGCTCCAGGTCTGGCGCGAGGCGCCGCCCGATTCGCGGCCGATCCTGTCGATGGTTGCCGGGCCGCCAAAGTGGCGGCCGGCGGCGCGGGCGAGCGCGGCCGCCACCTGATCGGCTTCGCTCGTCGTGTGAACGGTCATTCACCGGACTGTGGCACAGGCCCCGCTGCGTGGTAAGAGGGCCGCGATGGATGGCGGAAGAACGGACAGGAGAGCGAACGCGTGACGGCAGACTTGGCGGCCATGCATGGCCTTTATCTGGAAGACCTGAAGGTCGGCATGTCGGCAAGCTTCGGCAAGACGGTGACGGATGCCGACATCGCGGCTTTCGCCGGCGTCTCGGGCGACACCAACCCGATCCACCTGCATGCGGACTTCGCGCGCACAACGCGCTTCGAGCAGCGCATCGCGCACGGCATGCTGAGCGGCAGCTTCATCTCGACCGTGGTCGGCACCAAGCTGCCGGGGCCGGGCTCGATCTACATCTCGCAGACCCTGAACTTCACCGCGCCGGTCACCATCGGCGAGACAGTGACGGCGGTCTGCACCATCACCGACATCAACGCCGAGCGTCGGCGGGTGACGCTCAAGACCCAGTGCCTGAGTGGCGACACGGTCGTGATCGATGGCGAGGCGGTTGTCTCCGTGCCGCGCCGCACGCCGAAGTCCAAATGATCGAGGTCTTCGATCACTGGCAGGACGTGCCGCCGCGCTGGAAGGGCGGCGTGGTGGCGCTCGGCAATTTCGACGGCGTGCACAAGGGCCATCAGGCGCTGCTGGCCCATGCCGCGTCCGAGGCGAAGAGGCTCGGCACGTCTTTGGTCGTGCTCACCTTCGAGCCGCACCCGCGTCGCTTCTTCGTGCCCGACACCGGGCCGTTCCGGCTCACCTTGCTGCCGGCCAAGACGCGCCTGCTCGCCGACTGTGGCGTGCAGGCGGTGCTGGCGCAGCGCTTCGACCCGGCCTTCGCCGCCGTCTCGGCCGAGGCCTTTGTCGATGGCGTGCTGATGGGCGGGCTGGGCGCGCAGCATGTCGTCTGCGGCTACGATTTCACCTTCGGCGCGCGCCGCATCGGCAATGTCGAGAAGCTGCGCGACCTGGGGCAGGCGCGCGGCTTCGGCGTCAGCGTGCTCGATCCGGTGATGCGCGAGGGCGAGATCTATTCCTCGACCCGCATCCGCGAATCGCTGCGCGCCGGCTGGGCGAGCGAGGCCGCCGAGCTTCTGGGCCGGCCCTGGGAAATCGAGGGTGCGGTCGAGCAGGGCGACCAGCGGGGCCGCACCATCGGCTTCCCGACCGCCAACGTGGCGCTGGGCGAGCATCTCCGCCCGCGCTTCGGCGTCTATGCTGTCCGGGCACTCGTCAATGGGACCTGGCGGAATGCCGTGGCCAACCTGGGCAAGCGGCCGACGGTCGGTAAGCTGCAGGAGAATTTCGAGGTCCACCTGTTCGACTTCGCGGGCGATCTCTACGGCCAGGTGCTGCGGGTGCAGCTCATCGACTTCATCCGGCCGGAGATGAAGTTCGCCGGATTGGACCAGCTCAAGGCCCAGATCGCGGCCGACGGGCAGGCCGCACGGAAGATTCTGGCTGGCTGACCAGCCCGGCGACGAAGAGGTCGAGCGCCGCATCCATCATGCTCCGCGCTTGTCTTGGCGAAGCGCCCCCCCATTGCGGCAAGTGGCCGTCGATGTGCATGCGGGCGAGGCCGTAGACGAGAGCGCGTGCGGTAAGCTTGGCGGCGGCCGGCGCGCCTGCCTCTTCGAGCAACTGGCTCATCAGCGCCTGGAGCTCGCCGTTCTCGCGCTTCATCGATTCCGAGCTGTCGTAGTCGATCAGGTTGCGGTTCGAGACGATGGCGAAGTGGGTCGGATGGTCGAGCGCCCAGCGGAGATAGGCGCGACCCATGACTCGCAGTCGGTCGAGCGGCGGCTCTGTCTTGGCTTTGTCGTCGGCCTCGAAAATCGCCTCATGAAGACGATGCGTCGCCTGCTCGGCGATGGCCGTCATCAGCACCGTGCGGTTGGGAAAGTGGCGGAAGGGGGCGCCGGGCGAGACGCCGGCCCGCCGCGCCGCCTCGCGTATGGAAACGGCGTCCGGCCCGCCTTCCTCGACAAGCTCGATCGACGCCTTGATCAGCGCCTCGCGTAGATTGCCGTGGTGATAGCCGCGCGGCGCCGTCTTCCTTGCCATGGCCAAGGCTAGCATCACGCTGACGTGAATGTAAGCAGTGCATACAATCGGGTATGTAATCAATGATTACATACATGGAAGATGCCATGAACCATCGGCTGCTGAACGGTTGGTCCCTGCTTGGCGGACTTTCACTGGGTTTGCTGGGGATGGCTGCAACGCTCGCGGCGCTGCACCACTTCGACGTGGCGGGCGTGCGCCTGGTGATCCGCGCCACCGCGCGGACCTCGCTCGTGCTGTTCGCGCTCGCCTTCAGCGCGCAGGCCATGCTGACGCTCTGGCCGGGGGCACTAACCCGCTGGCAGCGCCGCAATCGCCGCCAGATCGGCCTCGCCTTCGCCGTCTCGCATGCGATCCATGCCGTGGCGATCGTGGCCTTTGCCCGCATGGATCCGGCCGGCTTTCATGAGCATGCGATGGCGGGAACCGTGGTGAGCGGCGGTATCGCCTATCTGTTCATCGTCGCGATGGCAACGACCTCGTTCGACCGCACCGCCGCCTGGATCGGCCCGCGGGCCTGGCGGCCGCTGCACTGGATGGGCGGCTATTACATCTGGGTGTCGTTCATCGTGACCAACGGCAAGCGCATCGGCGTCAGCCCGTACTACGCGCTGCCGGTTCTCCTGATGATCGCAATCCTGGTATTGCGGATCGTGGCGCGGCGGCGCGCGGCTCCGGTGCTGGCTGGTGTCTAGGGCCAGCCCGTTCCATTGATCATAATGAGGGGCCACGGCAGGCGGGCGTAGACTCTCCGCCTTTCGAGTTGCCTGCCAGGAGTCCCACTCATGTTCCTGTCGAGTTGTGCGAACCGTTTTTGAACCGTTTAGGCACCGTTTTCGACCGTTTACCGGCGGGCGCGGCAGTGGGAAAATGCCGTTGCGGCGGGCTTTTTGCGCATTGGCGCTCGCCAACACCGATTAAAAACGGTGAAAACGGTCGAAACGGCTGGGGCTCGGAGTCGAGGAGCGTGAGCACCGCGAAGGGCTGCCTTGACCCCTCCCGACCCCATCCCTAGATTGCCGGCCCCTATGCCAAATAGAATGTCGATCAGGGCCTTTCGGGAGCGAATTAGCCGCCCGGTCCGCTAGCCAGGCGGCCGGGTCTTTTTGATGCCTTTGCGTGCCGGAGGACCTCCGGCGCCGTACGCTCCGAATTCGAGAGTTCACTGTGACAACTGATTACAAATCCAGCGTCTTCCTGCCCAAGACCGACTTCCCCATGCGCGGCGGCCTGCCCAAGAAGGAGCCGGAGCTGCTGAAGCGCTGGGCGGACATGAAGCTGTTTGACCGGCTGCGCGCCGAGAGCAAGGGCAAGCCGAAGTTCGTGCTGCATGACGGCCCGCCCTACGCCAACGGCCACCTTCATATCGGCCACGCGCTCAACAAGATCCTGAAGGACCTGGTCACGCGCACCCAGCAGATGCTGGGCAAGGACAGCCACTACGTGCCGGGCTGGGACTGCCATGGCCTGCCGATCGAGTGGAAGATCGAGGAAGAGTACCGCGCCAAGAAGCAGGACAAGGACCAGGTGCCGATCGTCGAGTTCCGGCGCCAGTGCCGGGCCTTCGCCGATCACTGGATCAGCGTGCAGCGCGAGGAGTTCAAGCGGCTCGGCGTCGAGGGCGACTGGGACCACTACTACTCGACGATGAAGTACGAGTCCGAGGCCGTCATCGCGGGCGAGCTCGGCAAGTTCCTGATGAACGGCGGCCTCTACAAGGGCTCCAAGGCCGTGCTCTGGAGCGTGGTCGAGAAGACCGCGCTCGCCGAAGCCGAGATCGAGTATCACGACCACACCTCGGACACGGTGCATGTCCGCTTCCCGGTGCTGAAGTCGAAGGGCGGCAAGCTCGACGGCGCGTCGGTCGTGATCTGGACGACCACGCCCTGGACCATGCCGGGTAACCGCGCGCTCGCCTATGGCAAGGACATCGCCTACGTCCTGGTCGAGGTCGAAGCGGTCGGCGAGGGCAGCAAGGCAAAAGTCGGCGAGAAGATGGTGCTGGCCAGGGATCTGGTCGGCGCCGTCGGTCAGGCCGGCAACTTCACCCCGAAGATCGTGGCCGACGTTTCCGCCGACGATCTTGAAGGGCTGATCGCTGCCCATCCGCTGCGCGGCCAGGGCTATGAGTTCGACGTACGTCTCCTGCCGGGCGACTTCGTGACGGCCGATGCCGGCACGGGCTTCGTGCACATCGCGCCGGGCCATGGCGCGGACGACTATGAGCTCGGTATCGCCAACGGTGTCGAGGTGCCCGACACGGTCGCCGAGGACGGCAGTTACTATCCGCATGTACCGCTGTTCGCGGGCCTGCAGGTCTACACGTCCGTTGGCAAGAAGGGCCCGGCCAACAAGGTCGTGACCGAGGCGCTCGACAAGGCGGGCAAGCTGCTGGCCACAGGGCGCATCTCGCATTCCTATCCGCATTCCTGGCGCTCCAAGGCGCCGGTGATCTTCCGCAACGCGCCGCAATGGTTCATCGCCATGGACAAGCCGATCGCGGAGATCGGCGGCACTTTGCGCGAGAAGGCGCTTGATGCGATCGACGCAACTCGATTTGTGCCGCGCGCCGGCTACAACCGCCTGCGCTCGATGATCGAGGCGCGGCCGGACTGGTGCGTGTCGCGTCAGCGCGCTTGGGGCGTGCCGATCGCGGTGTTCGTGAACAAGAAGACCGGCGAGCCCCTGCGCGATCCGGAGGTGATGGGCCGTGTCGTCGAGGCCTTCAGAAGCGAAGGCGCCGACGCCTGGTTCGATAGCCCGCCCGAGCGCTTCCTCGGCAACAAGTACCATGCCCAGGATTTCGAGCAGGTGCGCGACATCCTCGATGTCTGGTTCGATTCGGGCAGCACGCATGTCTTCACGCTCGAAGGCAATCCCGAGCTGAAGTGGCCGGCCGACCTCTATCTCGAAGGCTCCGACCAGCATCGCGGCTGGTTCCATTCCTCGCTGCTGGAGAGCTGCGGCACGCGCGGCCGGGCGCCCTATGACGGCGTGCTGACGCACGGCTTCACGCTCGATGAGCAGGGCCGCAAGATGTCCAAGTCGCTGGGCAACATCACGGCCCCGCAGGCCGTGTGCGACCAGTACGGTGCCGACATCCTGCGTCTGTGGGTGGTCGGCACCGACTACACGGAAGATCAGCGCATCGGGCCCGAGATCCTGAAGCATCAGGCCGAGGCCTATCGCCGGCTCCGCAACACCTTGCGCTACCTGCTGGGCAGCCTCGACGGCTATTCGGCGGCGGAGGCGATGGCGCCCGGCGAGCTGCCGGAACTGGAGCGCTGGGTTCTGCATCGCCTGGCCGAGCTCGACAAGGTGATGCGTCAGGCGGTCGACGACTACGACTTCCACACCATCGCGACCGAGCTGCACAATTTCTGCGCCGTCGATCTCTCGGCCTTCTACTTCGACATCCGCAAGGATTCGATCTACTGCGATTCGCCCAAGACGCCGCGCCGGCGCGCGGCGCGTACGGTGATGGCGGAGCTGTTCTCCTTCCTCACTGCCTGGCTCGCGCCCATCACTTGCTTCACGGCTGAAGAAGCCTGGCTCGCGCGGCCCAAGGACGTGCCGGATGGGTTGGCCGAGAGCGTGCATCTGCGCGTCTATCCGACGATCCCCGCCGGCTGGCTCGATCCGGCCCTGGGCGAGAAGTGGAAGACCGTGCGCGCGCTTCGCCGTGTCGTCACCGGTGCGCTGGAACTGGAGCGTGCCGAGAAGCGCATCGGCTCCAGCCTGCAGGCCGCGCCGCACGTCCATGCTGCCCCGGAATATATCGAGGCCATGAAGGGCCTCGACCTCACCGAGATCTGCATCACCTCGGGCGGCGACCTGGTCTCGGGCGAGGCCCCTGCCGGAGCGTTCAGCCTGCCCGACGTGGCCGGTGTCGCCGTGGTGCCGGCGCTGGCGGGCGGCGAGAAATGTGCGCGCTGCTGGCAGGTTCTGCCCGAAGTCGGCAAGTCGGCGAAGCATCCGCTGCTCTGTCACCGCTGCGAGGGAGCCGTCGAGGCATGAAGCCGGTCGAACGCTACGCGATGATCCTGATCGTGCTGACCGTGGTCGCCGATCAGGTCAGCAAGCAGCTGATGATGCAGTACCTGCAGAAGATGGGCGCGGTCGTCACGGTGATCGACGGTTTCTTCCGGCTGGTGAGCGTGCAGAACCGTGGCGTGAGCTTCGGCTTGCTGGGCGGCGACCCATTGCCGCCGTGGCTGCTGTCGGGGGTGGCGATCGTCGTCTGCATCGGGCTCTTCGTGTGGCTGCGACGAACCGACCGGATGCTCACAGGCTGCGGTATCGGCCTTGTCATAGGCGGCGCCATCGGCAATGTTATCGACCGCGCGCGCTGGGGTGCTGTCTTCGACTTCGCCGACTTCCACGTGCGTCAATGGCATTGGCCGGCCTTCAACATCGCCGACTCGGCGATCGTCGTGGGCGTCGGGTTGATGATCATCGATTCCCTGATCGGCGATAGACGACGCGCGCCCTGATTCGGCCATGATCCGCAAACAGAAGCTTCCTGCCCAAGGACAGACGATGCGACGGACGATTTGCACTCCCGTGATCCTGATTTCGATTGCCGCCGCGTCGCTCGGTGGCTGCAGCGCTTTCGAGAATCTGGGCGGCGCCAAGAAGGTCTCGCCTGACGAATTCAGGATCGTCTCGCATTCGCCGCTCACCATGCCGCCCAATGCCGAGCTGCGTCCGCCGCGGCCGGGCGAGCCCCGTCCGCAGGAAGTCTCGCCGACCGATCAGGCCAAGGAGGCGCTGTCGCCGACCTTGGCGAATCGCGTGCAGCAGCAGGCCAGCGCCACGCCGAGTGCGGGCGATGCCTCCGAGCAGGCGCTGGTGCAGAAAGCGGGCAAGGGCGGCATCGACCCGAACATCCGCAGCACGGTCAATCGCGACACGCGCACTCTGGCCGACAAGGACTCGGGCTTCATCGACAGCCTGATCTTCTGGCATGACAAGGAGCCCTCGGGCACCATCGTCGATCCGCAGAAGGAGCAGCAGCGTCTGCGTGACGCCCAGGCGACCGGCCAGCCCTCGACGGCGCCGACGCCGACCATCGAGCGCCGCCAGCGCGGCCTGCTCGAAGGCATCTTCTGAGCCCGGCCAGGGTCACACGCCGCCGGCTTCTTGCCGGCGGCTTCGCCGGCGCGATCCTGACGCCGCCGGCCTCCGCTCTCGCCACCCTGCTGACCGTCGGCCGCCGGCCGGTCGAGACCTTCACTCTGTCCAACGGGCTGCAGGTCGTCGTGCTGCCGTCGCCACGCGCGCCCATCGTCACGCAAGTCGTCGTCTACAAGGTCGGCAGTGCGGACGAGACGTTCGGCAAGACGGGCATCGCGCACTTCCTCGAGCACATGATGTTCAAGGGCACGAAGACCGTCGGGCCGACCGAGTTCGCCAAGACCATCGCGCGCAATGGCGGCCGCGACAACGCCTACACGGACTTCGACATCACCGGCTACCACCAGACCATCGCGTCGGACCGGCTCGAGCTGGTGATGCGGCTGGAGGCCGACCGCATGGCCAATCTCGACATCGTCGATAAGGAGCTGCTGCCCGAGCGCGAGGTGGTGCTCGAGGAGCGGCGCATGCGCATCGAGAACGTGCCGTCGGCGCTGCTCGACGAGAAGGTGAGGGTGAAGCTGTTCGGCCTGCATCAGCCCTACAGCATGCCGCCCAGCGGCTATCCCGACCAGGTGCGCGCGCTCGGCGTGAACGACCTGATGACGTTCTATCGCCAGCACTACATGCCCAACAATGCCGTGTTGATCGTGGCGGGCGATGTCACGTCCGGCGCGGTGCATCGCCTGGCCGACAAATATTATGGGACGATCGCGGCCGGCAGAGCGCCGATGCGTACGCGGCCCGACAAGGGCGGCCCCGACCTGCCGCAGGAGATCGTGTTCCAGGACAAGCGCGTCGTCGAGCCGACCTGGGGCCGCGACTACATCGCTCCGTCCTTCCGCAAGGGCGAGATCGGGCACGCGCCGGCGCTGGAGGTGCTGGGCCGCCTGTTCGGCGGCGGCGAGCTCGGCCGCCTGTCGCGCGCGCTGGTGGTCGGAGACCGCATCGCCCTTTCCGCCTCGGCGGGTTACGGCCCTTCGAGTCTTGGCCTGACCAATTTCGGCCTCGACGTCCGTCCCGCGCCCGGCGTCGACATCGCGACGATCGAACGCGCCGTCGACAGGGAGATGAAGAAGATCCTCGACGGCCACGTGGAGGCCGACGAGGTCGAGCGCGTGCAGAACCAGCTTCTCGCATCCGCGATCTATTCCCAGGATTCGCTCGGCAGCGGCCCGCGCATCTATGCCGGCGCGCTCAGCACCGGCGGCACTGTCGAGGAAGTCGATGCGTGGCCGCAGCTCATTGCCGACGTGAAGCCCGCCGACGTCGTGGCCGCCGCACGGCATGTCTGGCGCGAGTCGGGCTGCGTGACGTCGCTGTTGATGCCACCCCCCAAGGACAAGACGTGAAAGCGCGGCTGCTTGCGCTCGCCGGCCTGCTGACCGTCGCGATGGCGCCGGCGGCGGGCGCGGTCGACGTCAAGGAAGTGACGACGCCGCTCGGCATCAAGGCCTGGCTGGTCCAGGACAAGAGCACGCCCGTGATCGCCCTGTCCTTTTCCTTCGGCGACGGATCGGCGACAGAGCCGGAAGGCAAGAAGGGCGTCACGAACCTGATGTCGATCATGCTGACCGACGGGGCGGGATCTCTGCCGGCGGAGGATTTCAGGCGCCGGGAGGAGGATGCCACCGCATCGATGGGCTTCGGTGCCGCGCCGGATCTGCTGAGCGGCTCGCTGCGTGTCCTGTCGGCCAACCGGGACAAGGGCTTCGAGCTGCTGCGGCTGGCCATGACAGAGCCGCGCTTCGACGAGTCGATGCTGGAGCAACGCCGTGCCCAGGCGATCGCCGCTCTGAACCAGGCCGAGCAGCGCCCGAACACCGTGGCGTTGCGCACCCTGACGGCAACGATGTTCGAGGGCCATCCCTACGCCCACAACGTGTCGGGCCTGCGCGACAGCCTGAAGACGCTGACGCCGGATGATCTGCGCAAGCGCGCGCATGAGCTGCTGTCGCGTGACGGGCTGCTGGTCTCGGCCGTCGGCGACATCGATGCCGCTCAATTGAGCCGCGAGCTCGACAAGACCTTCGGCAGCCTGCCGGCCACGGCCGACAAGCCGGTGCTGCCGCCGTGGACGCCGCCCACCAAGCCACGGACCATCGTGGTCGAGCGGCCCGTGCCGCAGAGCTCCGTGCTGATGGCGATGCCCGCGCTCAGCCGCGACGATCCGGACTGGTATGCCACGCTGGTAATGGCCCAGATCCTGGGCGGCGGCCAGCAGTCACGGCTGTTCGAACAGGTGCGCGAAAAGCGCGGTCTGGCCTATAGCGTGACGGCGAGCCTGCGCAGCTACGCCAAGGCGGCGATGCTGATTGTTTCCACCGCCAGCGCCAACGAAAAGGTCGCCGAGACGATCGATGTGATCCGCAAGGAGATCGACCGCCTGAGGGACGACGGCGTCACGGCCGACGAGCTCACCGACGCCAAGACCTATCTCAGCGGCTCGCTGGCGCTGGCGCTCGATTCCTCGGGTGCTGTTTCGAACATGCTTCAGAGCTTCCAGGTCGACCGCCTGCCGCCCGACTATTTCGTCAAACGTGCCGACCTGATCTCGGCGGTGACCGCCGAGGATGTCCAGCGCGTCGCCCGGAAGATCCTGCGCGATCAGGTCATCACAACCGTGGTCGTCGGCCAGCCTGTCGGCCTGACATCCGATCGCTAGAGAAGGCCGAGGAGGCCAGGGCCCTTACCCGCCAGTATCTTTCCCAGCGGCGGAAGTCGTAAACTGCCAGTGCAAATGCTCCGCCGACTGCCTTCCAATCTCGTGAACCAGATCGCCGCCGGCGAGGTCGTGGAACGGCCCGCCAGCGCGGTGAAGGAGCTGGTCGAGAACGCGATCGATGCGGGCGCGCATCGCATCGCCGTCACCTTGAAGGAAGGCGGCCGCACGTTCCTTTCCGTCGTCGATGACGGCTCGGGCATGACGCCCGACGAGATGGAGCTCGCCGTCGAGCGGCACTGCACCTCGAAGCTGCCGGACGACGATCTCAGCCATATCCGGACGCTCGGCTTCCGCGGCGAGGCGCTGCCCTCGATCGCGTCGGTCAGCCGCTTCACGCTCACCTCGCGGCCGCAGCCGAAGGGGCTCGATGCGGACAGCGCCTGGAGCCTCGAGATCGATGGCGGCGTGAAGCGCAAGCCGAAGCCCGCCGCCCATCCGCCCGGCACACGGGTCGAGGTGCGCGATCTCTTCTTCGCCACGCCGGCACGGCTGAAGTTTCTGAAGGAGCCGCGCACCGAATCGGGCCATGTCGCCGACGCGATCCGCCGTCTCGCCATGGCCCATCCCGCGATCGCCTTCCGGCTGGAGAGCGAGGAGCGCACCCTGATCGACCTGCCGGCCGCCAGCACCTCGCTGTTGGACGAGGCGGGTGAGGCGCGCCTGGAACGGTTGGCGGCGATCATGGGCCGCGACTTCGCCGACAATGCCGTGGCGATCGACGCCAATCGCGAAGGCTTCCGGTTGACGGGCTTCGCCGGCCTGCCGACGCTCAACCGTCCAACCAGCCAGCATCAGTACCTCTTCGTCAACGGCCGGCCGGTGCGCGACAAGCTGCTCGCCGGCGCCGTGCGCGGCGCCTACCAGGATTTCCTGGCGCGCGACCGCCATCCCATAGTGGCGCTGTTCCTCGAAGCGCCGACCGAGCTGGTCGATGTGAACGTGCATCCCGCCAAGACCGAGGTGCGCTTTCGCGACGCCGGTATCGTGCGCGGCCTGATCGTAGGGGCGCTGCGCACCGCGCTCTCGGCGGCCGGCCATCGCGCCAGCACGACCGTATCCAACGCGGCGCTCGGCGCCTTCCGGCCGCACACGGGCTATTCGACCCCCTTGCCGTATGGCGGCAACGCCCATGCCCTCTCGTCGATCCCGCGCGGCCTCGCCGAAGCCGCCGCGCAATTCATGGCGCCGCTCGCTGAACCGTCGGCTCGCAGCGAGGCGCCAGTCGAAGCCAACGGCAGCGACGCCCACTATCCGCTGGGCGTGGCGCGCGCGCAGCTACACGAGACCTACATCGTGGCGCAGACGAACGAGGGCGTTGTCATCGTCGACCAGCACGCCGCGCACGAGCGCCTGCTGCACGAGAAGCTGAAGCATCAGCTCGAGGCCGAAGGCGTGAAGCGCCAGGCGCTGCTGCTGCCGGAGGTCGTCGACGTGGGCGAGGACGGCGCGCGCCGTCTCACGCAGCGCGCGGCGGAGCTGGCCGACATGGGCCTTGTGCTGGAGCCGTTCGGATTGGGCGCCGTCGTGGTGCGCGAGACGCCGGCCTTGCTGGGCGAGGCCGACATCCAGGGGCTGGTGCGCGATCTCGCCGACGAGCTGGCCGAGATGGGCGATCACCTCTCGCTCAAGGAGAAGGTCGAGGATGTCTGCGGCACGTTCGCCTGCCACACCTCGGTGCGAGCCGGCCGCCGCCTCACCGTCGAGGAGATGAACGCGTTGCTGCGCCAGATGGAAGCGACTCCGCATTCGGGCCAGTGCAACCACGGCCGCCCGACCTATGTCGAACTCAAGCTGGCCGACATCGAGCGGCTGTTCGGAAGACGATGAAGAGACTGCTCTCGCTGTTTGCCGCCGCGCTCCTCTCGTTCGTGTCTGCCGCCTTCGCCCAGCCCGCCACGCCGATCGACGGCAACTGGGCCGGCCGCAGCGACGGCGGTTCGTGCAACGCACCGCTCGACTACGCGATCTCGATCGATTCCGGCATCGTCGATGGCACGGCCCTCGACACGACCGCGCACGGGCCGGTACCGAACCTGCGCCACGGCGCGCCGCCGCCACCCGGCCCCGGCCTGTGGCAGATCCATGGCGTTGCGCCGCCCGGCGCCAGCTCCTTCACGCTGCTCTCGATCGCCTCGGTGGAGGGCGAGAGCCACCGCTCGGCCAAGCTCAACGTCACCGTCCAGGGCGGTGCGCTCATGGTCAGCGAAAGCGGCGGCTGCCGCCGCACCGCGACGCTGTCGAAGAATTAGGCGGGTTCGAGCGCCGCTGAAATCCGCTCTTCCGCGCCATCGGTCAGGCGGAAGAAGGCGTCCTGCGGTTTCTCCAGTACGAACATCGCCTGGGCATCGAGGCCGAGATTGAGGCCGCGCATCACCGCGCCGCTCACGCCATGGCCGACCACGACGGTACGTCTGTCGGCGGCGATGATGTCGGCCAGGGCCGCGGCCGAACGGGTGCGCAGGGCGGCATGCGTCTCGCCGTTGGGAGGCGAGAAGCCGTGCGGGTCGGCTTTCCAGGTTGCCAGCGCATTGGGCGTGTGCGCCTCGATCTCTTTCCAGCTGAAGCCCTCCCAGTCGCCGTAGCCGAGCTCAGCGAGCCGCGGATCGTCGCGCCAGACGTCCGGATCGACGCCGAGCTCGCGACCGACGATCAGCGAGGTCTCGCGGACGCGGCCGAGCGGACTCCGCAGGAAGAGCGTCGGTCCGGGCTCGCGGGCAAGTTCAGCCTTCAGCGCGCGGCCCATGCCGACGGCCTGGGCGCGGCCGCGCTCGGTGAGCGGCGAGTTGCGCGAGCCCTGCATGCGGCGCTCGGTGTTCCAGGCCGTCTCGCCGTGGCGCAGCAGGTAGAGCGGCTTGGTCAGCTTCATGGCGTGTGGCGCAGGATCACGATCTTGGCCGCACCATAGCGCCGCTCGTCGACGGCTTCGAATCGCGGCGGCGGCGCCAGGTCCTCGGTGTTGCCGACCTCGACCGTGGCGATGGCGCCCGGCGCCAGCCAGCCCGCTTCGGCGAGCGCCGTGAGCGCCGGTGCGGCGAGGTTCGAGCGGTAGGGCGGATCGAGGAAGGCGAGGGTGCAGGCCTCGCGCGAGGGCGGCGGGCGGGTGGCATCGGCGCGCACGACCTTGGCCGCGCCGGTTTCGCCCAACTTGCGCAGGTTCTCGCCGATCAGCCGGATCGCCGTCGCGTCGTTGTCGAGGAAGGTCGCGTGTGCCGCGCCGCGTGACAGGGCCTCGATGCCCAGAGCGCCCGAGCCCGCAAAGGCATCGAGCACGCGCGCGTCGATCAGCGGTGAGGTGCCGTCGGTCGTCCAGCTGGCATGGGCCAGGATGTTGAACAGCGCCTCGCGCGCGCGGTTCGAGGTCGGCCGGGTATTGCTTCCTTCAGGTGTTGAGAGGCTGCGGCCCCGATGCTTGCCGGCGATGATCTTGATCATCAGCGACGACGGCGCGGGCCTTGCGGGCGCGCCCAGCCTTCCTTGCGCTGTGTCTTCAGGCCCATCAGGTTGTCGAGCGCCTGGGGCGGCATCTCCTCGACCTGGCCACGCTCCAGCTCGCCGAGATGGAACGGCCCGAACGAGACGCGGATCAGGCGCACAACCGGCAGCTCGAGATGGGCGAGCACGCGCCGCACCTCGCGGTTCTTGCCTTCCGTCAGCGCGATGTTCAGCCAGGCATTGGAGCGCTGCTGACGGTCGAGACTCGCCTGGATGGCGCCGTAGCGCACGCCCTCGATGGTGATGCCCTTGGCGAGGCCGGCCAGCCGCTCCTCGTCGACCGCGCCGTGCACGCGCGCGCGATAGCGCCGGGTCCAGCCGTTGGCCGGCAATTCCAGCCGCCGTGCCAGGCCGCCATCGTTGGTCAAGAGCAGCAGGCCCTCGGAAAAGAAGTCGAGCCGGCCCACGGCAATCACACGCGGCATCGACTTGGGCAGCGATTCGAAGATCGTCTTGCGGCCCTGCGGATCGCGCGCCGTCACGATCTCGCCCGGCGGCTTGTGGTAGCGCCACAGGCGCGGCCGCTCGGCGTCGGGCAGCGGCTTGTTGTCGACCTCGATGCGGCTCTTGTCCGTGACGACGCAGGCCGGCGACTCCAGCACCACGCCGTCCACCTTCACGCGGCCCTGCGCGATCCAGCGCTCGGCGTCGCGGCGCGAGCAGAGGCCCGCACGCGCGAGACGCTTGGCGATTCGCTCACCTTCCTTGGGGGCAGGCTCGCTCACGATTGAGCGGCGGCGAGGAACGCCTGGAAGAGCTTGGCATCGCCCGACGAGATGTGGAACTCCGGATGCCACTGCACGCCGATGCAGAAGCGGTATTGCGGCGCCTCGATGCCCTCGATCACGCCGTCCGAGGCGGTGGCATTGATCACCACGCCTGGCGGCGCGTCGGCCGCGGCCTGGTGGTGCGCGCTGTTTACCGCCAGTTCGTCGGCGCCGACAATCCTGTGGAGCTGCGTGCCCGGGGCGACCTTGACCGTATGGCCGGGCTCGTTGCGCGGATTGGGCTGCTCGTGCGCCAGCGCCTTCTCGATGGCGTCGGGGATGTGCTGGATCAGCTTGCCGCCCAGCACGACATGCAGGAGCTGCTGGCCGCCGCAGATGCCGAGGACCGGCTTGTTCTGCGCCAGCGCGCCCTGGGTGACGCCGAACTCGAAGGCGGTGCGGCGATCCTTGGTGATGACGGTCGCGTGCTTCGCGCCGCCGCCGTAGTAGGAGGGGTCGACATCGAAGGCGCCGCCGGTCACGACCAGCGCATCGATGCGCTCGAGATAGTCGTTCACCCGGTCCGGCTCGTGCGGCAGCGCCACCGGCAGGCCGCCTGCGGCGTCGATGGCATCGAGATAGTTCTGGCGCAACGCATACCAGGGAAACTTGGAGTACCCGCCGGGCTTTTCAGCATCCAGCGTGACTCCGATGAGGGGGCGAGGCATGGATACAAAATACGACCAGGTTCGAGATAGCGCTACACTGGTCATGGGGTAGACGCGCTGTTCAGCCATCTATTTGTGGCACTGGTGGGAGTTTCAATGTTGGAGCAACCGAAGTTTGGATCTTTGACCCAGGGTACAATCTTTTGTTGTGCTAAAGCCGAGGACTACAGCGGCTGCGACGTCGCAGGCTTGGTTATTACTGCCCGATGTGACGTGGCAAACGACAAGACGCCCATCTACACTTATCTGCCAATTGTTTCATTGCGCGACTGGCTGGATCGAGACGGAGGTACGCTGATAGCGAGTAGGGCGGCAAATGAGGCGATCGCCAGCCTTCGTCAAGAATTGAAAGGCGCTGGGCATTCGATCAGCATTCTAGAAACTGAACCGTGGCTCAATATTGTAGAAACTCTCTTCCCTGATTCTGGCAAAAAAGCTGCAAAGGCCGTTCGTGAAAGGGCACTAAAAGCTATCGAACGTCATGAAGCAGCGACCAAGTGCTTAGCCACCCCTTTCGGGGCGAAACGCGCGCATGATGTCGTCCGAGAAAATCATGGAATAGTACGTAGCCTGATAAGCGAACTGACCACGCATCGCTTAGCTGGATACTACTTTATGCAAAAAATCGATCCTGCTGGAAAGGCGGCGGGATTTGTGATCCAGCTTCGAGAAGTAAATAGCCTTCCTCGGCCCCTCGCCTCATCTGTCGCAGGAGGATTGGATTTATCATTATCGACCGACCAAATGATTCACGCGACAAGATATCTAGATAGAGGAACGACCAACTACGCGATGCCCCTAGCGCAAGTTACGTCGCCGACTATTGAGCATATTCTGCAACAGTTCTCGCTTACGTTCTCCCGAATAGGTGTTGCTGATGTGCCTATCGACTATGTGAGCGACTTTCTTCTCGGCTCCATCCTTTCCGTAGAAGGGAAGAACTAATGGCATTTCTAGCGATTGATCTCTCAGCAGGCCAGGCGATCATCGCTGATCGACGACTTCAATCCGTTGAGTTTGAAGAGGGAAGCTCGTTCACGCAGTTCATCAAGGGAAGAGCACCGAGCGCTCATGTGAGCCCAAGGATTCAACTGGTATCGACTGCCCAAGGCAGACTGATCCTTGGGGCTGGCCCAATCGATGATCATCTAATCGTAGTAGATCTGGATCGTGCTCCTATTCACGAGACTTCGGATTCAGAAACTCTACTTATACTTCAGCGGCTCATAAGATTTTCTATTAAATATTGGACTGCTCAGAGATTGGCACCATCGGAGCGACTTATCGCGAATTCTAAGGCGGTACTGTTCCCGTTCCCAATTAGCAACCAAACCTCTTATCGCCTCTCGATCGAGCGTCACCCTGATCAGAAGCGTATGGAGAAGCGAAACAAAGCAGGACACTATCTGCTGGTCTACAGAGCCGGTACTCATGAGGGCGGCGGCGCTCAAGAACAAGCCGAGGTAACGGAATTCCGTAAGGCAATTGACGCGTGGGATGTCGTTAAGAAGACGCAGTCTGTGCCCGCGAGCGCAAGCAACTCATCCTCTGAGATCACTCAGCTCAAAGTCACTGATCTAAAAACTGTAGGGTTTGAAAAGGCAATATCCGAGTATCAAGGGTTTGATCGCTGGCTACTCCTGCTGACGGATCGCCAGAAACAGTTCGTTGCGGCACCGCTTGCCGCTCCACATCGTATCGAAGGGCCTGCTGGCACGGGAAAGACGCTGAGCCTTATTTTGAAATGTATTTTTCAACTGCGAGAAGCAGCAAAGAGGCAACAACCATATCGAGCACTTTTTGTGGCGCACAGCGACGCCACTCGCCAGACAATAGAGAGCATCTTTGATGCTAACGATGATGACGGCTTTAGACTAAAGGAAGATAGTCTTTCCGCCCAAACTTTGAGAATTCGGACTCTGCATCAGCATTGCGGAGAAATTCTCCGAACCAAAATATTCGAGGCCGAATATTTGGACCGAGATGCGATGAATTCTAAAGCGCTGCAATCGCTCTACATAGAAGAGGCATTGGATGAGGTAACTAAAGCCGATTTCGCGACTCACGCGAGATTTATGTCGGAATCGTTCAAGTCCTTTTTGCAATCTACTGATCGCGGCTTGCTCGCGGATATGATCCGACACGAGATTGCAGTCGTGATCAAAGGCCGAGCCGAAGAAAGCTTCGAGAGCTACAAATTACTGCCGAGGCTCAAATATGGACTTCCTCTTGATAAGGAATCGGACAAAGGATTCGTGTGGAACGTCTTCGGAAGATATCAATCGAAGCTTAAGGAGGTTGCCCAATTCGATACAGATGATGTTGTTCTTTCGTCAATTGGACAGCTGAATACGCCCATCTGGCGCCGGAGGCGATCAAACGAAGGATTTGATGGAGTGTTCGTCGACGAAACTCATTTGTTCAATATGAATGAGTTGTCTGTCTTTCACTATTTGACAAAGACAGAAGGGCCTTATCCGATTGCGTATTCGGCGGACCGTGCGCAAGCTGTTGGTGATCGAGGTTGGGGAGAAGCCGGAGTCGTCGCGCTACCCAAAGTTTCTGATGATCCAAATGTACAAAGCGTTGAGGTGAAGACGGTGTTCCGATCCTCGCCAGAAATAGTCAATTTGGCATGCTCGGTGACTTCGTCGGGTGCGTCTTTATTTACAAACTTCGACAATCCTCTGCTCCTTTCCGCCAGCGGATTTACTGATGCGGAAGAGCAAAAGTGTGAGATGCCACGTTATGTGTCATTCCCGAACGATGAAGCTCTGGTGATCGGTGCTTTTGATCGGGCGGAGGAACAAGCGAGACAAATGGAAGTCACAAAGGACAACGTAGCGATCATCGTTTTTGACGAAATATTGCTGAGTCAGCTTCGCCGATATGCCACGGAAGCAAACAAGCCGTTTGAACTGCTGGAAAGACGCGGAGACATCGAGCTTACCGAGAAAGCGAAAAGGAACGGCCGTTTCGTCGTGGGGCACGCTGACTTCATAGGAGGACTTGAATTTGCTGGAGTAGTTATTGTTGGCGCAGACGACGGTAGGCTCCCTCCATCGAGTGCGTTGACAAGCGACAGTAGGACATATCTCAGCTACGCCGCTCACAATAGACTGTACGTTGCTATCACCAGGGCAAAGTATCGCGTTGATATTCTCGGTGTGAGTAGCCGAGGAATTAGTCCACTGTTGAAGCCAGCAGTGGCAGCGGACGTTCTTTTAACCGTTTAAATCGGCGAGGATCGTCTAGCTGGACGACACGATGTTCCTGGGCAGGTCCTTGAATGGCTTGTTGGTGTCGACACTCGGTTCCCGATAGGCCAGCGACTCGATCACGCCGTCCGATGCCGTGGCGGCGTTGATCACCACGCCCTGCGGTGCGTCGGCGCCGACGATCCTGTGGAGCTGCGTGCCCGGGGCGACCTTGACCGTATGGCCGGGCTCGTTGCGCGGATTGGGCTGCTCGTACGCCAACGCCTTCTTGATGGCGTCGGGGATGTGCCGAATCAGCTTGCCGCCCAGCACGACATGCAGGAGCTGCTGGCCGCCGCAGATGTCGAGCACCGGCTTGTTCCGCGCCAGCGCGTCCTAGGGTCTGTACTCAATTGCCGCTAAGTCATTGAAATTGAATCGTTCTGATTTCGACGTGCGCGAGACAGAAGTGAATCGAATCAAGGCGCTATGGCCAATTGAGTCCGGACCCTAGGGGAAGACGGAACGAATGCCCTTCCCGTTACTGCGGGGACAGCCTCACCGCCGTCATGTAGTGCTGGCGGTAGTAGTCGGCGTCGAGGGACGTGAGCGAGACCGGCGAGCCACGATGCGTCGCGTGAACGAACTGGTCGTTGCCGGCATAGATGCCGACATGGGTGAAGGTGCGGCCAAAGCCGAAGAAGACGATGTCCCCGGGCTTGAGGTCGCTGCGCGCGATGGGCGTTCCCTCGCGCGCCATGCCGTCCGGCATGCGCGGTATGGTTTGTCCGAAGACCGCGCCGTAGAGGTAATACACGAAGCCGCTGCAGTCGAAGCCCGTGCGGGGCGAGATTCCGCCAGGGCGATAGGGCGTGCCCAGGTAGGTCATGGCGCGCGACACCAGGCGGTCGCCCCACTCGTTTGCGACCGCGGGTGTGGCGACTGCGGGCGCGGTGGCCGAAGCCGGTACGACATTAGGCTGGGTGCTCGCGAACCCTGCAAACGCACCGTTCGCCTCCCGCCATTGGGCGTTGAGCTGATCGGCGACGTTGTCCGAGGGATCGGCCTTGACCGGAGGTTTCAGCTTCGCCTTCGCTGGCGCCTTGATCTGGGCCATGACGGAAGTCGGGGTTCCCAGGCCCGTAAACAGTGCCAAGGCCGCCAGCACCATAATGACCCGCACGCTTGCGCGTGTGCAGCACCCGGCTCCCAACGCCATGAACAACTCCCCCTTGGACTCTGGCCCGATGGCCAGCGGTCTTGCCCATAGTGTCCAAGGGCAGCTCATCCGTCCAATAAATGCTGCAATTTAGCCACGATTATTTGGCGCAGAGACGGTGCGAGAAGGTCCTTCGCTAAGACTTCGACACGATGTTCCTCGGTACGTCCTTGAACGGCTTGCTGGTGTCGACGCTTGGTTCCTTGGGCATCTCGAGCACGCGCTCGGAGATGATGTTGCGCTGGATCTCATCGGTTCCACCGGCGATCGAGCCCGCCGGCACGGAAATCAGGATCTCGCCGATGGTGCCGTTCATCGGGCCGTCCTCGCCCGAGAGCAGTGCGTCCTGGCCGCTCATGTAAGTGTGCACACGGGCAGCCTGGCGGGCGACGTGGCTCGAGACCAGCTTGCCAAGCGATCCTTCCGGACCCTGCGGCTTACCCTGCTCCTGCGCCGCCCGCGCGCGGCGGGCCGTCCATTCGGCAGACTTGGACATGATCAGGAGCTTGGCGATCTCCTGGCGGATCACCGGATCGTTGATCGCGCCAGTCTCCTGGGCGCGCGGCAGGATCAGGTCAACCCGGCCGGCGCGCTGCGGGTACCATTTGTAGGGCTCCATCGTGGTCGCGACCTCGGCCGCTTCTTCCTCGTAGATGCGGCCCTTCTTGCCGGTCGAGGTCGCCCAGTTGCGCGTGCCGTCGGCGCCGCGGCGCTCATGCATCAGCGTGGTGGTCGCGACCTTCCAGCCGTCGCCCACGTCGCACAGCATCATCTCCGGCTCGACCTCGGCATCGCTGAAGAACACCTGGTTGAACGAGGCGTGATAGTTCATCTGGCGCAGCGGATGGACCTGCACGCCGGGCTGCTTCATGTCGATGATGAAGTAGGCGAGCCCCTTGTGCTTCACCTGGTCCCAGTCGGCGCGGGCGAGCAGGAGGCCCCACTGCGCCTTGTGCGCGCTGGTGGTCCAGACCTTCTGGCCGTTGATCACCCACTTGTTGCCGCGCTTGTCGGCGCGCGTGACGGCACCTGCGAGGTCCGAGCCTGAGCCCGGTTCGCTGAAGAGCTGGCACCAGGTGTCTTCACCGGTGAGGATGCGCTTCAGGTACTTTCCTTTATGCAGGTCCGTGCCGTGCGCCAGGATCGTGGCCGCCGCCAGCGTGCGGATGCCGGCCTTGGCGACGCCGACCGCGCCCACCTTCGCGAACTCCTCGTCGACAATGGCGTTGAACTTCACGGGCAGGTCACGGCCGTACCATTGCTTGGGCCAGTGCGGCGCGCCCCAGCCCGACTCGCAGAGCTTCTCGCGCCATTCGACCAGCCCGAGATCGGGATTCCAGTTGTCCTTCAGCCAGGCCCGCACTTCGGCGCGGACTGAGTCTTCCGTCGGTTCGCTCATGTCCGTCTCCCTCAGTGCTTCCAGTGCTGCATCATCTTTTCGCGATGCTGGTTGGCATCGCCGAACAGGATCTCGCTCGACTTGGCGCGCTTGAACCAGAGATGCGTGTCGTTGTCCCAGGTGAAGCCGATGCCGCCATGCATCTGGATGGCATGGACGGCGGTCTGCACGCTCGCTTCCGACGCCGCTGCCTTGGCGAGCGAGGCCAGCGCCGGCAGCTCCTCGTCGTTCTCGTCGATCGCCGCCGCGGCGTAGTAGGCCGCAGACTTGGCCAGCTCGACATCGATCAGCGAATCGGCCGCCTTGTGCTTGGTCGCCTGGAAGGAGGCGATCGAGCGGCCGAACTGCATGCGCATCTTCACGTAGTCGAGCGAGTCCTGGCGCAGGCGCTCGGCGGCCCCCACCATCTCGTTGGCGAGGCACACATAAATCTGCTGCATCGTCCTGGCGAAGGGCGCGGCTGCTCCGCCTTCCGTGCCGAGCAGCTTGCCCTCGACATTCTTGAAGGTGAGCTTCGCGAGCTTGCGTGTCTCGTCCATGGACTTGAGCAGCTTGCGCTCGAGGCCTGCCGCCTTGCCGTCGACCGTGTAGAGCGAATTGCCGGCCAGGACGACGATGAGGTCGGCGGTGTGGCCGTCGAGCACATAGCTCTTGGTGCCGGTGATCTTGCCATCCTTCGCCACGGTCGGAGGGACGCCGGGCGGCTCGTCGAAGGCCAGGGTGGCGGTCACCGAGCCGTCGGCGATGCCCGGAAGCAGCGCCTTCTTCTGTTCTTCCGTGCCGGCATTGAGGATCGCGGTCGCGGCCATGGCCGCCGTCGAGAAGAACGGGGCGCACAGGAGATTGCGGCCCATTTCCTCGAGCACGATGCAGAGTTCGCTGAAGCCGAAGCCCGAACCGCCATAGGCCTCGGGGATCGCCACGGCGGTCAGCCCCAGCTCCTGGTTGAGCCGCTTCCAGCCCTCGCGCTCGTACCCGGCTTCGGTCGCCATCAGCCGGCGCACCTCCTTGCTGGGCGAGCGGGCCTCCAGTGCGCGGCGCAAGGTGGCGCGAAACTCGTCCTGCTCCGGCGAGAAGCTGAAGCGCATGAACTCTCCTCCCATTCCTCTAATGGCGCTATTTTCCCTCTTATGACTGCCGCGACAAGACCATCGGCGATGGACCGTGCTTTGATCGAAGCGCGCCAAGCCGCAGAGCGGGGCGAGGTGCCGATCGGTGCCGTGATCGTCGGACCTGACGGCGCGGTGCTGGCGGCCGCCGGCAACCGCACCGAGGCCGACCGCGATCCGACGGCGCATGCCGAGCTGCTGGCGATCCGCGCCGCCGCCGCCAAGCTCGGCGAACCGCGGCTGGTCGAGTGCGATCTCTACGTGACGCTCGAGCCTTGCGCGATGTGTGCGACGGCGATTTCCTTCGCGCGTCTGCGCCGCGTCTACTATGGCGCGGCCGATCCCAAGGGCGGCGGTGTCGAGCACGGTCCGCGCATCTTCAGCCAGCCGACCTGCCACCACCGGCCCGAGGTCTATGGCGGCATCGGCGAGCGCGAGGCGGGCGAGTTGTTGCGTTCCTTTTTTAAGGAGCGGCGTTAGCGCGCTTCCATTGATCAGAATGCCGGGCTGCGGGAAAGCAGGCTATCCTGCGCGCGCTTGTCGGGGACCCGGATCCACACAGCCAGTAATCGACCGTTTCTCGATCCGGCCGCAAGCGCGGGGAAGAAGTCGGTATGGTCGGCCACCCCGTTAAATTTCCCGTTTTTTAACCAGGGCCCAGCCTGTGCGCTTCAGTTGGCGCAGTTAGCGCAGCTGCGCAGACCCAAAAAATTTGAATCGTCGGGCAGCGTGCTTCCTCCCCATTCACATGGGGAGGGCAAAGATTCTACGTCAGCTCGTTCCTAGGGCTTCACGAACTTCAGCACGAACTCGTCCTTGGGCTGCGGCGGGTCGGGCGTGTTCTTGTCCTTGGGGTCGTTGGGATTGGCGAGGAAGGTGCCCTCGGCCGCGAGTTTGAAGCCGGCGGCCTCGACCTCCTTGAGAAGGAAGGCCTTCTCGATACGGTGAAGCGTGCCCGATTCGGAGATGCCGGTACCGGGGCGCCCGGCATGATCGGCGATGACGTAAACGCCGCCGGGCTTCAGTGCCCGGAACACCGCTTCGTTCATCTTCGCCCGGTCGACGCCCAGGAAGCCGAGGTCGTGATAGTTGAACATCAGCGTCACGAGATCGAGCTTCGCGTCGGTGTAACCAACCGGAACCGGGTCCTCGAACGGCTGGACGACAGCCACGATGGGGGCGGCCTTGCCCTGCAAGGCCTTGTCGCGCTCGGCGAGCGCCACCGGCGACGGACGCGGGGGTGCGGGTGGCGGCGCGGCGGAGGCGGCGGGCGCCGGCGCGGCAGCTGTGGGATGGCTGTTGCCTTCGGGGGCGGCGGGCGCGGGCGGTGGCTGGTCGGGATTGCGCGGACGGCTCTGGCCGAAGACCTTGCCCGAGGGGCCGATCGCGCGCGCCAGCAACTCGGTCGTGTAGCCGCCGGCGGCGCTGAGATCGAGGGCCGTGCTGCCGGGGTGCACGGCGATGAACTCCAGCATCTGCTCGGGCTTGCGGCGCTTGTCGTTGGTGCGGTCGGCCGCCGTGCGGTCCGGACTGGCGAGGATCGCCTTGATCTGGTCCGGCGTGAGCGTCTGTGCGGTCGCCGCGCCGCTAAACGCCAGCGCCAGCAGAAGTGTCAGTCCGAACTTCATGCGATCCTCCCGTCAACCGGGACAATGCCCACTCGGCCGCATCGCGCACCAGTGAAGATTTGTCGTTCAGCAAATGTTGAACGGCGGGGATCGCCTCTGCGGCACCGCTATTGCCAAGTGCGTAGGCGACGTTGCGCAAGAAGCGGTCGCGGCCGATGCGCTTCACGGCCGTGCCAGTGAAGCGCTGGCGGAAGGTCGCGTCGTCCAAAGTGGCGAGCTCGGCCAGCAGCGGCGCGGTGAGGGCAGGGCGCGGCACGAACGCGGCTTCGCGCGCCTCTTGCGCGAACTTGTTCCAGGGACACGCGGCGAGGCAGTCATCGCAGCCATAGATGCGATTGCCGAGCAGCGGCCGCAGCTCCTCGTCGATCGGGCCCTCATGCTCGATGGTGAGGTAGGAGATGCAGCGCCGCGCATCGATGCGGTAGGGCGCGGGAAAGGCATTGGTCGGGCAGGCGTCGAGGCAGGCGCGGCACTGGCCGCAATGGTCGATCTCCGGTTCGTCGTAGGGCAGCTTGACCGAGAGCAGCAGCTCACCCAGGAACAGCCAGGAGCCGTATTCGCGCGACACGAGGTTGGTGTGCTTGCCCTGCCAGCCATGGCCCGCCGCCTGCGCCGCGGGTTTCTCCATCAAGGGTGCCGTATCGACGAACACCTTGATGTCATGGCGGTAGGTGTCCCAGATGAAGCGGCCGAGCGCCTTGAGCTTGGTCTTCATCACCTCGTGATAGTCGCGGCCCTGGGCATAGACCGAGATCGCCGCACGCTCGCGCTCGTCCAGGACGGCGCGCGGATCGGTCTTCGGCCCGTAGTTCAGCGCCAGCGACACGACCGTGCGCGCATGCGGCCAGAGCGTTGCCGGGTCGGCGCGTTCCTCGGTGCGCTCGGCGAGCCAGCCCATGTCGCCCTGCAGGCCCTGTTCGACGAAGGCCGTGAGCTGGGAGAGGCGGCGATGCTTCGCTTCGGGATCGAGCGTCGCGGGGGCAAATCCGACGGCATTGAAACCGATCTCGAGCGCGGCCTTACGGATGGCATCGCGCAGTGCCGCCGGGCTCGCCTTCTTCGGCGGACGTTTGGGAGTCGGCGGAGTCCGGCTCATCCCTTCCTGCTATCCGCGCCCGCGGTACGGCGCGACGCCGGTGTCGGGCAGCCACAGGCCCTTGGGCGGCACGCCGGTCTGCCAGAACACATCGATGGGAATGCCGCCGCGCGGGTACCAGTAGCCGGCGATGCGCAGCCAGCGCGGATTGAGTTCCTTCACCAGCCGCTTGCCGATCTTGAGCGTCGTCTCCTCATGGAAGCCCTGCGCGTCGCGGAAGGCACCGAGATAGAGCTTGAGGGACTTGCTCTCGACCAGCTTGGCGCGCGGGGCGTAGTCGATCACCAGATGGGCGAAGTCGGGCTGGCCGGTGACGGCGCAGAGGGTGGTGAATTCCGGCGCCACGAAGCGCACGAGATAGAGCGCGCGCGGATCGGCGCTGGGAACGGTCTCGATCAGTGCCTTTTCGGGCGAGACGGGAGGAGCGGTGGCGCGCCCGAGCTGGCGCAGGTGCGGGTATTTGGCCATGGCTCAATATAAGCCAACTCCATTTGGAGGTCGCGCATGGCCAGCCGGCGGGTAATATCGCGCACGGGGTCACGAAGGAGAAGTTCATGCGTAGATTCATGGGGGCCGTCGCCGCGATGGCGGCTGCGGCGGTCTGGTCGGTCGCGATTCCGGCCTCGGCGGAAACGGTGCTGAAGGTTTCGCTGCATTCCGATCTCAAGATCGTCGATCCGATCTGGACCACGGCGCTGATCAGCACCCACTACGGCAACATGGTCTACGACACGCTGTTCGCGGTCGATGCCAACCTCAAGCCACAGCCGCAGATGGTCGACAAATGGGATGTCTCGCCCGACAAGCTCACCTGGACCTTCACGCTCCGTGACGGTCTCGAATGGCATGATGGCAAGCCGGTGACCGGCGAGGACTGCGTCGCCTCGATCAAGCGCTGGGCGGCCAAGGACTCGATGGGCCAGAAGCTGATGAGCGAGGTGAGCGAACTGAGCGCTCCCGACGCCAAGACCATCAAGATGGTGCTGAAGGAGCCGTATGGCCTGGTGCTCGATTCGCTCGCCAAGCCATCGGCCAACATGGCCTTCATGATGCCCAAGCGCGTCGCCGAGACGCCACCCGACCAGCAGATCACCGACTACACCGGCTCCGGTCCGTTCATCTTCAAGAAGGACGAATGGAAGCCCGGCGAGAAGGCGGTGTTCGTCAAGAACACCAAGTACAAGCCACGCAACGAGCCGCCCTCGGGCCTGGCCGGTGGCAAAGTGGTGAAGGTCGACCGGGTCGAGTGGATCGCCATCCCCGACCAGCAGACGCAGGTGAATGCGCTGCTGAACGGCGAGATCGACATGGTCGAGATGGTGCCGCCCGATCTGCTGCCGCTGCTGCAGCAGGACAAGAACATCAAGATCATGGTGGTGAACGCGGCGGGCCGTCAGTACGAGATGCGCTTCAACGAGCTCACCAAGCCGTTTGACAATCCCAAGATCCGCGAGGCCGCACTCTACGCGCTTGACCAGAAGCCGTTCCTCGAGGCCAATGTCGGCAATCCCGAATACTACAAGCTCTGCAAGTCGGTCTTCCCCTGCGGCTCGCCGCTCGAGACGACCAAGGGCTGGGACGACAAGCTCCAGGGCAATGTCGCCAAGGCCAAGGAACTCCTGAAGGAGGCAGGCTATGACGGCACGCCGATCGTGATGCTGCACCAGACCGACATCGCCGGTCACAACCAGCTCGCCACCGTGGCCAAGCCGCAGCTCGAGGCGGCGGGCTTCAAGGTCGACCTGCAGGCGATGGACTGGCAGACGCTGGTCTCCCGCCGCGCCAAGAAGGATCCGGCCGATAAGGGCGGCTGGAGCGCTTTCTTTACCTCGTGGGGATCGCCCGACGTGATGAACCCTGTGTCGGCCGCCTTCATCAACGCCTCGTGCGACAAGGCCGCGTTCGGCTGGCCGTGCGATGCGGAGATCGAGAAGCTGCGCGACGCCTATTCCAAGGAGACCGATCCGGCCAAGCAGAAGGCGATCGCCGAGCAGGTGTCGCTGCGGCTTTCGAGCGGCTATCCGACCTTCGCGCCGCTCGGCCAGTTCACCGCGCCGACCGCGTTCCGCAGCAACATCTCCGGCATCCTGCCGGTGCCCGAGCTGGCGCTCTGGAACGTGGAGAAGAAATAGCGATGCGCCGTCGCCATCTGCTCGGCGGGCTGGCGGGGCTTGCCGGCGCCGCCGGCCTGCCCGACGTCGCACCGGCGCAGGACAAGAAGATCCTGCGCGCGGTGATGCATTCGGACCTCAAGATCATCGATCCGATCTGGACCACCGCGCTCATCTCCTCGCATCATGGCTATCTCGTCTACGAGACCTTGTTCGCGCTCGACGAGCATCTCGAGGTCAAGCCGCAGATGGTGGAGAAGTGGGACGTCTCCGCCGACAAGCTCACCTGGACCTTCACCCTGCGGGACGGGCTGGAATGGCACGACGGCGCCAAGGTGACGGGCGAGGATTGCGTGGCCTCGATCAAGCGTTGGGGCGCGCGCGATTCGACCGGGCAATCGCTCCTGTCGCACCTCGCCGAGCTCACGGCGCCGGACGACAAGACCATCAAGCTGGTGCTGAAGGACCCGTACGGCCTGGTGATCGACGCACTCGGCAAGACCGGCGGCAATCCGCCGTTCATGATGCCCAAGCGCATCGCCGAGACCGATCCGCAGAAGCAGATCACCGATGCGACGGGCTCGGGACCCTTCATCTTCAAGAAGGACGAATGGAAGGCGGGCGAGAAGGCCGTCTACCTCAAGAACCCGAAGTACAAGCCGCGCAGCGAGCCGCCCTCGGGCTTTGCCGGCGGCAAGGTCGCCAAGGTCGACCGCATCGAATGGATCTGGATTCCCGACACGCAGACCCAGGTGAACGCGTTGCTGAGCGGCGAGGTCGATCTGATCGAGGCGATGCCGTACGACCTGCTGCCGCTGGTGGAGAAGGACAAGGACATCCGCCTGCAGACCATCGACAAGGCGGGCCGGCAGTACGTGCTGCGCTTCAACACGCTCGTGAAGCCGATGGACAATCCCAAGGTCCGCCAGGCCGTGGTCATGGCGATGAAGCAGAAGCCCATCCTCGAGGCCAATGTCGGCGATCCGCGTTTCTACCAGGAGTGCAAGTCGATCTATCCGTGCGGCCTGCCGCTCGCTTCGGAGAAGGGCTGGGAGAACACGCTGAACGGCGATACGGCCAAGGCCAAGCGGATGCTGCAGGAGACCGGTTACGACGGCGCGCCGATCGTTCTCCTGAACCAGACCGATCTCACCAACCACACCAATCTGGCGCCGGTCGCCAAGCCCATGCTCGAGGCCGCGGGCTTCAAGGTCGACATGCAGTCCATGGATTGGCAGACCCTGGTCGCGCGTCGCACCAAGAAGGATCCGCCCGACAAGGGCGGCTGGCATCTCTTCTTCACCTCGGCCGGCGCGCTCAGCGTCTTCGATCCGGTGGCGAACTTCTATCTCGCCGCCCCTTGCGAGAAGGGCATGATGGGCTGGCCCTGCGATGCCGAGATCGAGAAGCTGCGTGCCGCCTACGCGCTGGAGACCGATCCGGAGAAGCGCAAGGAGATCGCCCAGCAGACGCAGGACCGCGAGCGCGAATATCCGACCTACGTGCAGACCGGCCAGTTCACCGTGCCGACGGCTCTGCGCAAGAACGTGACAGGGCTGCTGACAGCGCCCGCTATCACGTTCTGGAACATCGAGAAGGCGTGACGTGAGCGCCGGCGACACGACGTTCACCGGCTCCATCCCGGCGCTCTACGACCGCTATCTCGGGCCGCTGCTCTTCGCGCCCTACGCCGAGCATGTGGCCAGCCGGATCGCGGCGATGAGGCCCGCCAGCGTACTCGAGCTGGCGT
>Ga0153954_1000449_pt1 | contig 32962 bp, 37 predicted proteins | sample TSFL038MetaG_FD_102277 | JGI IMG/M metagenome (GOLD analysis project Ga0153954, IMG submission 102277) | Attine ant fungus gardens microbial communities from Florida, USA - TSFL038 MetaG | ecosystem: Host-associated > Fungi > Mycelium > Unclassified | place: USA: Florida, Wekiwa Springs State... | reverse complement strand
CCCAACATCGCTGACCATTGGTCGATGCCGCCCACCTCCCGTCGGCATGCAATCGCCGACCATCATGCTCCTGAAGGGGAGCGCGATGGCCGGCAACGCACCGCGTGGGTCAGATGAGCTTAGGGACGAATTTCGACCCAGCCCTGATTGGCGTCACGGGTGTGAACCCACTCGTGATACTGGGCGCCTGGATATTTCCGATAAGTCTCGACATATTCGGGCTTGGCCCAAGTGTGCCAGACGTGGTCGCGGGTCCAGTAGCCGTCGGTGTAGCCGTAGGCCACGTCGCCCGGATTGAACACGACGACGCCCTGGGCCAAGGCACTGCCCGCAATGGCGAAGCCGGCAGCGAGGGCAATCGCGGAAGCCAGAAGGGTCTTGCGCACGGTTGGTCCTTTCATGACTGAGCCGCTCGATGCACGCTGATGCGAGCCCCGGTGAGCGGCGGAAGCCAAGGGCCTGCGGGAAAGAACGTCCTCCGCTTTCAGCCGGTTCCCCGATTCTCGCAGACGGCGGGCACGAATTTGCCGTTGTGTCGACAAAGCCTTGCCTCGTGCCACCCGCTCGATTGCCGGCCTCAGCCGCTGGCGCGCTTGGTCCGCAGCCGGTCGAGGCTGTGCATGCCGGCGCCCTGGACGTAGACGAACAGGAATCCGCCGGCCATGGCGACGTTCTTCAGGAAGTTGTTGCGTTGGCCCGGGTCAGCGAAGGCAGTGTGGGCGACCAGCGCCGTCGCAATGCACCAGATGCCGAGTACGATCGCCACCGGCCGCGTCCACAGGCCGAAGAAAAGCAGCAGACCGCCGATCAACTCGACAGCAACAGTGGCGACGTAGGCGACCATCGGCATGGGTAGACCATAGTGGGCCATCAAGGTCTGCGTGGCGGCCGGCGCCATCAGCTTGCCGAAGCCCGCTATAATGAAGATCACGGCCATAGCGATGCGGCCGACCAGCAAAAGTCCGTCGTTCATCTTGCTCTCCACAATTTCAGTAGATCAGTCTCGTCCGGTGCGATTGCTCCAGAACACCAACGCCATCAGCCCGATGCCGAGCGCCAAGGTCGCGACGATCCCGAAGACCATGGCGACATAACCGGTCGTGGTCATGGCATGGGCCGGATCGTCGTCGCCCATGCCCCAGCCGACATACATGATGACCAGAGCGAAGGCGAGCAACACACCCAGGACGCCCAGCGTCAGCCACGTGCCGATAGCCGCGCCGCTGCTGTCGGTCGGGTCAGGCGGGGGTGCGGGATCCCGGTCTGCCATCACACCTTGATGTTCATCAGGTTGGCGAGGTTGGTGCTCAGGATCGCGGCCTTGTCATTGTCGGTTAGGAAATCGCATGAAAATATGTGGTCCACCGGGTGCAGCTCCCAGATGTACGGATAGTCGCTGCCCAACACGAGCTGGCTGGCGCCGACCTGCGTCACGAGATGGCGGATCGCTTCGGGCGTGAAGACCAGTGAATCGAAGTAAAGCTGCCGAAGATACTCGGTTGGCTTCTTCTTGAGTGTGATCTTGGGATCGCAGCCTGCCGGACCCACCAGGCAGGCATGGTCGGAGCGGTCGGCATAGGAAGGCAGATAGCCGCCACCATGCGCTGCGATCACCTTCAGGCCAGGGAACTTGTCCAACGTGCCTTGGAAGATCAGATGCGACAGCGCAATCGTGGTCTCGAGTGGATTGCCGATCGTGTTGCCCAGCCAACCGTTCCCTGACAGCCGCTTGTTGAGTTCGGGAATGCCCTGCGGATGGATGAAGAGCGGCACGGCCAGTTCTTCGGCCTTCTTCCAGATTGGATCGAACTTAGGATCGGAGAATTCGACACCGTTGACGACACCACCGATCGCGGCACCTTTCAGTCCCTGCTTCTTCACCGCTGTCTCGAGTTCCTGTACCGCGAGGTCTGGGGCCTGAAGCGTGAGCGAGGCGAAAGCCGCGAACCGGTCGGGCTTGGAGCTGCAAAGCTCGGCCAGCTTTTCGTTCTGGATCTTGACGATCTTCGCCGCGAGATCGCGGTCGAGCCCGTACCAGAAGGGATTGATCGACAGGATCTCCATGTCGACTGCCTGGCTGTCCATTGCCTTCAGCCGCTGATCGATCTCGATGAAGGCTTCCTTGGCGCCGTTGACCGGTGGCAGCTGCACCTTCTCCGCATCGGCGCCGAGGAGCGCACCGGCCTCGCGGAAGTGACAGTGCGAATGGACGTCGATCGTCTTGATCTTCTTGCCGTTGATGGTGATCGGCAGTGTGTGCGGCTTGGCCGGTTGCTGCGCGTGCGCGGCATCAAGCAGGCCGCAACTGCAGAACACGACTCCGGTCGCCGCGGCCGAGCTTGCCTTGAGGAAACTGCGGCGTGTCGTTGTCATCGAAATTTCCTCCAGCTTATTCTTGTATATTGCCTTATTGCGGTAGTGCCGCTTCGCTCGCCGGATCGCCGGCGATACGGCTGTGCCACATGATGCGCCGCTGGGTCATGTCCCAGGGTGTCGCCTGATGCATCAGGCAGCGATTGTCCCATAGGACCGCATCGCCGGGGCGCCAGTCGTGATGGTAAATGCGCGGCTTCTGGCAAGCGAAGGCGACTAGATCCTCGAGAAGGCGTTCCGATTCGTCCTTCTCCAAGCCGGGAATGTTATGGGCATGACGGCCGATCACGAGGTTCTTGCGACCGGTCTCGGGATGCGTCTTGACGAGCGGCCGCAGCGACACGGGACCATTGTGGAAGCCGTAGCCGCTATATTCGCCGTCGGACTTTTCCTTACGTGTGTCGTGGCCGAGCTTCGATTGGCTGTAGTGCAAGGAGTGATAAGCCGACAGCTTCTCGACCTTCTGGCGCGTTGCCTCATCCAGCGCATCATAAGCTGCGCGCATGTCGGCGAAGCCTGTGTGGCCACCGATGGTCGGCACTTCCTCGGCACAGAAGACCGCCCCCTTGGCCTGCACGGGCATGTAGGTCGAGTCCATGTGCCAGCCCATGTTGCCCTTCAGGATTTTCATCCTGTCGTCATTGTCCTTCTCAAGGCGGAGTGTCCCGTCTTCCTTGACGTTGCTGATCGCCGTCATGTCGAATTCGAGTGCGCCAAACCGCTTGGCGAAGGCAATCTGCTCCTCGCGCGTCAGGTTTTGCGCAGGGAAGACGAGCAGCGCATATTTCAGCCACGCTTCATGAAGCGTGCTGAACGTTGGTTCGTCGAGCTCGGGAATGCGGATGCCGGTGATGACGGCTCCGAGAGTGGCACCGGCGATCGGTTCGATGGCAAGCGTGCTGGCCATGAGGACACCTCCGGCCACTACTATAGCACTCTTCCGGCGCTGTTTCGTCAGGTCTGCACTGCCTCAAAATCCGAATTATTCAGCCCCCCACCGACCGAAAAAAAGTAGCCGTAAGACGCTGACCTCGCCGTCAATCTTGCGTGCCGCTCGCCACGAAGACAGCGATCATGGCGAGGCTGCCGCCCAAGCCCAACAGCACAGCGATCGTGGGCGTATGGCCAAGGAAGGCAAGGGCCAGGCACGACAGCACAAGTGCGACGTGAAGGATGGCGAACAGCATGAGCCGTTCGAAGCCTGCAAGGGAACGACGATGGACCCTCAGTTCATCCGGCGGAAGGCGTTGGGGAATGTCTGCCATGGCGACCTCGCGTTGTCGTTGGACAAAGGTGTAAACGTCGCCTCCCCATTGTGGGTTTCGCCAAAGACTGCACCCTGTCGGGCAGTCCTAGAGTGCGAAAGCGAAAAGCAGAATCGCAAGTCCGACGAGCACAACCACCATCCACCGGATGCCGGAGTGGCTCTCTGCGGTCACATGACGCTCGACGATGGGGGCGCGAAGTTCGACGCGCATGGTCTCACCTCACTTTTGGAGATCATCAAACACCAACCGCCGCACCCTCGCACTGAAGGCGCGGCGGGTCGCGGCATTTGCAGTTCTCAGTGCGTGGTCACACCAACGCCGGCACCCGTCCCGGCGCTGCCGTTCACTCGGGCATTCCCAGGCTGAGTCGCGATGTTCGTGCCGGTCGAGGTTCCGGTATTCATGCCAGCACCCACACCACCGACGTTTGCACCGGCCGCTCCGTTGGTCGTGCTGCGAGTCGAGGCACCCATCGACGGCGTATTGGTGCCGTGATTGGGTGAAGTGCCGATGGCGGTCGAGCCGCCGACGCTGCCGCCCGTGGTCACCCCTGCAGCCTGCGCGAAAGCGGTGGCGGCGGTCAGAGAAAGGGCGGCGGCAAGGACGAGGGTGGTCTTGATGGACATTTTACTCCTCCTGGGATGGCTCTGTTGGGTCCAGAATCAACCGAGTCGGACAGCGAAGGTTGCTGGTCGAGTCAGGGTTCGGGAGCCAATCTCCGACAGAGTCCCTGCAACGGGAGATAGCGATCAGCCGTAGCGCTTTTCCGTGATCACCAGCGCCTTGGGCCACTTCTTCTTCGTGAGGTCGAAGACGCGCGCAGGCTTGAACTGGCGCACTCGCCAATGGTCGGCATTGTGGCGAACCAGGCGCTTCACTTGCGCCGTCATCGTGCCGCTTCCCTCTTCCTGGAGAAACACGCAGTCGGCGCCGGCACGCACGGGGACGGCAGGATTTACGACCACCTGATCGCCATGCTCCAGCGCCGGGCTCATCGATCCGCCGACTACGTAGAAGGCAAAAGGGCTTTTCACGCCCTGCATACGCTCGGAGCGCCTGACATAGTCGATCGGGTCCTTGGTCAGAGTGATCGTGCCATCGCGTACAGTCTCGGCGGCGGCCCATACAGGCACGTCAGGCCGGCCATCCAACTCGGCGAGGCGCCGGATCGGCTGGCTGCCCGACAATAGCGACAGCTTGGGCGGCGCCGACGGATCGCCGCCCGGCGGGACCGCGCCAAGGTATCCGAAGATCGCCGGCAATTCGCTCACCTTGATCTGGCGCTCGCCCTTCAGCATGCGGTTCACGGCGGCGGCGTCCTTCCCGAGCGCGCGGGCAAGGCCGGCCTGGCTGAAACCGGGGCGTGCGAGTTGCTCGAAGAGCCACTTCAGATCCATGAGGGTATTCTGCGCATAGTGCGGTTCTCGCAACAAGGGAGCGCAAAGCTTTGGTCTGTCATGCTTCCGACATGGACCACTTCGACTGGTGAGGATCGACAAGGACGACATTGAAAAAAGACAAGCAACACAGCGCATCACTCGACGGATGGCGAGGCGCGCGGTTATCTTCGAGTGCGGAGAAAAGACGGCATGACGGCTCGCTCGACGGGGAAGACGCTGCTGCTTTGGGCGTCGTTCTTCCTCCTTTTAATGACGACAGATGTCCTGGCACAGAAGCCCCCGGACTGGATCCTCGTGGGCAAGGGCGGCTGCGTGGTTTGGAATGCTTCGCCGCGACCGGGTGACTCCGCGAGCTGGACCGGCGTTTGCGTTGCTGGTCCTGTGAACGGTGCCGGCACTCTGCAATGGTTCCAGGAAGGACGGCCTGCCGATCGATTTGAAGGCGAGTTCCGCGACGGCTTGATGGAAGGGCGTGGCACTTATGTGTGGGCAGGGGGCGATCGCTATGTCGGGCAGTTCCATACCAATCTTCGCAACGGCCAGGGAGCGATGAGCTTCGTGAACGGCGATCGGTATGATGGCGATTATCGCGACGGACGGCAGGAAGGGCGCGGTATCTACGTCTGGTCCGACGGTCGGCGCTATGTCGGCGAATTCAAGGATGACAAGCTGGTGAAGGGCGTACTGTCGCTGCCCAACGGCGACCGCTACGACGGCTTCTTTTTCGATAGCCGTCCGCAAGGGCAGGGGCAGCTCATTTTCGCCGACGGCGCGGCTTATCAAGGCGAATGGAAGCAGGGTCGTCCCAACGGGGAAGGCACGCACCGAACTTCCGATGGCCGTATCTTCACTGGCACATGGACGAACGGCTGCTTTCGTCAAGGCACGCGCTGGGACGCTGTCGCCGCAACGCCGAAGGAGTGCGGCTTCCGGTAGTACCGCGATTTTTTGCTAGATTCCGCCCTTGTCGGAGACGGCGGCGAGGAAGGTGCTGATGTCGGAAGGACGGCCAGTGCGCTGACAATAGGCGGTAAACTCCGCCGGCGTGATCTCGACCAGCTTGATGGCGTGGCGGCGGCTCTTCCAGTCGGCCATCTTCTTCTGTTCGCGAAACAGCCATTCCTCGTAGGTGCAGCCGGGATAGTGCCGCACGATCTTCTGGAATTCGGCATGATGCTCGGGCGAGCGGACCTTGGCGAAGTATTGGATCGACATGGCGGCCCTTCTAACCGGTCCGGCCAGCCACCGCCACCCTCTCCCCACAGGGCAGGAATGCAACTCCCGCCTTCATATGCGTTGAGACGGGATGGCGCAAAAGTCCCCTGAAACCGCGACGCTGGCGCCTCATATCCGTGCGACCCTTGAGGCGCTCCCGGCGCTGCACGTCACGCATCGTGAGTCGGCGAACCCGCACCGTCGAGGAATGCACGGCCGCGATCGGTGAGTTCGACCATTGGCCCGCGGCGCGAGGCGAAGCTGGCGTCGATCGCTTCTTCCCATACCGGCAACCTCGGACAGGAGGTGCGCCAGACGTCCATTACCTCGGCATGACGACGCGGTTCCTTGGCGAGCCAGCGCAGCAGATCGCGAACGAGAGGGACTAGGGTAGCGTCCATGCCGATGATCCTGTGCCTGCCGCACCGAGCGCGCCAATACCTGATTCGACCATATGCCAGACGTTTCGCGTCTGCCGACCTATGGTGCGAATACCTTCACGCGGGCCTCACACGATTGACGCACCGTGTGGCCCATCGAGCCGCAACCACCGCGCATGCCATGCTCCAGTTCTTTGAGCGCCGTCCACTCGGTCCGCGCTGCCACGGAGCGAGGCCAATAGCGTCGCCGCCAATCCGGTTCGTCCACTGGACAGCCGACGGTAGAGCGGGAAATGATCGCTGATCGATGACATCATGTTCGACGTCGAAATAAGCGAAGGCCGGCGCGCTATCCTGATCCGCTTCCGTGGACAGCTGTCGAAGGAGGACTTCGTCCGGCTGGATGCGATCGGCCGCGAGCGCCAGCCAAGTGGCTCCTACGACGTGATCTTCGACATGACCGGCGTCGAGACGTCGGACCTCGGGCTTGATTTCGTGTCTACGCGCGGTGACCAACCGCAAGCCTTCGCCGACCGCGAGCGCATCTATGTCGTACCGAATGACGATCTGAAGCTGCTCGTCCGCTGGTATGCTGCCTGGCAGGTTTCCAAGGGCTTCCGCCCGCCGCTGGTGGTGCTGACCCTGGCTGAGGCGTTCACAAAGCTCGGTGTGAGCGACTCCGACTTCAGGCCGATTTAGTTAGTTCGGCACGTCGCCTTGCAGCATCACGCGATAGAGATAGCGCGTCTCGTTCATGTCGTAGTCGCTGTTGGCCTTGTGCAGAAGGCTGCGATTGTCCCACATCACGAGGTCGCCAGGCCGCCAATGATGGCGATACTGGAAGCGTTCCTGCGTGGCATGCTCCAACAGTTCGGCAAGGAGCGGGAGCGCTTCCTTGTGGTCCATGCCGAGGATGCCCTCGATGCGTATGGGATTGATATAGATCGCCTTCACGCCTGTTTCCGGATGCGTGCGCACCAGCGGATGCAGCACGGCATTGGGCACGCGCTCCTTGTTTGCGTCGGACAGCGCCATCAGCTTCCGTGTTGAATGGCTGCTCTGATAGACATGGATCGCAATCAGCCCATCGATGCGCCGCCGCGTCGCATCGGGAAGCGCGGCGTAGGCTGCGGCCATACTGGCGAACTGCGTGTCGCCGCCTTGGCTCGGGAGCTTCACCGCATGCAGGACCGTGGCCTTGGGCGGCCGCACGTCGTTGGAGTGGTCGGTGTGCCAACCCTCGCCGGGGATGTAGCGGCGACCATCAGGAAAACTATCCTCATTCGACAGGTAGTGGATCTGCGGACACTCCGGCAACGCGAAGCGCGTATTGTGTTGTGCAAATACTTTTCCGAATAACTCAACCGCTGCAAGAAGTTGAGGAGCGGCCAGATGCTGGTCGCGGACGACCAGGACCCCATGCGTCACGAAAGCGCGGTTGAGGATTTCTTGGGCGTCCGCCGTTATCGGTTTGGTGAGATCGAGACCGCTAACCTCAACGCCCGCAACGTCTTTCAGGACTTTGATATCCACGTTTCCTCCCGATCCCGTTGGCGGTTGGCGTCAAAAGAATCTGCAATTATTGCATTGCTCAATGGATGGATTGCAACCTTACGGCTGCTGTAAGGTTCTACACTAAGGAGATGCGGGGAACCTGCCTCGAAATGGCGAAGCGGCTTGGCGTTTTTGGACTGTTGGCGGGGATGGTCGCGGTAGCGGCCCTGCCGTCGGTGGCGCAGGAAGCCAACTGCCCGGCCAAGGCTGACACCATCGTGGACGGCGCCTTCTCGAAGTTCACGGATGACTTGCCCAAGCCGCCGTGCGCAGAGCCTTCGTTGCCGCCTGGCACAGTGAGGCCCGTCGCCTCTCAGCCACACCCCCAGTACGCCAAGCCCGACAAGCCGCTGGCTGCCGACTATCATGTTATCTCGACCGCGCTTGGCTTCGAGAAAGGCGTCGCGCCTGCCCCGGGACTCGCCGTCACCTATCAGGGCAAGAAATACCGCGTGACCGACGTTCAGGTGGATGGCGGCGGACCTTCTTTCTCGGGGGGCAGCCGCTTCGTGATCAGTATCAGCGGCAGCAGTCTCATGGTCGGACTGAAGAGCTATGTGCCCGGCAGTGATCTCGATCCCGAGCGCTTCCAGGTTTCGGCGATCAACTAACCATTCGCATCGGCAAGACAGCACGGTCTTGGCATGTTCGGTTGCAGTTTATCTGCAATCGCTCGCGAACCCGTGTCCGAGCAACTGCTGGCGTCGAATGACCGTTCACGTATCCTGATAGTCCCATGCGCCGTACCATCGCCTCCTGCCTTGCCGTGATCGCGCTCGCCGCTCCAACAGCAGGGCGTGCCGCGCCTCCGAGCACGGCCGCCGCCGCGCCGGCAGCCCAGGCTCAGCCGCCGCGGCCGCCCTGCGATGGCGGTGCCGCTGCGGCAATCCCGGCTTACGGACCGGTCGATGGCGCGGCGGATCCGGGGGCATGGCAGCAAGGCGAACTATTGCGCGATGGCTGGCAGCCGCCGAGCTGCCTCGGTTGGAGTGGCAACAGCCGATTGGTCATCGCGCTCGCCTCGCGCTTCCATTCGTCTCTCGGTGTCGGCGCACTTGCGGCGCGGCTCGCGGCGGTGTCGCGCTATCCGTCGATCAAGTTCTGGGCGATCACGCGCCAGGAGTGGCGGCCGCTTACTACGGATGCCTGGGTCATCGACACCCCGCAGAATGCGGCGAAGGCACGCCAACCGGATCCCCCGGCCGATCAACTCATGCCCGGCCATGACGTGCTCTATGCCGAGGATCCCGATGTGGGCGGCCGCACGATCTATCGCCTGCGGGTCACCGAGCGCACCGACAATCGCCTGGTGATGACCACGGAGAATATCACGCCGATCCGTGTCGCGATGTTCACGATCTTTCCGGCGGGCGCGCTGCAGATCGTGTCGTTCCTCGATCGCCAGGGTCCCGATGTCTGGGCGCTTTACGAGATCACGCGCGCCACCGAACAGGCGAGCTCGATGGTGACCGGTTACCAGGGCGCCTATCTCAACCGGCTCGAGGCCGTGCGGCGACACCTTGCCGGCCTGCCCACCGATCGCGATCCGCCCATCGCACGCTGGTGACGATCAACGCTTGGGCAGCGTGAAACCGCTGTTGCTCAAGGCACGCTCGAGCACGGCGGTGGATGCTTCGGTTTCCGAATCGCAGGTCTCCATGGCATGCGAGACATTGGCCGGCGGCACGCGTGGCGGGCGGTCGAAAGGGCTGCCGACATATTGCAGATAGAGATCGCTCAGCTTCTTGCAATAAGCGACGTCAGTTGGAGACGCGGCTGTGGCATTCATCGCAAGCGCTAACAGCACGAGTAACGAAATGCCGGCGAGGCGGCAGGTCTGGAGCTTCATTGCCGACGACCTTCGGCATGCGACGGATCGGGGTCAAGCGTGCTTGACAAAGGCTTCTCCTTTTCCGGCGCGTGTGCCGTCGCCGCCTTGGCCATCTTTCCGAAGATGTTGGCCATCAGCGCGCCCGCCTGAGGCGGCGGCAATTGGGCGATGGCGCGGAACATGCCGATGGAGAGCTGGCAGAAGGCGCCGTGCAGGCGCTCTCCCAAAGCCAGGGGGTTGAGCAGCATGCGCACATTGTTGACGCCGTACTTGGCGATCAGCACCTGCGACAGTGCCTCGCCCGCTTCGTTGAGCTGTTCCCGCGAAGTCGGTGGCCGGCGCGTTGTGAGGCGTAAGATACGGTCTGACAAATCGACGCTGCGTTCCTGCAGGGCCGGCATGAGGCGCGCGCCTTGCAGGCCACCGCCTCGGGTCAAGACCTGATAGCAGAGCTCGGGATCGGCCGAGCCCAGCTGATCGTATTGGTCGGCCATGAGTTGGGCGTAGTCGACCATCAGGGAATCGTCGAGCAGCGGCAGGCGCTGGCTCAAGAGCGGAGCGAATTTGGTCGCGCGAAACTCATCGGCGATCTGGCCGGCCGAAGCACCCTCGGCATAGCGCCGCTTGTAGAGCTCGGCGGCGTCGGCGAAGACGCTCGGGTCGGCGGCCTCCATCGCGGCGAACTCGCGCACGCGCCGCAGCTCGGTCTTGAAGTCTTCGAGAGTGGGCTGCAGGCCCAGCCCGGAGGCGGCGAAGCGGTAGGCATCGACCGTGGCGGTGATCACCTTGCCGGCCAGCAGTTCCCTGTCGCTTGGATACCAGATCGCCGTCGCGGGATGCGTCATGGCTGCCTTCACGAAGGTCGATGTCACGCCGCTCTCCGCGAGCAGCCTGCCCATCGCCTCGCCATAGTCGCTGCCGCCGAAGGAGGCGCGATGGAAGCCGAGCTTGGCGCCGGCACGCAGCAACCGCTCGCGGCCTGCCATGAAGGCGATGGTGCAGGCCGAGGCACACGAGGCCGAGGTGTAGGTCGAGAGGCCCTGTGCCCGGATCAGACGCGCGAGCTCGATCGCCTCGCCCAGCCGACCGCCGCCGCTGTTCAGATGGACCAGCCTGAGGTCGGGCGCCGACGCGAACAGCCGCTCGGCGCTCCTGGCCAGACCGAACTTGAAACCGCCGATGATCTCGACCTCGCGTCCGTCGCGCATTAGGCGGATCGAATAGGCCGGGATGTCGGGATCGCCCTCGACGGCCATGCGCCAGCTTTCGGAAACGTCGCCCGCGCCGTACTGGAAGAAGGCGCCGGTGAGCGCCAGGGCCAGCGCCGCCATCGTGGCCTGCGCGATCGTTGACCAACCGGCCCAGCGTCCGACGGCCAGACGCTCGAGGCGATAGCGCGCCGCGGCGCGGCAGATACCGATCGACAGGAAGGCGAGCGTGAGCACGGCGCCGCCCCAGACCGCGGCAAGTGCTGCCATTACGTGGTAGGGATTGAAATCCTGCCGGCGCATGAAGAAGACCAGGCCGGCGAGCAGCATCGCCACGGCAAGCAGGAGCCCGAGCCCGATCCCCCAGAACGAGATCGCGAGCGGAAGCTCGCCATGCCAGAACCGGCCGAGCACGCCGCGACGGCGACGAACAGGGGACAGGGTGGCAGGAGGGGATGGCATCGGCGAGCGCGCAAGGTACGAACGGCGCTGAGGCCTTTCAATCGGACGCGATGTCACCTTTATAACGCAGCCTTCGTATTGACCGTTCGGCCCATCAACGTCGACACTGCGGCCAATGGACTTCCTTCACAGGCTCGCCGACCGCATCGATCTCGGGGGCGGCTGGCAATCGTGGAACACAGCAACGCGCGCCATTGTCGTGGTGGTCGCGGCGCTGCTCGTCTGGGGCCTCGCGCGCGGCGTGATGCCACTCCTGCGCCCGCTCCTGATCGCAGCCGTCCTCGTCGGCGTGCTGTGGCTCGTCTTTCCCGATGTCATCTGCTCGATGTCATGGACCGTCAACGTGCCGAGCCTCTGCCACAAGTAGAGTGCGCTGGATCGCGCAGCGTCAGCTGAACGCCGGCATCACCTGCTCGCCGAAGCGGCGCATGGAGGCGAGGTTCTGTTCGTGGTTCATGGCGCCGAAACCGGTCTGGCAGAGCAGGTGCCGCACGCCCGCGTCGCGCAGCTCGGCCACCTGCTCGCGCACCTTCTTCGGTGAGCCATAGAGTGAGCCGGTCGAGAGCACGTAGGGAATGGCAACGTCGTCCTTGACCTTGGGGTCGGTCCAGGGATTGAGCGTCTCGGGCCCGGGCTGGAAGTTGGGCGGATTGTAGGCTTCGCGCACATGCATCATGTGCTCGCGCGTCTGCAGCAGCAGCTCGGCGAGTTCGTCCTCGGCCTGCGCGTCGGAGTCGGCGACATAGACGTTGCGCCAGAGTGCGCTCTGGGCGAGCAACCTGGTGCGCGTCGCCTCGTCGTGGCCGCCTTCCTTGAGGCCCGCTTCATAGAGCGCCCAGCGTTCCTTGATGCGCGCTACCGGCAGGCGTGCCGTCAGGATCGGGATGCCGAGCTTGCCGCATTCGGTGAACGAGCCGGGCGAGATCACGCTGCGCCAGAGCGGCGGCCTGGCCTGCACGGGTTTGGGCCGCAGCGCCGGCACCGTCACCTTGTGGAAGCGGCCGTCGTAGGAGAAACCCTCGCCACCCCAGGCACGCTCGATGATCTCGACGGCCTCTTCCATGCGCTCGCGGCTGTCGTCACTGCGCAGCCCGTGGCCCACGAACTCGTACTCGTTGTAGACGGTCCCTTTGCCCAGCCCGACATCGATGCGGCCGCGGCTGAGATTGTCGAGCAGCGCGAGCTGCGTGGCGAGCCGCACCGGATGATGGAACGGCGTCTGCACGACGGCGAAGCCGAGCCGGATGCGGCTTGTCTTCATCGCCAGCGCCGAGGCGAACATCAGCGAGTCGTTGTAGACGCTCTCGCCGGTGAAATAGTGCTCGGTCAGCCAGACATCGCTGAAGCCCAGCTTCTCGGCGGCGCAGACCTGCTCGATCTGTTGCTCGATGCGGGCGCCATCTTCTTCCGGCGAGGGCGACAGGGAAAGCGTAAGCCAACCGAACTGCATTCTTGGATCACCTCAGGCCGGCAACTCGTAGCCGATGGCGGTTTCAACTTCGATGGTCTTCTTCACCGCCGGCCGCGCCATCATGCGCGCGAAGAGACCGTCGAGCCGCGGCAAGCCGTTGACGGGATTGGGACGGTTCTTCATGCGCCAGTAGAGCCGGAACAGGTGGATGTCGACGATCGAGTAGTGGCCGAGCGCCCACTCCCGATCGCCGAACTTGCGCTCGGCGATCGTCCAGGCGTTCTTGACGGCCTCGCCGCCGAAACGGGCCACGGGATGGATGCCCGAGGCGATGAACGACATCCACGAGATGGCTTGTGCCTCGGTCTCGGCATCGTCGGCCGGCAGCAGAGTCGCTTCGGGAAAGCGCTTGGCGAGATAGAAGAGACAGGCCGCGACCTGGGTGAGGGGCCGGCCGTCGATCTGCACCATCGGCACCGCACCCTCGGGATTGAGTGCGAGATAGTCGGGGCTCTTCATGTCCTTCCGATGGAACGACATGGTTTTCATCTCGAACGGCACACCGATCTCCTGCAGCGCAATGTGCACCGCCATCGAGCTCGAGCCCGGCGCCATGTACAGGGTAAGCGTCATGGGCAACGTCACGGGCGGCGCAACAGCTCCGCCTCGGGCACGCCCGCCTCGTAGTCGGCGACCATCTTGTCGGCGTCGAACAGTACGCCAATCGGGTTCTGTGCGAAGGGCGCGGTGTCGAAGTAGCCGGCCGCGCCCGCTTTGGTGTCGAAGGCGTCGACCTGCAGCTCGACCTGATTGCCGTCCGGGTCCTTGTAGTACATCGAGACGGTCGGGCCGTGATTGATGGTGCGCACCGGTACGATGCTGTCCGCCTTGAGCCGGCGATAGGTCGAGAGCAGCTCGCCGAGCGTGCGGAAGCTGTAGGCGACGTGGGCGAGGCCCCAACTGTCGTCCGGCGCCTTCTTGAGGTTCGGCACCTGCACGAAGGCGACGCGATGGTGCTCGTCGTCGTAGGTAATGAAGGAGATGTATTCGTTCTCGAACACCTGCCGCGCGTTCAGGACCTTGAGGTACCAGTCGCGCAGCGGCGCACGGTTGGACGTGCGCAGCACGAAGTGGGCGAACAGACTCGGCGACACAGGCCGGTCGTCGAGCGGCCGGCGGGTCTTGTCAGCGAGCGAGTCCATATGGCCCTCCGTCAGTGGGAGCGGGTCTTCGCCTCTCCGGGCAGTCGCGGCAGCAGCGCCGTGAGCAGGCCCAAGCATAGCAGGTAGGGCGTGGCTTGGTAGACCGCGGTGATGCCGTGATGATCGGCGATCCAGCCCAGGCCCGCGGCGCCGAGACCGCCCAAGCCGAAGGAGAAGCCGTAGAAGATGCCGGCCACCAGGCCGACGCGGCCGGGCAGAAGCTCCTGCGCATAGACCAGGATCGCGGCGAAGGCCGAGGCGATGATGATCGCCACGGTGACGGCGAGGATGCCCGTCCAGAACAGGTTGGCGTGAGGTAGCATCAGCGCGAAGGGCAAGGCGCCCAGGATCGAGAACCAGATCACCGGCACGCGGCCGACGCGATCGCCGACGGCGCCGCCAAGGAGCGTGCCGATCACGATGCCGATCATGAAGGCGAAGAGGTAGATCTGCGCCGTCTGCACCGGCAGATGGAACTTATCCATCAGGTAGAAGATGTAATAGGAGCCGAGGCTCGCCTGGTAGACGTTCTTGGAGAAGAGCAGAACGACCAGGATGAACACGGCGAAGAGCACGCGGCCGCGCGACAGGCCGTGGCCGCCGGCCGCGGCGGCTCCGCCCTTGCGCGCCATCGGCTTGCTGGCCATGCGACGGGCGCGATACCAGTGGCCGATCTGGAACAGCACGGTCATGGCGATCAGCGCGGCGACGCAGAACCACATCAGGCTCGTCTGGCCGTGCGGTACGATGATGAAGGCCGCGAGCAATGGCCCGCAGGCCTGGCCGAAATTGCCGCCGATCTGGAATAGCGACTGCGCGAGACCGTAGCGGCCGCCTGCCGCCATGCGCGCCACTCTTGAGGCTTCCGGATGGAAGACTGACGAGCCTGTGCCGATCATCGCCGCCGAGAGGAGAATCACGGTGTAGGAGTGCGCCTGCGAAAGGCTGAATAGGCCGATCAGAGTGAAGCCCATGCCGACGACCAGGGAATAGGGCATCGGCCGCCTGTCGGTGTACATGCCGACCAGCGGCTGCAGCATCGAGGCGGTGAACTGGAACGCGAGGGTGATCAGGCCGACCTGGGCGAAGGAAAGGCCGTAGTTGCCTTTCAAGATCGGGTAGATGGCCGGGACCAGCGACTGCATCATATCGTTCAGCATGTGGCAGAAGCTGAGCGACAGGATCACCGCGAAGGTGGTGCTGTTGGCGGCGTTGGAGAAAGCTGTACCGGGCGGGATGGGGGCGGACGTCTTTATCGGGGCAGTGCCGGCTGCCATCGTATTGTCGGTCATACCTTCCTTATAAGATGGGCAGCCGACTCCGACCACCTCGCTCCTGCAGGGCTGACCTGCAATCCTTCTCATGCCGGCCTTCTCATGCCGGGCGGAACGTGGCCCCAGATGCGGCGTTGAGGGGACTGAGCGATGGCTTCCAACCGCACCTCGACTGACGTTCCGGCACGCCTCGATCGGTTGCCCTGGAGCCGCTTCCATCGCCTGGTCGTGGCCGCGCTCGGCATCACCTGGATCCTCGACGGTCTCGAAGTGACCCTGGCGGGATCGGTAGCAGCGGCGCTGCAGACCAGCCCCAGGCTTCATCTCAGTGCCCAGCAGGTCGGCCTCACGGGCAGCGCCTATCTGATCGGCGCGGTGCTGGGCGCGCTCTTCTTCGGTCATCTCACCGACAGGCTCGGCCGCAAGAAGCTCTTCAACGTCACGCTTGGCCTCTATCTGGTGGCGACCGCGGCGACCGCCTTCTCGTGGAACTACGAGAGCTTCCTCTTTTTCCGCTTCCTCACCGGCGCGGGCATCGGTGGCGAATACTCGGCGATCAATTCGGCGATCCAGGAGCTGATCCCGGCACGCCTGCGCGGCCGCACCGATCTCGCGATCAACGGCAGCTTCTGGGTCGGCGCGGCGGTCGGCGCACTGGTCTCCGTGCCGTTGCTCGATCCGCAGCTCTTTGGGCCCGACATCGGCTGGCGCATCGCCTTCGGCAGCGGCGCGCTGCTTGGCCTGTTCATTCTCTATCTCCGCCGGTTCCTGCCCGAGAGCCCGCGCTGGCTGATGATCCATGGCGAGCCCGACGAGGCGAGCAAGGTCGTCGACGAGATCGAGGCGCGGGTGAAGGAGAGCGAGAAGATCGAGTTGTCCCCACCCCCGCCGGGCCTCGCGCTGGGAACGCCGCATCACGTGACGATGGGCTCCCTCGTGCATACGCTGCTGACGCAGTATCCCCAGCGCACGGTCCTGGGTATCGTGCTGATGGCTTCGCAGGCCTTCATCTACAACGCCATCTTCTTCACCTACGCGCTGGTGCTGACGCATTTCTACGGCGTGGCCGCCGATCGTGTCGGCCTGTACGTGCTGCCCTTCGCGCTCGGCAATTTCCTAGGACCGGTGCTGCTCGGCCCGTTGTTCGACACGCTGGGCCGCAAGCCGATGATCTCGGCGACCTACAGTCTGGCCGGCCTGCTGCTCGGCGGGACCGCGTATCTCTTCCATGCCGGACTGCTGAGTGCGGAGACGCAGACCGCGCTGTGGAGCGTCGTCTTCTTCTTCGCCTCGGCCGCCGCGAGCGCAGCCTACCTCACGGTCGGCGAAAGCTTTCCCCTCGAAGTGCGTGCGCTCACCATCGCGCTGTTCTACGCCTTCGGTACGCTGCTGGGGGGCGTCGCGGGACCGTGGCTGTTCGGCGTGCTGATCGAAGGCGAGGGACGGGGCGGCATCGTCCTGGGCTATGTATTGGGTGCGAGCCTCATGATCGTGGCCGCGGCCGTCGAGCTTGCGCTGGGTGTGAAGGCCGAGGGCAAGTCGCTGGAAGAGGTGGCACCGCCCTTGTCGTCCGCGCGCTAGAGCGATTTCCGGCCTCCTGGCCGGAAATGCGCGTGCGCACGTCGTTGATTACACAGAGCATATTCCGCTCAGCTGATTACAACTGAGCGGAATATGCTCTAGCATCAGATTGCAACAGTCCGACCCTTACATTGGCGCCATGACCTTCCGCATCGCCCAGATCTCGGACACCCATCTCAGCGACAGCAAGCCGTTCTTCGTCGACAACTTCGTACGCATCGGCGAGGCGCTCCGGGCGACCAAGCCGGACCTGGTGTTGAACTCGGGCGACATCTCGCTTGACGGCGCCTCGCGCGAAGAAGACCTCGCCGCGGCGCGTGCCCTGCATGACGGGCTCGGCCTGCCGCTGCGCTTCCTGCCCGGCAATCACGATCTCGGCGACGCGCAGGATGCCCCGAGTCACGGCGAGCACGCGATCAATCCCGCCCGCCGCGCGCGCTACGTGAAGCACTTCGGCCCCGACTGGTGGACCTTCGATGTCCCGGGCTGGCGGCTGCTCGGGATCAATGCGCTGTTGCTGGGCAGCGATCTGCCGGAGGCGGTGGAACAGGATCGCGCCATCGAGGCTGCTGCATCTGGTCTTGGGCCGTTGCGGCTTGCCCTCCTGCTGCACAAGCCGCTGTTCGATCAGAGCGCCGAAGAGACTGAGATCACGGGCCGCTTCGTCAACCCCGGGCCGAGACGGGCGTTGCTCGAGAAGCTGGGCGGCGTGCCGCCGCTCGTCGTCAGCGGGCACGTCCATCAGTATCGCGAGACGCGGCCCTTAGGCTCGCATCACGTCTGGGGCGCCTCGACTGGATTTGTCATCCCCGACAGCCACCAGCCGCGCTATGGACTCAAGGAAGTGGGTTATGTCGAGCACCGCCTGAACGAGGACGGCACGCATGGCAGCGCCCTGGTGCGCGTGCCCGGCGTGCCGACCCTCGACATCTCGAATTTTCCCCAAGCCTACGGGCCGATGTGAATTTTCGCCCCGTTAAAATAACGAGAAAATAGGACGACGAGGCTCTGCGCAGCTGCGCTAATTGCGCTAACTCCCTCCGGCCAGGTTCAAGGTGCAGCATCTGCTGGTGCAGTATATGCCGACTTCGACAAAAGTCAATTTTAAATAAACCACCTCTGTCGTCCTGAGCGCAGCGAAGGACCTTAGCCACTTCAAACGGTATGTCGGTCGCAATCGCCATGAGATCCTTCGCTACGCTCAGGATGACAAAGGGGAGCTTTCGACTCGCCGGGGTGACGAAGCCTATGCCGGCACCGGAATGGCTCGCTGGTTGTACATGCGCTTGCGGATCGCGGCCTGCTCCTCCGGCGGGAGCTTGGTGATGTCCGTCGAGAGGTCGCTGCCGACGGCCATGCCCTTCTGCACCGCCGGACGTGCGGCGAGTTCCTCGTGCCAGCGCTTGAAGTGCTTGAACTCCTCGATGTCCTGGCCCTGGAACTTCCAGTTCACCGTCCACGGATAGCAGATCATGTCGGCGATCGTGTACTGGTCGCCCGCCAGGTACTTGTGCTTGTAGAGGCGGTTGTTGAGCACGCCGTAGAGACGGTTCACCTCGTCGGTGAAGCGGGTGATGCCGTAGGTCTGGTCGCCGTGCTGCTTCTGGTCGATTCGGCGGAAGTGGCCGCACTCGCCGCTCTTGGGCCCCTGGTTGGCCATCTGCCAGATCAGCCACTCGTTCACGTTGTAGCGGGTGCGAACATCCTGCGGATAGAACTTTCCGGCCTTCTCGGCGATGTACATCATGATCGCGCCCGACTCGAACAGCGTGATCGGCTTGCCGCCGTCCTTCGGTTCGGTGTCCACCATCACCGGCATGCGGTGATTGGGATTCATCTCCAGGAATTCCTTCTTGAACTGATCGCCCCGCTGGATGTTCACGGGAACGATCCGGTAGGGCATCCCGCATTCCTCCAGCAGGATGGTGACTTTCTTGCCGTTGGGTGTCGGCCAATAGTGCAGATCGATCATGGGAATCCTCCGTCAATTCCTGTCAGCTTATCGGCCCCTGCCGACCGCCCGCAGCAAATAAATCGTGATGGCAAATACGTTCTCCCACCCTACCTTGAAGGCATGAGCGAAGCTGATTCCCTGTTTGCAACCCTGCGGCAATCGGCTGATGCCGATGCCGTCGCCGCCATCGAGCGCCTGGTGCAGGACGCCCCGGACCGGGATCTCTGTCACATCAATGCCTTGGCCTTTGCCGGCCGTCATGGCCTCAATGAGCAAAGGGTCATTAGTGCCTTTCTCCAGGCCGCGCGGCTCGGCCTGTTCGAGCTGTCATGGAACGTTCTTTGTCCGGGCTGCAGCGGCGTGCTCGACGCCGGCACCTCGTTGAAGACCGTGCGCGACCACGAATATTGCGCCTTCTGCTCGGCCGGTTACGAACCCACCCTGGACGAGACCGTGGAGGTCACTTTCACCGTCTCACCGCGTGTGCGCCACATCGCGGCGCATGCGCCGAACGAGTTGTCGTTCCAGGAGTATCACCGCCAGATCTTCTTCGGCTCGGGCGTCGATCTGCCGGACGATTACCTGCAGCGCATGGAGCGCATCATGCTCGACGCGGTCGAGCTGCCGGCGGGCGAGAAGGCGCAGGTTTCCCTGCAGCTGCCCGTGGGCTCCGTCATCCTGTTCGATCCGGTGACGCATGCCGCTCACTACCTGGAGATCAAGGGCGAGCCGACGAGCGAGCGCCGCACCCTTGCTTTCGCCTACAACAAGGTGAAGGCGCCGACCGAGACGACCGAGATCCAGCCCGGCCCTGTGCGCATCACGCTGGAGAACCGCTCGCAGGATCGCGTGCTGCCTGGCCTCTGGCTCCTGAGTCCCGAGATGAACGACATGATCGGCCGGCGTCGGTCGTTCCTGACCGCCAAGCGCCTGCTCACCAACCAGACCTTCCGCGATCTCTACCGCACCGACACGCTCGACATCGACCAGCGCCTCAAGATCACCAGCCTCACCTTCCTGTTCACTGATCTCAAGGGATCGACCGATCTCTACGAGCGGGTCGGCGATCTGGTGGCGTTCGACCTGGTGCGCTCGCACTTCCTCGCCCTCAACGACATCGTCGCCGACGAATCGGGCGCAGTGGTCAAGACGATCGGCGATGCGGTCATGGCGACCTTCCCGACGCCCGACCGCGCGGTCGCCGCGGCGTTGCGCATGCGCGAAGCGATGGCCGATCTAAACCGCCAACGTAACAGCGAGGACCTGCTGCTCAAGATCGGCATCCACGAGGGACCGTGCCTCGCGGTGAACCTCAACGAGCGCCAGGATTACTTCGGCCAGACGGTGAACATTGCTTCGCGCGTACAGGGGCTTGCCGCCACGCGCTCGATCCTGACCACGGCGCCGGTCGTGAACTACCCGCAGGCAGCGGAGATCCTCAAGGCCAGCGGACTGACCCCGACATCGGAGCAGCGGGCGGTGCGCGGGATCGCGGGCGAAGTGGCGATCTATGAAATTCCCTAATTCGTAAATTGTCGGCGCGTTGGGCTGAAGACCCGGCTACCATCCGGGGATGAACGACAAGCTCGTTGGACGGTCGATCCTCCGTCTCGAGGACTTCCGCTTCCTCACCGGCCGTGGCCACTACGTCTCCGACATTGCCTGCCCCGGGGCGCTGTGGGGGCATGTGCTGCGCTCGCCGCATGCACATGCGCTGATCAAGCGGATCGACGTTTCTGCGGCACGAGCGGTTCCGGGCGTGCAGGCGGTCTATCTCGCTGCCGACCTCGCTGCCGACGGGCTGGGGCCGATGCCCTGCATGGCCGTGGTCAAGCCGCTGATCGTGCCGCCGCGGCCGGCGCTGGCGGAGCAGCGCGTGCGCCATGTCGGCGATCCGGTTGCCTTCATCGTGGCCGACAGCGCCGAGCAGGCGCGCGAGGCGGCGGAAGTCGTCGAGATCGAGTACGAGGCGCTCGATGCAGTGGCCGACAGCGTTGCCGCCCTGGAGCCGGGCGCGCCATCGATCTGGGACGAAGCACCGGGCAATCTCGCCTTCCACGTCCAGCGGGGCGATGCGGCGTCCGTTGCGGCCGCGATGGCGAAGGCCGCTCATGTGGTCGAGCTCGAGGTGGTGAACAACCGCGTGGTCGTGGCGCCCGTCGAGACGCGCGCCGGCATCGCACGCTACGACGCGGCGAGCGACACGTTCGATCTGGAGCTGACGGGCCAGGGGCTGCACGGCATCCGCCGGCAGCTCGCCGAGTTCGTGTTCAAGATGCCGGCCGAGAAGATCCAGCTTCATGCGCCCGATGTTGGTGGCGGCTTCGGCACCAAGAATTTCCTCTATCCCGAATGGATCCTGCTGCTGTTCGCGGCGCGCAAGCTCGGCCGGCCGGTGCGCTGGGAGTCCGACCGCACGGAGGATTTCGTGTGCAGCGCGCAGGGGCGTGACATCGCCGCGAAGGTCAAGTTTGCGCTCGATGCCGAGGGCCGCTTCCTCGCGCTCGACGTGGCCATGGTCGCCAACATGGGCGCCTATCTCTCGGGCAATGGGCCGGGCGCTTCGGTGGTCGCGGCCTCGACGGCGCAGGGCGGCGTCTACGACGTTCCTGCGATCGCGGTCGACGTGCGCGGCGCCTTCACCAACTCCGTGCCGGTCGACGCCTATCGTGGCGCGGGCAAGCCCGAGGCCAACTACATCATTGAGCGCGCCATCGAAGCGGCGGCCCGTCAGATCGGGCGCGATCCTGCAGACCTGCGCCGTCAGAATCTGATCGCGTCGTTCCCGCACAAGACGGCGCTCGGCATCGTCACGATCGACTCGGGCGACTTCATCGACAATCTCGACCGCGCCGTCCAGCGCGCCGACAAGGCGGGCTTCGAGGCACGGCGCGCCGAAGCGAAAGCGCGCGGCAAGTTGCGCGGCCTCGGCGTCGCCTGCTTCCTCGAGACCTCGCGCGGTGCGCCCAACGAAGGCGCGGAAGTGCGCTTCGAAAGCGACGGCACGGTGACGGTCGCGGTCGGCACGGAGTCCAATGGGCAGGGCCATGAGACGGCCTTCGCCCAGATCGCCGCCGACCGGCTGGGCGTGCCGATGCAGGCAATCCGCTACGTGCAGGCCGACACGCGCCGGGTGAAAAGCGGCGCGGGCCATGGCGGTGCGCGCTCGATGCATATGGGCGGCGCGGCCGTCGTGAAGGCGATCGATGCCGCGCTCGCCAAGGCCCGCGAGGCCGCGGCGCGTCTGCTGCAGGCGGGTGAGGCCGAACTGATTTTCGACGGCGGCGCCTTCACCGTGCGCGGCAGCGAGCGGCGGATCAGCGTGCTGAGCGTGGCGCCCGAGAGTGCCGGCGCGCTCGGCGCCCATGTGATGAACATCACCGATGTCTTCACCTTCCCAAGCGGATGCCATGTCGCCGAGGTGGAGATCGATCCCGAGACCGGCGCGGCCGAGCTGGTGCGCTACACCGCCGTCGACGATTACGGCCGGCTGATCAATCCGCTGTTGACCGAGGGCCAGGTGCAGGGCGGCGTGACGCAAGGCATCGGCCAGGCGCTGCTGGAGCACACGGTGTATGATGCCGACTCAGGTCAGCTCGTGAGCGGCTCGCTCATGGACTACGCCTTGCCCCGTGCCGGCGACCTGCCGGCCTTCGATATCGCCCTGATCGAACGCCCGACGAGCGCCAATCCGCTCGGCGTCAAAGGCTCAGGCCAGGCCGGCTGCATCGCCGCGCCGCAGACCGTGATGGCGGCGGTCCTGGATGCCCTGCGGCCCGCGGGCGTGAAAGAGCTCGATATGCCCGCAACGCCGGAGCGTGTGTGGCGGGCGCTTCGCAGCGCGGACGGTCACAGCTAGGCGTCACGGCGCGGTTGTTGCAGGGAGATCGGCGCCTCTCCAAGGTGAAACCGATGAGCATCGCGCCGGCGCCGCCAACCCAACGCATTCTGGCGGGCATCCTGTTCATGTGCGGCGCGGGCCTGCTCTTCCCGGTGATGAGCGGCTTCGCCAAGATCCTGGGCCACGACTACAACAGCCTGCAGGTTTCCTGGGCACGTGCCTTCGGTCATCTCGTGTTCATGATGATTGCCTTCGTGCCGCGCTTCGGGCTCGCCATGCTGCGAACCAGGCGGCCGTGGACGCAGATCTTCCGGTCGTCGATGCTCTTCATGTCGAACGCCAGCAGCTTCCTTGCCATCATCTTCATTCCGCTGGCCAAGGCGGCATCGATCACGATGATGGCGCCCTTCATCGTCCTGCTGCTGGCCTGGCTCATCCTGGGCGAGCGCACGACCGTTCCGCGGCTGCTGGCCATGGCGGTCGGCTTCGCGGGCGTGCTGATCGTGATCCGGCCGGGGACGGAACTGTTCCACTGGGCGTCGCTGCTGCCTCTGGTGAGTGCGCTGGGCTACGCTGTCTATCAGGTGCTCACACGCATGATCGCCGGCATAGACACGCCGGAGACTTCGACGTTCTACAGTTCCATCGTCGGCGGCTTCGGCATGTTCGTGGTGCTGCCGTTCGTCTGGAAGACGCCGCACGGCCTCCCCGACATCCTGATGTTCTGCAGTCTCGGCGTGATCGGCGGGCTCGGCCACTACCTGGTGACGCGCGCGCTCACCTATGCGCCGGCCAACATCGTGGCGCCTTTCCAGTACATGCAGCTCCTCGGCTCGGTGCTCGTCGGCTACCTCTTCTTCGGTGACTTCCCCGACGTGCTGGGCTGGGTCGGCGCCGCGCTGATCGTGGCCGGTGGTCTCTATATCGGCTGGTCGCAGACGCGGAAGGCGAACGCTTAGCTCACCCCACCGTCACCGGCGAGATGTCGACGTACCAGCTCTTGGGGTGCACGTAGCCTTTCACCTTGCCGGAGATGGCGTTCGGCCAGACGTCGTGGACGAACCAGACGAACACCGCATCGTCGACCATCTTGGTGTTGATCTTGGCCAGCACGGCGTCGAGTTGTTTGGGATCGGCGCTGTTGCGTGCTTCCTTGGCCAGGCGATCGAATTCGGGATCGTTGATGTAGCCCCAGTTCGAGCCCTTGGGCGGGATCTGCTGGCTGTCGATGAAGCGCATGAAGGCATTGTGCGGGTCCATCGTGTTCCAAGACACATTGATCGCGCCGAAGCCCTCGGCCTCCTTGGCCTTGGCGCCCAGCCGCATGAAGTTCAGGAGCGCATTCCAGTCCATCACCTGGAAGTCGAGATCGACGCCCAGCTCGGCATATTGCTGCTGGATGAACTCGTTCATCGGCAGCGGATACATCTGGCCCGAGCCCGAGGTCGAGATCGCGACCTTCATCTTGAGGCGCTTGTCCTTGCTGTAGCCGGCGTCGGCCAGAAGCTTCTTCGCCTGGTCGGGATCGTACTTGATCTTGAAGGTGGGATTCCCGAACCAGGGATGGTCCGGCGGCACGCAGCCCACCGCCGGCACGGCGAGGCCATTCAGGAGCTTCACCAGCGAATCCCGGTCGACAGCGAGGTTCAGCGCCTTGCGTACGCGGATGTCGGCGGTCGGTGAGCCCGGCAGCATGTTGAGCGTATAGGGCCACATGTGCGGGATGGCGTTCGTCTCGATCTTGCAGCCGGCGGCCTTCAGGGCGGCAAGAGAGTCGGGCGCGGGCGCCTCGATCCAGTCGACGCGGCCCGAGAGCAGCGCCGCGGTGCGCGTCGAGGCGTCGGGCACGGGCAGTAGGAGCAGGCGCTCGCTCTTGGGCACGCGGTGCTTGTTCCAGTAGTCGGCGTTGCGCTCGAGCTCGGCCTTCTCGCGCGGCGCCCAGGCCTTCATCTTCCACGGGCCGGTGCCGACCGGCGCCTTGCGGTAGGCGATCCAGTCTTTCCCGACCTTCTCGAAGTTGGCCTTGCTGGCGATGGTGAAGCGGTTGAGCAGCGAGGGCATCACCGTGTCGACGCCGTTGGTCTGCAGCTCGACCTTGTAGTCGTCGATCTTGCGATAGGCGACGATCGGCCAGACGGCGGCGATCAGCACGCCGCGGCCGAGCTTGTCGAAAGCCGGCGATTTGTCGTCGAAGGTGCGGTCGAGGCTGAAGATCACGTCGTCGGCGGTGAAGGGCGAGCCGTCGTGCCACTTCACGCCCTGGCGCAGCTCGAAGATCCACTTCGTGGGATCGGACGGATCCTGGGCCCACTTGGTCGCGAGGCCGGGGACCAGTTTGGCGGGCTCGGTCGCCGAGGAGAGGTCCCACATGATCAGCGGATCGTAGAGCGTGTAGCCCATGAAGCGGATGCCCTCGGTGCCCTGGTCGGGCGCGCCGTCGGTCACCGGGATGTCGGCGAGCGTCATGGCGATGCGCAGCGTCGAGGCTTGTTGAGCCCGGGCGGTGTGGTCGAGCGCCAATGATGCGGGAAGGGCCACACTGGAAAGCAGAGCGGCGCGGCGCGTGAGCATGCGGAACCTCCGTTGTTCCGGCAGACGAAGCAGGAAGCGAGCCAGCATGGACGCGGCACATTTATTGCTGTTCGATGCGTGATCATGTCCGCGCCCAACACGCTCACCGCCACCGAAATTGCGCGACTTGTCGACTCCGGAAAACTTTCGGCCGAGGCCGTGATCCGCTCCCATCTCGAGCGCATCGACGAGCGTGACAAGGATGTGCTCGCCTGGTCGCATCTCGCGCGCGACGCTGCCCTCGAACGCGCCAGGGTGCTCGATCGCGGGCCCCGCAAGGGCCTGCTGCACGGTGTGCCGATGGGCGTGAAGGACATCATCGACAGCTACGACCAGCCGACGACCTACGGCTCGCCGATCTACAAGAAGCATCAGCCGCTTGCCGACGCCGCGACCGTGGCGCTGGCGCGCCATGCCGGCGCCATCCTGCTCGGCAAGACGGTGACGACGGAATTCGCCAACCGTCATCCCGGTCCGACGCGCAATCCGTACAATCCCGCTCACACGCCCGGCGGCTCGTCGTCCGGCTCGGCCGCGGCAGTCGCGGATTTCCAGGTGATGCTGGCCACCGGCACGCAGACCGGTGGCTCGGTGATCCGGCCGGCGGCCTTTTGCGGTGTGGTGGGCTACAAACCGACCTTCGGCCACTTCCCGACCGCGGGCATGAAGGCCAATACCGAATGGTTGGATACGATCGGCGCCTATGCGCGCAGCGTCGAGGATATCGTGCTGTTCCGCGCCGCGATCATGGCGATCCCTTTCGAGTCACCGGCCAAGCTCGACACGCCGCCGCGCATCGCCGTGTGCTTCACGCCGCACAAGGACGAGCTGCAGCCGGAAGGTATCGCGGCGATCGAGGACGCGGCGGCGAAGCTGGCCAAGGCAGGGGCCAAGGTCAGCGAATTCGAGATGCCGGCGGAGATGTTCAAGATGCGCGAGGGCCAGCGCACGCTCTCCGCCTTCGAGGGACCGCGCGCCGCTGCCGACGAGGCACGTCGCTTCTTCGAGCTGCTGTCGAAGAGCTTCCAGGAGGATAAGATCGGCGCCGGCGGCAAGATCGACTACACGACCTGGGCCGAGGCCCGCACGCTGGGTGAACACGGCCGTGCGGCGGTCGACGCGAAGTTCGCGGACATCGACGTCATCCTGACCGCGCCGTCGCCCGGCGAGGCACCACTCGGGCTGGAGCGGACGGGCAACGCGACCTTCAACCTGCTATGGACCTATCTCTGGATGCCCTGCGTGACTTTGCCGTTCACGCGAGGACCGAAAGGCTTGCCGGTCGGTATTCAGTTTGTCGGGCGCCAGCACGAGGATACGCGGCTGCTCGACATCGCGGCCTGGGCCAAGGCGGTGCTGTCATGAAGCCACTGTCCGCCACCGAAGCCGTCGCCGCCATCGAAGGCGGCACGCTTACCTCCGAGAAGCTGGTGCGCGCCAGCCTGGAGCGCATCGCCGAGCGCGATTCCGTCGTGAAGGCCTGGGTCTATCTCGAGCCCGAGCTGGCGCTGAAGCAGGCGAAGGCTGCCGATGCCGCCAAGGGCGGCCTGCTGCGCGGCGTGCCGGTGGGCGTGAAGGACATCATCGATACCCACGACATGCCGACGGGGCACAACTCGCCGATCTTCGAGGGCAAGGTGCCGTTCGGCGATGCGGCCTGCGTGGCGCTCTGCCGGACCGCGAACGCTGTCATCCTGGGCAAGACGGTGACGACCGAATTCGCCAACCGCCATCCTGGTCCCACGACCAATCCACATAATCCGGCCCATTCGCCGGGCGGCTCGTCGTCGGGTTCCGCCGCCGCCGTCGCCGACGGCCATGTGCCGCTCGCTTTCGGGACGCAGACCGGTGGCTCGGTCATCCGGCCGGCCGCCTATTGCGGTGTGATCGGCTACAAGCCGACCTTCAACGAGTTCAGCCGCGTCGGCATCAAGATGCAGTGCCATTCGGTCGACACGCTCGGCCTGATGGCGCGCACGCTCGACGATATCGCGCTGTTCCGCGCGGCCGTCATCAAGCTGCCGCCGGTGCCGATCGACCGGACGATCGGCGCGCCGCGCATCGGCTTCTGCCGCACGCCGATCTGGGACGAGGCCTCGGCCGACACGAAAGAGATTTTGGAGAAGACGGCGCGTACGTTGTCGGCTGCGGGCGCGAGCGTGGTCGATGTCGAGTTCGCCCCGGCCTTCAAGGATATTCTCGACGATCATGGCGCGATCACCGGTTTCGAGTGCTATCGCAACTATGCCGACGAGCGCCTGCGCAACGCCGACAAGCTCAGCCCTGAAATCACCGAGGTGCTGAAACGGGGCGGTGCGGTTACGCTCGGTCGCTACATCGCCGCCCAGCGCAAGGCGGTCGCTTTCAAGGCGCATGTCGACTCGCTGTTCGACAAGGTCGACGTGCTGCTCTCGCCCAGCGCGCCGGGCGAGGCCCCGGAAGGGCTGAAGTTCACCGGCGATCCGCGCTTCAACTCGATTTGGACGTTGGCCGGCACACCCTGCATCACATTGCCGGCCGGCACGGGAGCCAAAGGTCTGCCGCTCGGCGTTCAGCTTGCGGGCCTGCGCCAGACCGACGACAAGCTGATCTCCATCGCCGCCTGGGTGGCGGCGCGGCTCGGCTGAGAGGAACGACATGCCCAAGATCAACGGGGAACGACTGCTGGCCGATCTGCGGCGCATCGCCGATTTCGGCCGCTACGAGACGGGCGTGCATCGCCCGCATCTCTCCAAGCAGGATGTCGAGAGCCGCCACTGGCTGATGGGCCGCATGAAGGAAGCCGGGCTGGAACCCACGATCGATGGCGTCGGCACAGTGATCGGCCGCAGTCCCAAGTCCGGGCCGCGGCTGCTGATGGGTTCGCACTCCGACACCCAGCCGCGCGGCGGTTGGCTCGATGGTGTCATGGGCGTGATCTACGGGCTCGAAGTGGCGCGCGCGCTCGCCGAGGATCCCGAGACCGCGCATCTCGCCGTCGACGTGGCGTCGTGGGCAGATGAAGAAGGCCATTGGGGTCAGATGACGGGCAGTCGATCCTTCGTCGGCATGCTGTCGGAGGCCGATATCGACAAGGCGCGCCATCGCGACGAGGGCACGAAGATGCGCGACGCGCTCAGGGAAGCGGGCCTTGAAGGTGTGCCGCGGGCCCATCTCGAGGAGGGGCGCTATCGCGGCTATCTCGAGGCGCATATCGAGCAGGGCGGCGTGCTGGAGGCGAGCGACAAGCGCATCGGCATCGTCACGGGCATTGTCGGCATCTACGTCTACCGGCTGACCTTCTCGGGCATCCAGAACCATGCCGGCACGACGCCCATGCCGATCCGCAAGGATGCCGGCGTCGCCATGATGCGACTCTACAACGAGGTGATGGAGCGGTTCCCGAAGATCGCCGGCCCGCGCAGCGTCTGGACGGTCGGCAAGATGTCGGTCGAGCCGGGCGCGCCCGCGATCATCCCCGGCAAGGCCGAGATGATCCTGCAGTTCCGCGATATCGACGTGAAGGTGCTGGACGGCTTCGAGGCGGAACTGCTCGCGATCGTCGCCGCGCACAACGCCAAGGGACCGTGCACGGTCGAGTGCGTGAACCTCTCCAAGACCATGCCCACGATCATGGATGACCGCTTCCTCGACGCCATCGAGGAGTCGGCCGGCACGCACGCGGCGGACAAGCACATCCGCATGCCCTCGGGGGCCGGTCACGACGCGCAGGTGATCGGGCTGAAGCTGCCGGCGGCGATGATGTTCGTACCGTCGATCGGCGGCATCTCGCACCATTTCACCGAGAATACCGCCGACGCCGACATCGTGCTTGGGTGCCAGGTCTTCGCCGATGCCGCGGCGAAGATTCTGAAGAGCAACTAGGCAAAAAGCTTCCGGAGCTCGACCTTCGCCGCCTGCAAGGTGCGCTTGCGGTTGGCCGGCAGGTTCTTGCCCGCGCGGTTGATGTAAAAGGTCAGCATCGACATGGCCGAACGCAGCGGCGCCGATTTGCGCCGGCGGCTGTGCTCGGCGGATCGCTTGAGGGACTGCGCAATCGCCTTGGCGCTGCGCTTGTTGAAGACGCCGCCCTCCAGGTCGAGCGCATCGCTCTCGCGGGTTACGCGGGACGACCATCGCTTGGCGGGCCGCTTGGTTGTCGCGCTTCTACGTCGTGCTGTTTTGCGTTTTGCGGCTGTCATGCCGGATCAACGCGCAAGCCGCCGCGGCAGTTGCCGTCCGCTACTGCGCCAGGATGAAGCGCGAGAAGGGGCCGCGCTCGTCGATCGGCAGCAGGGGCGGGACGAGATCGATGCGCAACTCCATCTGGCAGCTGAGATCGTTGCTGAGCGTGGCGAAGGCCAGCAGCCGGTCGAAGTCCTGCTTGGTGAAGCTCGCCTCGACCAGCATCTGGTGGAGCTGCTGGCGGCTGATCAGCGGTTGGGGCTTGGCGTCGCGACCGCTGCGATAGGCGACCTCCATCGCCGCCAGCACGTCGCGGAACAGTCGCTGCGCCTCGTCGTCCAGCAGATCGACGCGGTTGATGCCGCCCATCGAGAACTCCCGGCAAGCCGTCAGGTCGGTCTTCTGCAGGTAGCGCACCAGCTCGGCGCGCGCCGCCATGACGTTGATCAGGCTCTGGTCGCTCGCGCCCCGGATCACGGGGGCGATGAAGTTGCGGCGCAGCTCGCTCACCACGACCTGCGGTTTGGGCGGCCCCTTGTCGGTCGGATCGCGCGCCTCGTCGCGGATCGCTTTGCGCAGCCGATCCTCGTATTCGGGGTGGTCGGCCAGGGCGATGCCGACCAGCGGCGCATTGCGGATTTGGGCCAGTGCCTTCTCGGTGGGGTCGATCTGGCGATAGAGGTACAGCCCCACCCAGCCCAGCGCTCCCAGGACGACGAGGCCGACGACGACGGCGATGGCGAGCTTCGGACCCTTCACGGCTTTGTCCCGGTTTCTATGTCGGGCGACAGCATTACCAGATGGCCGACAGGGCAAGCCAGTTAGCCTTTGCGCGTGCGCTCGACGTGGGAGTCATGCGTATTCGCCGGTCGATTGTCGGGGATAGGTTGCTCTTCATCGCTTGCCTCTGCGGAGATGGCTTTTTACATACCGGATGAGCAGTCGCCATCAGCCCATGCCCATTCAAGTCGAAATCTTCCACCCGGACCGGTTGGTCCTCGCGATTGCGCGCGGCAGCGTCAGGATCGAGGAGTACCAGACCGTCCTCGTCGATCTGGTGAAGGCGGGCATCCTCCATTATCGCAAGCTTGTCGATATCACCTCGGCTCTGCCGGATACCTATGGGCCGGCGCAGATGCTTGCGATGGACGCACGGCTGCGCAGTCATGGCGCGCAGTTTTCGCGCGGGCCGCTCGCGATCGTGTGCGATGTCGCGCAGGCGGAGAAGGCACGGGAATTCAGGGAAGCGACCTCGGCCGACCGGCCCATGGAGGTTTTCTCAAGCATCCATGCCGCGCGGCGCTGGCTTGCCACGCGGCCTGTCATCGAGCCGCCGCCCAAGGCAGGCTAGTGCCTTCTACTGCGTGTTCTTTTCCAGGAAGGCGTGCACGCGCTTGATCGATTCCTGAAGGTAGGTCGGCGCACGCCAGTCTTTCTGGACCTCGATATTGGGTGCGAGGGCGGCGATCTCCTCGCTGATCTTGGCGGGGTGCGGCTTGTCGGTGCCGGGTTGCAGGAAGAGCGGCGTGCGGCAATTCTTCACGAAATCGCGGGTGACCGAGAAGACGAAGTCCGGGCCGAACATGTTGCGGCCGAAGGACTGGATCGTTTCCTCGCTGATCGAGGGATCGCGGCCGCGCACCGTTTCGCTGTAGCCCTTCACCGCTTCGTCCCAGGTGTCGCGGTTCTCCCACAGGCCGATCGGGTTCTGCAGCACGGCGCAGGCGACGCGGTTCCTGTCGTGCTCGATCGCTTCGAAACAGTAGCTGCCGCCGATGCAGCCGCCCATGACCGCGAACTTGCCGAAGCCAAGATGATCCATGAGCGCGAAATGGTCCTCGGCGAAGGTGTGCCAGCCGTGGTCGGGCTTCACGTCGGCGATCGACTTGCCGGCGTTGCGCTGGTCCATGGCGACGACGGTGTACTTGTCGGCAAGCGCCGTGCGCGGATCCATCCAGGGATAGCCGTTGGGATAGTTGCCGCCGGCGCCACCCCACATGCCCATCTGCGACTTGAGACCGCCCGGCGCGTAGAGCAGCAGAGGGAAGCCCGAGCCATGGACTTCATAGTGGATCTCGGCGTCGGCGCGCTTGAACATCGGCATGGCGGTCCTCCCTCATGGCGAGGTCCGAACATAGCGTGTTCCCCATGACCCAATGGGAATCTTTTTCCCTGACCGCCGGCAATATCCGCAACGATACGCGCCGCAATGCGTTGTTGGCGATCGAGGTGCCGGAACGTGTTCAAGAAGTCAGAAGACAGCGTTCCGACCGTCGTTGCTCGAGGAACGCTCGCCCTTCATGGCCCGCTGGTCGTGCTCTCGATCTGCGCGGTGGTCGCCGTCGGTTATGTGGCGCGAGACATCCTCATCCCGACGGCGGGCGCGATCGTGCTGGCGCTCCTGCTGACGCCCGTCGCGAACCTGCTGGAGCGCGCGCGCCTGCCCTCGACGGTGGCCGCCGCCTTCGCGGTGCTGCTGCTGACCGTGGTCATCGCCGCAATCCTGTCGCTCGCCATCCCGTCGATCTCCAACTGGGCCGATGAGGCGCCGAGCCTGACCATGACCCTGGAGCACAAGCTGCAGGGGTTGCGTCGTTCGCTCGCCTTCATGGAAGAGCTCACCAACAAGGTCGAGCAGGCTGCTACTGCCGCACCCGCCACGCCGTCGGCGGCGCCGGCGGAAAAGGTCGTGATGCGGGGGAGCTCGCTGCTGGGCGTCATGGCGAGCGCCACGCCGACGGTGGTGCTGCAGCTGGCCTATGCCGGCGTGCTCGCTTTCATGCTGCTGGCGCATCGCAATACCTATCGCCGCCAGATCCTGCGCATCCCTTCGGGCTTCGGGACGAGGGTGCGGCTGGGCCGGGTGCTGCGCGACGTGAACGAGCGCGTCGGCTACTACCTGTTTTCGCTGACGCTGATCTATACGGGCGTGGCGGTGCTGGCCGCCGTCGCGTTGGCGTTGCTCGGCCTGCCCAATGCCGTGATGTGGGGCGCCTTCATGGGCCTTGCTTCGTTCATTCCCTTCGTCGGTCCACCGGTGCTGATCGGCCTCGTGACCTTGGTGACCCTGGTCACTTTCGACGACTGGACGAGGATCGTCGCCGTGCCGGTGGCGCTGTTCGTCATCCACTTCAGCGAGTCGCAGCTCATCACGCCCTCATTGGTGAGCCGGCGATGCTCGCTCAACACCGTGGCTGTATTCGTGACCATCGGTATCCTGGGCTGGATGTGGGGCACGGTGGGCGCCATCGTGGCGGTGCCGCTGCTGATCCT